>TARA_B110000438_G_scaffold164717_1_pt1 | contig 30145 bp, 25 predicted proteins | sample TARA_B110000438 | Tara Oceans TARA_B110000438 (sample SAMEA4398413) | marine metagenome | biome: Polar Biome; feature: [MES] marine water layer (ENVO:01000295) within the mesopelagic zone...; material: water (ENVO:00002006), including particulate matter (ENVO:01000060) such... | reverse complement strand
GGCACTAAAACATACTTTTTTAAAGAAAATTTATTAGATGATTTAGATAATCTGCTCCAGAGTCTCGTATTTTCTTATTATCAAAATACTTTCTCCCTACCAGAAAAAATTATTTTTACAGTGAAGCCAAAAAACTTAAATTTAATAGGGGAAGCAATTAATCTCAAATTTTCTGAATCAATTAATATTTCGTGCTCCACCCCATCAAGCACTAAGCAGCTTGTAAAGCTAGCAATATTTAATGCTAATCAGGTCATAGAAAATAAAATTGGTAAATCTGATAAATACGATCATGCAATGAAAAATCTTTCTCACTATCTTGGATTACATAAGACTAAACTTTTAATTGAAGGCTATGATGTAAGCCATCATGCGGGTAAATATGCCGTAGCTTCCTTAGTAAAATTTTCTAATCAAGGTCCTGAAAAAAAATCATATAAACTTTATAACATTCCTGCACTTTATGCAGGCAATGATATAGGATCCCTTGAGAATGTTTTAGCAAGAAGGGTTAATAGGGCAACAGAAAATTCTTTGCCGGACATCATCTTGATAGATGGAGGCAAAGCTCAATTGAATGCAGCATTGAGGGTTTTAAAACAAAAGAATCATCATCAGCCTATTATTTTAAGTATTGTTAAAGGTGCTAACAGAGTTAGGGCAACAGAAACTATATTATCCGAGCAAGGCATACTAGAAATTCCTGTCAAAAGCCCAGGATTTAATCTGTTGCAACAAATTAGAGATGAATCTCATAGATTTGCAATTAACAGCAACAGAAAGAAAAAAAATCAATCCATTAAGTACTCCACGCTAGATCAAATCCATGGTTTGGGTCTTAAGAGAAAACAAAACTTATTAAATCATTTTAAGTCCCTCAAGAAGATCGGTTCAGCCTCTCTAAATGAACTCTGCACTGTTCAAGGAATTAGTATTAAACTTGGGACTGAGATTCACAAACATCTTAAAAAGATATGAATAATTTTATACAGATTCTGACTTATTTTCGTATTATTGCCGGCCCTATAATTTTATTTTTAATCTTAGTTTTTCAGAGCTATGGCATTGCACTAACTATTTTATTATTAGCAAGTGCATCAGATTATTGGGATGGGTATTTAGCTAGAAAATATTCACTTACCTCTATGTTAGGAGCTGTCCTTGATCCAATTGCAGATAAGATATTAATTACATTCGTATTAATAGCCCTTGCATTAGCTCTTGATAGTATCTTTATTGCATTTGTTGGAAGTGTTATTTTAGCAAGAGAGTTTTGGGTCGGCGCATTGCGAGACCTCAATGCAAGAAATGGAAATGAGGCCGCAACCAACGTTACATTCTTGGCTAAGATCAAAACAACTGTTCAACTTGGAACTTTTTGCTGGATTCTCGCTGGCCTTTATTTAAATAGTGCGCTAATAATATTCATAGGGGATTTCTTTTTATTTTTAGCTTTAATAATTACTATACAAACAGGACTTTCATATACAATATCAACATTTAAAAGATAAGGCTGGATGGCAGAGTGGTTATGCAGCGGCCTGCAAAGCCGTTTACGCCGGTTCGATTCCGGCTTCAGCCTCCACTAATACTAATATAAGATATTAGTGGAGTTATTAGTTGCAAACAGGGGTATGAACTATGTCAGAAGAAGAAAGTAAGAATATCAAGGAATTTCCTGATGAGTTGGATCTTAAAGCCATTGTTTTGAGCTTAATAGATAATAAGAATTTTCTCTTCTGGGGAACAACTCTCTTTGCAATCATCGCAATAATATACTCATTGGTAGCTTCTGAAAAATGGAGCTCATCTGCACTGTTGACTCCGGTAAGTACAAGTTCCGTAGGTGGCTCATCTTCTGTTGGAGGTCTTGCGTCATTGGCTGGAGTAAGTTTAGGTAAAGGTTCCAAAAACTCCTCCTCAAAAGCAGTTGCTACAATTACTTCTCGTGACTTCCTTCGTCATTTGATGAAATTTGATGGAGTACTTGAGAATCTGATGGCTTTTGAGTCCTATGATGCATCTTCTCAAAAATCTATCTTTGTAGATGCGCTTTTTAATGCTGATACTGGCAAATGGGTTGATGATAAAAAACCTACTGCATATCAAGCATACGAAGTATACAAAGGAATTTTGAGTACAAGAACCTCAAAAACTTCAGGCTTTGTAACCATTACCATTGATCATGGCTCGCCTGTTTACGCTAAGAAATTTTTAGATCTAATTATTCAAGAGGTTAATAATCTCAGTCGCCAAAGAGATATAGATGAGACCAATGCATCACTAGCTTATTTATACAATGAACTTGATTCAGTTCAGCAATCAGATGTGCAGATTGCTGTGAGTCAATTAATTGAGGAGCAGTTAAAAAAACAAATGATGGCTCACGTTAAAACGCACTACACCTTGCAACCCATCGACTCACCTTTTGTTCCAGAACTTAGGTCCTTTCCACAAAGAACTAAGTTAGTTGTAAGTTGGACCCTGTTAGGGTTTTTTCTCTCTTTGATGTTTGTTTTAATTTCGGAGTACACAAGGAAGTATTTTAAATAATATAACTAGATATTTAATACGGAGCATAGTTGAACCAAATTATTATAGAAGATATCAAGCTAGCTATTATTGGCCTTGGATACGTAGGATTACCCTTGGCCGCAGCATTTGGAAACACCAGAAGCGTAGTTGGTTTTGATATCAATCAAAAAAGAATAGATGGGCTCCTAAGATTCCATGATGAAACGCTTGAACTATCTTCTGATGAGATCAAGGATTCGAAAAACTTAACTCTTTCATCTGATATCAATGATTTAAGAGACGCTAATTTCTATATAGTTACAGTTCCAACTCCAATCGACAGCTCTAATGCACCTGACTTAGCACCCATTTTGAAAGCCACAGAAATGATTGGCAAAATCTTGAAAAAAGGCGATATTGTCGTTTATGAATCAACCGTCTACCCTGGAGTTACCGAAGAAGTCTGCGTCCCAATTTTAGAAAAAAATTCTGCACTGAAATTTAATAAGGATTTTTTTGCTGGCTATAGTCCAGAGAGAATCAATCCAGGTGACAAGACACATAGACTAAAAGATATTGTTAAAGTAACTTCAGGCTCTACTCCTGAGATAGCAGATACTATTGATGAACTCTATCAATCTATAATTGAGGCGGGTACTTTTAAGGCAAGCTCTATTAAAGTAGCTGAAGCAGCTAAAGTTATTGAGAACACTCAAAGAGATGTCAATATTGCCCTAATTAATGAGCTATCAAAAATTTTTACTTTGCTAGATGTTGACACAGAAGAAGTCTTGATTGCTGCTGGCACCAAATGGAATTTTTTGCCGTTTCGCCCAGGTCTGGTTGGAGGTCACTGTATAGGTGTTGATCCTTATTATCTGACTTACAAAGCACAGGAGCATGGCTATGAGCCAGAAATTATTCTGGCTGGAAGAAGGCTTAATGATGGAATGAGCTCTTATGTTGCCAACACTCTCATTACTGCCATGAAGTTAAAAGGAGATTCTGCAAACAATCAGTATAAAGTTTTAATTATGGGACTAACTTTTAAAGAAAATTGTCCAGATCTTCGAAATAGTAAAGTTTTTGATGTCATTGGGTCTCTGTTAAGCCAGGGCGTGCATGTGGATGTTTGTGATCCATGGGTATCTAGTCAGAAAGTAGATCAGGAGATCAATATATTGCCTATAGAAGAAATAAGAAAAGATTTTTATGATGGAATTATTTTGGCAGTTGGTCATGATTTCTTTTTCGAGATAGGCGTTGAGGATATCAAGCTTTTTGGAAACAAGAACCAAGTTCTATATGATCTAAAGTATCTCTTTCCATCCGATAATACAGATTTGAGGTTGTAGTTCATGAATAATCTTCTTATAACTGAATATAAAGATGCCCTTCATGACTTAAGGTTCTCATGGATGATTACTGGAGTGGCTGGATTTATTGGCAGCAATTTACTCGAAGAATTATTACTTAATAATCAAATTGTTTATGGTATTGATAACCTAGAAACTGGGTTCCAAAAAAATTTAGAAGAGGTCGAGAGAGTAGTTACCCCAGAGCAATGGTTAAATTTTAAGTTTTATGAAATTGATATCAATGATCTAGAGGGCATTAAGCCATTATTTGAGGGTGTAGATTTTGTTTTACATCAAGCAGCCCTAGGCTCAGTTCCAAGGTCAATTAAAAACCCACTCCGAACAAATGAAGTGAATATCGCAGGATTTCTAAATGTCATTGAAGCTTCCAAATTAGCTGAAGTGCAAGGATTTGTCTTTGCAGCAAGTAGCTCTACATATGGCGATCATCAAGCCTTGCCTAAAATAGAAGATGTTATTGGTGCACCTCTTTCACCTTATGCAATTACCAAATATGCAAATGAGCTATATGCCAGCATCTACTCAAAACATTATGGCATATCTACAATTGGGCTTAGATACTTCAATGTTTTTGGAAAGCGTCAAGACCCAGATGGGGCTTATGCAGCAGTTATTCCTAAGTGGGTTGGAGCTATGGTGAAAGGCGAGGACGTATTTATTAACGGAGATGGCTCAACAACCAGAGACTTTTGCTTCATTGATAATGCTGTTCAAGCCAATATCATGGCTGCTCTTAATATTGTTAACTTAAAAAAAAGAGCTGATATTTTTAATATTGCTTTCGGTCAGGCAAATTCTCTGTTGGTATTATTTGAATCGATTAGGTCTCTCTTAAACAAAGAAGGTGCTAGCTACTCAAAAGATCCTATTTTTAGAGATTTTAGAGAAGGGGATATCAAGGATTCATTGGCTGACATTTCGAAGGCGAGAGCTCTTATCGGATATGATCCAGCTCATGACTTGCAAAAAGGCTTAGAGGAGGTTATTCCTTGGTTTTTAGATAATTTAAATACTGATGATTAGGCTTTTTCGCGATACGTTCAGCATTTTAGAGAGGCACCAAAAAATAGGTGTCTTGAGAATGCAAGCGGTGATCCTCTTGACTGCGTTTACTGAAGTTGCAGGTGTTGCAAGCTTAGGTCCATTTATGGCCCTAGTCTCAAATCCAAGTCAAATGTACGAAGAGGGCGTATTTGGTACTCTTTATCAATTTAGCGGCTCCAATACAGAGCAAGAATTTTTAATTTTAGTTAGTGTTGGAGTGGTTGCAATCCTTCTACTTTCAGCTACGGTAGCGACCTTCGCATTAAGATATATATATCATTTTGCTCAACGGATTGGCGCTGAAATTGCCTCCAATCTCTTTGATCATTACATTGCATCTGATTGGATATTTCATACTCAAAATAATAGCAGTAAATTAATCACAAATGTTTCCAGTGAGTGCTCAAGAGTTACAACAGGAATCATTGTTCCAGCCTTGGTTATGAATGCAAAAATAGTGACAGCTGCATCTATAATTCTCTTTTTATTGTGGGTTAATTTCTTAGTTGCCTTGATAGGGTCTTTGATTTTTGGAACTGTCTATTCTTTAATATTTTATGCAGTTAAATCTAAGCTTGGAGCAAATGGAGAAAAACTAACTGAGCATCAAAATATTAGAATCCGAACTATGAATGAGGGCTTTGGGGGGATAAAAGATATATTATTAATGAACAGATCAGAGCAGTTCAGGACTCGCTTTAGAGAATCTAGTCTAATATATGGTCATGCTGTTGGTACTCAGCAGACTCTGAGTGAAATTCCAAAATACTGGGTTGAGCTTCTGGCTTTTGGAACAATGGTCCTGCTGGTTTTGTTCTTATTGCTAACTTCGGATGGAAATTTTAGTGTTATTGTGCCAACGCTTTCGATGTTTGCTATGGCCTCCTATAAGCTTATCCCCCTTTTTCAGCAAATATATTTTTATATGTCCGGCATCAAGTTCTCTCAATCGGCTCTTGAAAGTATTAGCAAAGATTTAAAACTTCGGCGTGCAGTTCTAGCAGGCATTAATAATTCCGAAGCTCTTATTCCAAAGTCATACGAGCTTGAGCTAGATAAAATTCATTTTCAATATCCAGGCAAAGAACAGCTCGTAACTAGCAATATCTCCCTAATAATCCCTGAAAATCATATGGTCGGCTTTGTAGGTCCTTCTGGTTCCGGAAAGTCTACCTTAATAGATATTATCTTAGGTTTGCTTACTCCTAAGTCTGGAGCTTTAAGGATTGGCGGCACAACAGTTAATGAAGAAAATGCTTTTATTTTACAAAGGTTAGTGGGATATGTGCCGCAGACTTTATATTTAGGCGACTGCAGTATTAAAAGTAATATAGCTTTTGGTTTAGAGGAGGCTGATATAGATGAAGATAGAATTATCTCTGCCTGCAAGCAAGCTCAATTACTTGATTTTGTTCTAACGCTGCCTGAAGGCCTAGAAACAATTGTTGGGGAAAAGGGAGTTCAGCTATCAGGTGGGCAAAAGCAACGAATTGCTATTGCAAGAGCCCTGTATCGAGATCCAAAAATTCTAGTGTTAGATGAAGCAACGAGCTCCCTTGATGGCTTGACTGAGAAGAAGATCATGGAATCAATTTATCAACTTGCCTCTGATATTACAGTATTAATAATTGCCCATAGATTGAATACGGTAAAAGAATGCGACATGATCTACTATATGGACGAAGGTAAGATTATTGATAAGGGGGGCTATGATGAGCTTATGGACTCAAACCCCAAATTTAAAAACCTATCAAAAACATCTTAGTCAGTGAATTAATATGAAAAAAGCATTAATTACCGGTATTACAGGGCAAGATGGCTCTTATTTAGCAGAGCTCCTTATTGAAAAGGGCTATGAAGTGCATGGCATTAAACGAAGAACTTCTATGTTTAATACCAAGAGAATTGATCAAATTTACCAAAATCCTCAAGTAGATTCTCGGAACTTTCTTATGCATTATGGAGATTTATCAGATGCATTAAATATCACAAGAATTATTAATGAAGTTCAACCAGATGAAATATATAATCTTGGGGCACAGTCTCATGTTGGGATTAGCTTTGAAACTGCAGAATATACATCAGATATCGATGCAATAGGCACCCTAAGAATTCTTGAGGCAATTAAGTTTCTTGGATTGGTTAAGAAAACTAAATTCTATCAAGCTTCTACATCCGAGTTATATGGCCAGTCTAAGGAATCTCCCCAAAATGAAAATACACCGTTTTATCCACGATCTCCATATGCTGTTTCCAAGCTTTATGCCTACTGGATAACTGTTAACTATCGTGAGGCATATGGTTTATTCGCATGTAACGGAATTCTATTCAATCACGAGTCACCGAGAAGAGGTGAGAATTTTGTAACTCGAAAAATTACTAGAGGCTTAGCAAATATTGCATGTGGGATCGAAGATTGCTTGTATGTAGGCAATCTAAATGCTCTTCGAGACTGGGGGCATGCCAAGGACTATGTCAGAATGCAGTGGATGATGCTTCAGCAGGAAGAACCTGAAGATTTTGTGATTGCAACAGGAAAGCAATTTTCAGTTAGAGAATTTGTTGTATGGTCTGCAGAAGAGTTAGGCGTTGGAATTCAATTCAAGGGCTCGGGACAAGAGGAAGTAGGTATTGTAAGCAGTATTGAGGGCGATAAAGCTCCAAGCATTCATGTTGGAGATATAATTTTAAAAATCGACTCTCGCTACTTTAGACCAACTGAGACAGACAGCTTGCTTGGAGACCCATCAAAAGCTAAAAATAAACTCGGTTGGGAGCCTCAGATCACTGCAAGAGAGATGTGCAAGGAAATGGTTTTGGCAGATCTGCACGAAGCAGAAAAAATGTCTTTGTTAAACAAGAATGGATACACCGATTAATTTTAGAGATTTACTAGCTTGAAAGACTTAAAACCCTTGAGAATATTTTTAGCTGGTCACGAAGGAATGGTTGGCCAATCAATTTTTAGATTATTACAAACTCATGAAAACCATGAAATTATTATTGCAAAAAAATCTGAGGTAAATCTTACCAATCAGTCTGAGGTAAATAGCTTCTTTGATCAGAATCAGATTGATGAAGTTTATATTGCTGCTGCAAAAGTAGGAGGTATTTATGCTAATAATACCTATCCGGCAGATTTTATATATCAAAATACTATGATTCAGAGCAATGTTATTCATGCAGCGCACACTCATAATATAAATAAGCTGCTCTTTCTGGGCTCCTCTTGTATTTATCCAGTTCATGCAGATCAACCAATTCAAGAAAGCTCCTTATTATCTGGCGCCTTGGAAACTACAAATCAAGCATATGCAGTTGCTAAGATTGCAGGAATTGAGATGTGCCATAGTTACAATGTTCAGTACGCAAGAGATTATAGGTGCGTAATGCCAACAAATCTCTATGGTCCAAATGATAATTTCCATCCCCGTAACAGTCATGTGATCCCAGGACTTATTTCAAAATTTTATACAGCAGTAGAGAGCAATCATAGCGAGGTGGTGATCTGGGGAACTGGCATCCCGCGAAGAGAGTTTCTTCATGTTGATGATCTAGCGCGAGCATGTATTTTTACCATGCAACTTCCAAGAGAAAATTTTGCAAGTAGCTTGCAAAATCATATGCCTCATATAAATATTGGCTCAGGCAAAGAGGTATCAATCAAGGAGTTGGTGGAGATCCTTGCTGAAATTTCAGGCTTTAAAGGGAATATTATTTATGATGCATCTAAACTAGATGGCGCTCCAAGAAAATTATTAGATTCTTCTAAAATTAAAGAATTAGGGTGGAGATCAGAGATACCCCTTAGCTTGGGACTGAAAAGTACTTATGACTGGTTCACAAACCATCAGGGTACTTTTAGATCAGGAAATTAATTGATAATGGAAGATAAACGAATTCTTTTTGTAGGTAAGAAGTATTTATTTAAACCTTCTGGTGGTCGAGAGATGTTAAGCGCTCTTAACTATCATGTGCTTAAGCGCATTTATGATAATAACTTTTATAATTTTGAGCTTGCCTCTCATCACCCAACTGAGTCACGGGGTCGAGGTTTGCAAAAGATTTTTTATGGTGAGATTGATGGCGTCTCACAAGAAGTAATTCAGAGTTTGATTGAGATAATAGATCGTCATAAAATTAATCAATTATTTGTTGACGGCTCAAACTTAGGGTTGATAGCTCAAACAATAAAGTTACGCTTTCCTAGCATTAGAATTTATACATTCTTTCATAACGTTGAAGCAAAGTTTTTCTTTGATTCATTTTTACAAAATAAATCGTTTCGCTCCCTAGCAATTCTAGCGGCTAATTTTTTTGCAGAAAGGAAGGCAGTTTTATACTCAGATCACATCATTTGTTTGACTGAGGTTGACTCAGTGATGTTAAAGAAGATTTATGGCAAAAAAGCTAATTCCATTTCAGCTATAGCCTTGCATGATGAACTGCCTAAAGAGTTATTATTTAAACCTAATTCATATCAGGAGAGGTACGTTTTATTTGTAGGCGGACTTTTTTATGCAAACGAGTTTGGAGTCAGGTGGTTTGTAGAGAATGTGTCTTCCAAAATAAATTTAAAAACATATATTGTTGGTAGAGGCTTTGAATCTCTTAGGGAAGAGTTGGAGGCCAATAAAAATGTCAAGGTGCTTGGTGGAGTGGATGATCTATCTGATTACTACTTTCATGCAGAGTATGTCATCGCTCCTATATTTGATGGCTCAGGAATGAAAACAAAGGTTGCTGAAGCCTTTATGTTTGGTAAGAGGATTCTTGCAACTGATGCGGCTTTGGTGGGTTACAATGAGCTTCTAGAAAACGCACATGATGCTTGCAACACAAAAGAAGAATTTATAGATACTCTTAACTATTCAACCAATCAAGCAGAACATAAGTTTGATCAGAATCTCAGAGATATATATCAGAAAAACTTCTCTTCAGAGGCTGCGCAACTTAGATTTGAAAAAATTTTATTAAGATAACTATGTTTAGATACTGGAAAATTGGCTTAAGAAAATTAATTCCATTAAGTGTACAAGTGCCTTTAAAGTATTGGTATTCATATCTGCGAGGGTATTCTGAGGCTGAGATGGTTCTGTTAAAGCAACTTGTTAAAAATGAAACCATGGCAATTGATATCGGTGGAAATAGAGGAATTTACTCTTACTATATTTCTAAATTCTGCCCTAATATTGAAATCTTTGAACCAAATCCAGTATGTTTTGATATTTTAAGTGCGTGGTCACGTCACAAAGATGGTATTAATGTTCATAAAGTAGCACTATCTAATGTCAACGGATCAGCTGAATTATTGATTCCTATTGATGTCGACGGTGTAGAACATGACTCCTCTGGTTCAATAGAAAATAATCACTTTGCTAATACCCGATCTGAAACTGTTCCGCTTAAAAGCTTGGACTCATTTGCATTTCAAGTTGTTGACTTTATTAAAATTGATGTAGAAGGTCATGAATTTGCTCTTCTTCAGGGCGCAGTGGAAACAATCCAAGCTTCCAATCCTGCAATGCTCATTGAGATTGAGCAACGACACAATAACGTTGATATTTTTGAGATCTTTTCATTTATCGAAAACTTAGGTTATAAATCTTATTATCTTGATGAAGGTATGCTCTATGATTCCTCTCATTTTGATCTTGCTCTACTTCAAGCAGAAGAAAATTTAACAACAAGTAACAAGTATATAAACAATTTTCTTTTTCTACACAAAGATAGGCTGAATACTTCTGAGTATAAAAATCTCCCGATAACGGATTTATAATGAAAATAGCTATAGTGACTCCTGTTTTTTCAATTGCTGGGGTTCCATTAGCACAACATCGATTTGCTAGAGCATTGGTCAAGAAAGGGCATGAGGTAGAGTTAATAGTTGGATTTCTTCCATCAAATTTACTCCCACCACAGGTCCCTTTGCTCAAGATTAATATTTTAGATAAAAGCAGCGTTACAAAAATGTTTCCATCTCTTATCCGCATATTCAAAAGAGATAATTATGATATTATTTTCTCAGCTGAAGATCATCTGAATGCAATCGTTCTGCTTGCAGCAAAGATCGTGGGCGCTAAGGCTAAGATCAGCTGTTCTTCAAGGGTCACTCCATTAGATACCTATTCTAATAAAATTCTTTCTAAAAAATGGTTCTTAAAGCAGCTAACGAAAATGACAATGAGTAGAGCGACTGTTCTTTCATGCGTCTCCAAGGATATGGTCTTGCAATATCAGGAAATTTTTGAAAAAGCCCCGCATGTCCCTATTTACAATATCATTGACGATGAGTTTTCACGTATCAAAATGCTAGAACCAGTAGAGCATAATTGGTTTGGAAGTGAGAATCACAAGCTCCTTATTGCATCAGGAAGATTGGCTACTTGGAAAGGCTTTGAGGACTTAATTAGAGCGATGCCTGAGATTTTGAAGCAACGGAATGCTAAGTTATTGATTCTTGGAGACGGCCCCCTGAAAACTCACTTACTTGAGATAATTCAAGAATTAGACCTCAGTGCATCAGTTGAGTTGCTTGGCTACGTTGATAACCCATTAAAATACTACAAAAATGCTGATGTATTTGTGCTCTCTTCACATGTAGAAGGTCTTCCAAACGTTTTGGTAGAAGCGATGATGTGTGGTTGTACCCCAGTAGCAACAAATTGCCCAACTGGACCTCGTGAAGTGCTGGATGATGGTAAGTATGGGTATTTAGTACCAATGCATGATTCAGAAGCTCTGGCAAAAGGCGTGATAAATGCTATTGATTCCCCCATTGATTCAACCATGCTCGAAATTGCCATTCAACCATTTCAAGAGGATCAAATCTTGCAAGCTCATTTTAACTCCCTGGGAATAAATCAATCTTTATGAAAATAGGCTTAAATGCAACTTGTTTTAATAATAGGCCATCAGGAGCAAATCAAAGGTTTATAGGCTTATACAGCAGATTATTCAAACTCATGCCAGATGCAGAGTTTGTTATTTTCCAGCCTAGTGATTGTGATCTTGAGGCATGGTTTTCAGAGCCTAATATTAGATTTGTCAAAACACCGATTCCTAGTGAAGGGCGGCTATTAAAATTTACAAAAGGCTTAAATTTTTGGGACCAAGTCTTACAAAAAGAAAAGTTTGATTTGTTTGAATGCTTTAATATCCCAACAATTAAGAATAAATATGGTCGAACATATCAAACCATTCATGACATTAGATCATTGCATTTTGAAGTCTCTAGATTGAAAAGATTTTTTTCAATTTATGCTCATAACGATACATTTAAAAAAGTAGACAAAGTTATTACTGTCTCTCAAACCATGCAAAGTGAAATACTGAAATACTACCCAGATGCTAATGTTGAATTTCTTTATAATGGCTTAGACTTAAAAACTTTTACTTTAAATAGAGATCAGGAGCTATCTTCTCTAAATACCGGTCTAAGAATTCCAGAAAATTTTTTATTGGCCGTTGGGCATTTTGAAGATAGAAAAAATTATGAAATATTAATAGATGCAATAAAGCTTCTCAAAGATAATAATTCCAATCAATCATTGGTAATTGTGGGTAACGATAATGGGCAGAAACACTGTATAGCTAATAAAATATTATCCCTTAACCTAGAAGAGAATATTTTTTTGTTTAGCAACCTTGCTGATGAAGATGTAAAAATTCTATACAGCAATTGCTCAGCATTCATCTTTCCCTCAACCTATGAGGGTTTTGGAATCCCGGTGCTTGAGGCCATGGCTTATGAAAAGCCATTTATTTTAAGTAATATTGAGGTCTTTAAAGAGATTACTGAGAATCAAGGAGTATATTTTGAACCTCTAAAGGTTGAGTCAATTGCTGCGGCAATCTCAAAGGTCTGTGAAAACCCATTAATTTCTGAAGAATTACGGATCTATGGAGAAAAGAGGGTGCAAGACTTTGATTTTGATTTTTTGGCCCCGGCTTTAAAGAGACTGTACTTAGAATAAGCATTAAATCTTGGTTATTTTTTTTCTTAATCATCTATAATTACCTCTTCACCCTAGAATATATCTATTATTTAGAATGCTGCATGATATGAAAGATATGAAAGATCAAAATACCCAATTAAGTATCATGCTAGCTCAATTTGGCAGGCATCAGTTTAGCGATAGATTTTTTTCATACTTGAAAAAGACCTCTTGTCCTTACCCAATAATCTATGCAGATGGAAATGCCGATGGATTCTCCTCAGATCTTTGTCAAAAGTATAAAAGTGACTTGGATATAAAGTTAGTTGAATACAAGCAAAGCCAAAAGTTTAAAGACTATTTTACTATGATGGTAAAAGGTTTAGAGGCGGTCCAGACTCCGTATGTCATGCTTTGCGATAATGATGATTTTATTATTTACTCATCTATAGAGAAACTGCTTACATTTCTTAACAACAATCCATCATATGTAAGTGCCGGTTCACCAATTATAGAAATGCAGATTGATAACTTCTCTACAAAGCATCATGGAGATAAGGCTACTCTTGTAGGATCATATGCGCATTTTAGAGATGAAGAGCCTTTGCCTGCTTGGGCAGATCAAATTCATGATACATTTATTAAATTCCAACCAAATTTTTATCATATTTATAAGCGAGAAGTTCTTTTAGAGATTTGGAAAGAGATTTTGGAATGTAATTTTTCTGATTTGACCATTATGGAGTTTTACTATCAATTGAGAGCCCCAACCTTTGGTAAACAACATTCAGACCCTTCGATTACACATTATATTCGTCAGACTGGATCAGGCACATGGGAAAGTCAGCATTATGATTTTTCTAGGGAGCTTGTTTACAATAATTTACCTAAAGATATTCGTCTAGTTGCAGATAGAATGAGTAAAATCTATAGCGAAGATTTTAATGAGGATAATCGCAATATGTATACTACGATTTTAGATAGCTATGCTGAGCATCTTAATAACTATCTGCCCCATAATGTTATGAGATTTAGATGGCCACGTTTATTTAGTATGAAGCTATCAATTCTCAAAATAACTAATAAATTCATGATTCTGCATAATCTAAAACTTTCGCTAAAAGAATTTAGGTTTAAGCGTAAACTCAAAAAAATAATGGGTAATTCTTATCCTCGGTTTATTCAAGAAATATCAAAAATTAAAAGCATCATTGAAGATTGAATGAACCACTCAATACTCTACTCCAGATCTACTTTTGCTAATCTCTATCGAAGAATATGCTATTTGCTTCAAAGATCTTTAGTAACTTTCAAAGGTAAGCTATGTGTGGAATAACAGGTTTTATTGGAAAAAGGGAGGGGATGCAGGAAATTATTTCATCAATGCATCGCGCAATTGCTCACAGAGGTCCAGACTCATCTGGCTCATGGATAGATGAGATAAATGGTGTCGCTTTAGGCCACCAGAGACTGGCAATCCAAGATCTCTCAGAGGCAGGTTATCAGCCAATGCACTCACCATCTAATCGCTTTGTAATTATTTTTAACGGAGAAATTTATAATCACTTTGATATAAGAGAGAGTCTAGAAAAGTCATCCACTACCCCCATTTCCTGGAAGGGTCATTCTGATACAGAAACACTTATCACTTCATTTGAATTGATTGGCATCGAAGAGACATTATCTCTGATAAAAGGAATGTTTGCTTTGGCTGTATGGGACAAAAAGTCTAACTTACTCACTTTAGCTCGAGATAGAACAGGGGAGAAGCCTTTATTTTATGGTTTTTTAGATAATAGCTTGGTATTTGGCTCAGAGTTAAAGTCTATTAGGAAATTTCCAGACTTTAATAATGATATCTCCAAAGATGCCCTAGTCAGTTTTTTTAAATATAACTATATACCAGCACCAGCTAGCATCTATGAGAATATATATAAACTCAGTCCAGGGCACCTTGTTCAATTTAATATAGAGAAAGGATTCGCTAAATCAGAAAAATCTAAGCCTTATTGGTCATACTCTAAAGTATTGCAAGCCGCACAATCAAATCAGTTTACAAGTACCCAGGTAGCTCATCAATTACTTGAGCAAAGTTTAGAAAGCTCAATTAAATCTCAGGCTATCGCAGATGTTCCGTTGGGAGCATTTTTAAGTGGGGGCATAGATTCTTCTTTAGTAGTGGCCTTGATGCAAAAAAATTCTATGACTCCAACAAAGACTTTCACGATTGGCTTTAAAGATAGCAATCATAATGAAGCTCCTTTTGCAGAGGCAGTTGCAAACCACCTTAAAACAGATCATCACGAGATGATTTTAGGTGAAGACGATGCTATGAATGCTATCCTTAAAATGCCAGAGATTTATGATGAACCATTTGCAGATTCCTCTCAAATTCCTACATACCTCGTATCAAAAATGACTAGAGAGCATGTTACTGTTGCATTAAGTGGCGATGGCGGCGATGAATTGCTTGGAGGATATAATCGATATACTCACACGCCTGATATATGGGCTAAGTTAAAATTGATTCCATTTCCGCTTAGAAAGATTGTAGGTAAATCTTTATTATCTTTAAGCACTAAATCTTACGATTCTTTTGGAAGGGCGTTTATTAAAAGCTCCATCCCTCAATTTGGAGGAAAAATACATAAAATGGGCGATCGAATGCAGCGTGTTAACTCACTTCAGGAACTATGTGTAGATTTAGCAACCATATGGAGTAATCCTAATAGCCTTGTAAAAGGCATGGAAAAAAATAATTATGATAATTTTAGCGCTACTTCATTCGGTTTAAATTTTATGGACTCAGAAGTATCTCAAATGATGGCTTTAGATACATTGACATATTTGCCCGATGATATTCTATGTAAAGTTGACCGAGCTGCAATGGCAGTAAGTCTAGAGACTAGAGTTCCTATGTTAGACATTGGCGTAATTGAAACTGCTGCAAGGATTCCATTGCAAATGAAGATACGAGATCAGAAGGGCAAGATTCCCCTTAGAGCTATACTCTCAAAATATGTTCCCGATCATCTTATTGATAGACCTAAAGCAGGTTTTTCTATTCCAATAGGAGATTGGCTGAGAGGCCCTCTTCGCAATTGGGCAGAGTCTTTGCTAGATGAGGCAGCTATCCAGAAAAGAGGACTGCTTAATTTTGCACCCATCAAAGAGATGTGGCTTGAGCACATTAGTGGCAAGCAGGACTGGACGCCAAAGCTCTGGGGCATTCTAATGCTTCAAGCCTGGCTAGAAGAAACAGAATCTGAGATATAATAATTCTAAAATTTATATGCTCATCTATTTTGTAACCTTTTTCTTTATTTCCATCTTGGCATTTATAGCTCAGGCACGTCGTCCAATGCCTTATAACTTAACTCACTCACTTGCATGGAATCCTTTGTGGCTAATTTTTCTATTTTTTTTTACTATTTTTATTGGATTAAGATTTGAGGTAGGTGGAGATTGGGGATCTTATTTACGCTACTACAATGATTTTTATAATACTGAGTTGTTTGAAGAATTTGATGGCAGCGCAGACGTAGGCTATCACCTTCTGAATTGGGTAGCATCATATGCAGGTCTTGGTATTTCCGGGGTCAACTTTTTCTGTGGTTTCATCTTCTCTATAGGATTGATTTCTCTATGCAGAAGCCTTCCTCGCCCCCTATTAGCTCTTGTTGCTGCATTTCCTTATATGATAGTTGTTGTCGCCATGGGATACTCTCGGCAAGGAATTGCATTGGGTTTAGCTATGCTGGCTCTTGTCTATCTTGGTCGCGAAAAGAAGATATGGTTCGTAATTTTTATAATTGCAGCAACTTCATTTCATAAGACAGCGATTGTCTTACTTCCCGTTGCAGGTTTAGCTGCTACTAAGGATAGATTTTGGATATTAGTATGGCTCTCACTTCTTGGATTAATTGCCTATTTTTCTTTATTAGCTTCTTCTTTTGAAAGATTATATTTATATTATGTGGAACAGTCCTATGTTTCTGAAGGCGCATTGATTAGACTAATTATGATTTTTATACCTTCTTTAATTATTCTTATTTGGCCTCACCGGCTTAATATTTCTAAGTCACAGTTAGAGACATGGAAAGTCTATGCTTATATTTCAGTAGGCCTATTTTTTCTTTATTTCTTTAAACAAGACGCTAGCACTGCTGTTGATAGAATCGCTCTATATATGCTGCCAATACAGATGGTTGTCTTTTCATACTTACCGGAATTCTTTGGAGGAAAAGGGGAGACTCCTCAATTAATTGTTTTAGGAGTAATATTATATTTTTTTGCTGTACTTATGGTGTGGAGTTTTTATAGCCCATACGCCGTATACTGGTTCCCCTATAAAAACTTTTTATTAGAGGCTCTCTAAGTTTATATAGATATTATTTTATAAGAATTCCCCAGGGCGCTGCTTGCTAAGATAAAAACGCGCATTGAGAGATTAAATGTTTTTTGCTATACGTAATTCACCTGTCCAATCTTTGCTAACCCAATAAGATATTTCGAGTGCCGTTTAGGTAAAAAATTTGTCATTCTAAGTAAGTCACATACCATTGGATATGAGTCTGCCATAAATTTAAACTCAATTACATTCTGACTATATGGAATGATGACACCAGAAAATGGCTTGTCGGCTCTACTTACATCACAGAAATTAATATTTTGATCAATCGTTATCCTTAGTCCTCGAGAGTCTTCATAATACTCTCTACTATAACTCACTTGGATTTTTGGATTAAGATTAAGGGAAAAATTTGGAAATTGCTTTCTAAGTGCAAGTTCAAAAATATTGCCTATTTCTAATAAGCCTAGAGTTTGAATGGCATTATTCTCTTCAGGAAAATCTATATTCATTTTAAGACCAGTCTTGTTTACTCTTGTTTTAATTTCCAATGTAGGCTTTTCAGCTATATCAGATCCATACCACCTAACACGAAATTTTTGACGCTTAGATATTCCTGAGATATTATCCGATACACTAGAGTTAGCATCATCATCATAGTAGATGCTATTAACAATTCTTGCATCATAAGACTGTAAGATAGAAGTATGGTTGATTTGCCAAAGCCTAAAAATTGACAGCTCTTGATCATTAAGAACAAGCTTCACCTCATGCCTTTTTGTATCTTGAGATTTCTTATTTATAGAATACATGGCTTATTTTTTCATTACATCAGTCTGGTATAGCAGCTCCACATCAAGATCCTGTGAAGCAATATTTTCTTCCTCATCAGAGGTTAGGAGCGTTCCCTTTTGCCGAAAATATATCTGATCCACACTATATATTGCTTTATTCATAGAGCATTTAGTTAAACTTAGACTAGGCGCATCGTAATTATTTTTTTTGATATATGTCATAAATGGCATAAGTTCAACATTTCTTATTACACACATCTCTGCAAATGTTGAGCTTCCATCCTTCGATGCAATTGCAACACCGACATTTTCTGCATAAAAATCTTGTATATACAGAATGCTTTTTTCACCAGCAGAAATTGCTTTATCTTTAACATTTATAGCACGAAAGTTATCTACAATAACTTCACTCCCAGAAAGATCTAAGCCATCACCACCTACATCACTAAAATCTATATTATTAATTTCTCCATTGGAGTAATCGCTATCAAAAGCATCAGATCGAGTTTTCTCAAACGAAGTGCTTCCTATAAAATATTTTGAATTTATAATGTTTAATGCATCTTCTGCTATGGTGCCATCAAATAAAACATCAGTAAGGTTCACATTTGATGCATAAAAAACAGTGCCGCCGGTTAAACTTAATATTCCTTTATTTACCCCAGACGTATTCTTAATCACTACATTGGATAATTCAGATAGTTTGCTTGCATTATAGACATACAAACCACCCCAACTTTCGTTAATTGGCTGCATATAAATAGGGCTTTTTTTAGTTCCTTTTGCTGTAATATTTCCTTGTATTATCAAGGATGCATCTTTAGCAAAATTTAATCTCACTCCAGGCTCAATCAATAAATTTCCGTGGATAACAAGACTATTTAGAATATCCCAAGAACCTTGTTTAATTAGCCAGCTACCATTTTCACTAATAATAAAGTTTGGTATATCTGTTGATTGCTCAAGAGGATTAACTATATTTCTTATTAAGGAGTGACCATTAACAACACTCGAAGATTTATCCATGTACGATGCCTCTAAAATAAATTGGCCATCCTGAAGACCAGTTACTCCGGATTTGATTATCAAAGGTGCTGGGACATCCAGATAACTTTCTAAAATTATTGGTTCAGTGATAATATTTCGCCCTTTAAAAATAATCTCATTAATGCTAACGCTATCAGGAATTAGATTAATAATTTCTATCTCCCCATTTATAAAGTGCTTAATATGAACAAGATCAGTTAGTCTGTTATTTTGACTTTCATTGATGGAATCAAAGCGTTTTAAATCACTCAATTGATGTGTATCCAAGGTTACGCCGTAATCTCTTAATTGATAAAACTTATTTGGATCAAAATCAATCCAATCCTCTTTATTAATTAGTATCTGATTGATGTTATTTGAAACAATATTTAGAGATTTTGCGCTGTCTAAAGGAAAGATTTTATTTGCGCTATTTAGCTGCTCTTGGCTTTCAGGTATTTCGCTTGCAATTAAGTCAAAATTTTTCTTTGCATTGACTTTAAACTCTGAATTCTTCAAAGCTATTAAGAATTGAATTGGTGGTGGCCACTGCTCTACCAATTCCTTATTAGCGATTGGTTGAATCGGATATTGATCCCTTGTGATAGGTTCCAGCTGGAGATCATAAGGGTTAAGATAGTAGGAGGTGTTGTTATTAAGCAAGTTATGATATGTGCCCCATGCGCTAGCCAACATAAATGCCTTAATCATTAGCTCTGCATCAAATAATTCAGTGGAATGCTTAATTTTTTCCTGCAAAACATAGCTCATCCTTTTTCTATTAAGCATATTCTGGTCATTTGCAAGAAACTTTTTACCATTATAAATTTTATACACTACTGAGGAGTCAGATATCCTATATAGGTTTAATGGATCTGCAGACCAACCCTCAAACCAAATTCTTTCATCCCCAAACTTAAATATTAAACTATTTAAACGTTCTTTATTTTCAAGAAACGTTTTGCCAATAGACTCTTCTGCTAGCATGACCCCCCATTTCTCACCATTTAAAAATACTCTAACCGGCTTAGTATTTGTGGATAAAATACCTAATTTTGAGGATAGATGTTCATTTATATAGTTATAGGGCCACTGCCTTTCTCTCGGCTTCTGAATAGAAAATTCTTTGAAATTCATTACCGTCTCATCATTTAAAACCTTAATTTTTAAACTCATTCTTCTTTTCACAAGCCAGTGGGTATCCAGCAGGCCCTTTAGACTGATGTTCACTTTCTTTTTATTGCCATCAATCATGAGATCAGCTTTTACCTCTTGAAAATCTAATTGGATGGCATGACCCATTGCAACCGCTTGATCTCTATCATTCAGCAAGCTTTCATAATCCTCAAAAGCAATATCAATGAATAGAGCAGGTATATCAACATCTCTTTTTGATATAAATTTGTAATTAAATATTTCTAAAGGTTTTTGAAAAACGGAAATTAACTTGCTAGAAACAGACTGAGTATAGTTCCCTCTATATTCTAAAGAGCCATCATCAATAATATTAAAGAAGGAAGAGAAACCAAGGTCTTGACTTAGTATCCATTCACTTACTGAATGTATCTCAATTCTAATATCTCTTGAATTAAATTCTATGGATGCAACAAGCACCAAAAAAGGTATTACCAACCAAGCTAGCCGTGATTTTTTCTTTTTTAATTGCAATTGTTAAAATAAAAATGCCTACCAGTTTGTATTTGGAGACGAGAATGTAACCGAAATACTTTTATCGAGGGTTTGCAGCTCTTTGGTGATAGAGGTAATGCCATCTATGCTAGGAGATTCAACAATAAAAACAGCTGCATTAGCCTTAGGATTTACCGAATACCTTACCAGACTAATTGTTGTTGTATCTGATTCAAATCTCTCAATTAGTTGATTAAAGTTAATATTTTTACTTTCCCATGAAATGGATAAATTAAATTCATTTGCTCCAAAAATGACTTGATTCCTTGAAAGAAAGAAGAAAGCGAAACCTAGGATTGCAAAAGTTATAGCAGAGGTAATAAAGAGGTAATTTGCAGCACAGCCTAACCCTACTGCAATCGCTAAAAATAAATATACAAGCTCTTCTGGTTCTTTAATTGGAGTTCTAAAGCGAACAATTGATAGAGCTCCTACTAAACCAAGAGATAGCGCAATCGATGACTTGACTACTAGAATAATTAAAAACACTATCCCGGAGAGAATTGGTAAAATATTTCCGATATTGAGCTTTCCTGCAATAGAGGATGAGTGTCTAATATAAAAATACCTCACTACAAATGCTAGACTTATGCATATTACAAAAGAAAAAAGCACTGGCAGTGCTTCCATTCTGCTTAAAGCTTCATTTGCTGGCATTTGCAATTTCTCGATTAGGTTGTTTATTGTGGGTTCTTCCATAGCCGTAATATTTAGTTATTCAAGGTAAATTTTAGGTACAAATTCCATTTTACATCATTTATTTAATGATTTTTATAAAACAATATAGAAACATATAATTATTCTATAAAATAAGATATGAGCACATCGAAGAAAAAATTAATTATTCTTTCAGCAAATACATCATGGTATTTATATAACTTTCGTGCATCAACTATCCGTGCTTTTGTTGAAGAGGGACATCGAGTCATGTGCCTGTCACCCAAAGATGATTACTCGAAAAGACTGCAAGCGTTGGGCTGTGAATGGATGGAGTTGAGAGTCGATAACAAGGGAAAAAATCCCTTTAAAGACCTCTCTTTATTTGTAAGGTACTTGTTGATTTACGGCAAAGTAAAACCATTTATTACGTTTCACTTTACTGTAAAAAATAATATTTATGGAACTCTAGCAGCATTTTTATTCAATATTCCTGTAATCAATAATATCACTGGATTAGGCACAGCTTTTATTAATTCAAATTTTACTTCTCGTGTTGTGCAATTTCTTTACAAGCTAAGCCAACCCCTGGCCCAAAAAATATTTTGTCAAAACCAAGAAGATTTTGACTTGCTGGTCAGGCATAACTTGGCTCCAGAAAGTCGCCTAGGTTTGCTGCCTGGTTCTGGCGTAGACTTAGAGAGGTTTCATCCTCGCTTACGCGATTCATTTAAAGACGAGAATAGGTTGTTTAGGTTTTTATTTGCTGGAAGGATGCTCTCAGATAAAGGCTTGTATGAATTGATTGACGCAATGAGAGAAATTAATAAGCAAGACTTCAAATGTGATCTTTGGTTATGTGGATTTGTTGATTCTAAAAATAGCTCTGTAATTCCAGACAAAATCTTGGAAAGTTGGAAAATAAATAAATGGATTAAATGGATTGGACCCTCTGACAGAGTTGAAGAGGTCATGGCTCAGGTTGATTGCTTAGTTTTGCCATCTTATAGGGAGGGTATGCCTAAATGTATACTAGAAGCCAATGCCATGTCATTACCTGTGGTTACTACAGATGTACCAGGCTGCAGAAATATTGTAAAGCATGGTCTTAATGGGTTGATTTGTAGCCCTAGAGACTCATCTGCCTTGGCTGCCGTCATGACGAAAATGATTAATATGCCATCGGTTGATAGAAATTTAATGGGCCAAGCAGGGCGAAAGATTGTTACAAATAGTTACGATGAGCGGCTAGTTATTCAATCTGCTGTTGATGTTGTCAATAACAATATTCTTGATCTAACTGTCTAAATCCTTGATTTTATCTGCCTCTCTTTAATGTTAAAATTATTTTTTTAAACTACTTTATATATGAAAATATTTATTACAGGTGGGGCAGGTTTTATTGGCTCAGCATTAATTAGATATCTTATCGAGCATACAAATCATGAAATTTTGAATTATGATGCTTTGCGATATTCAGGCAATTTAAAATCTCTTGAATCAATAGAAAATTCTAGCCAATATAATTTTATTGAAGGAGATATTTGTGATGCAAAACTTCTTAAAGAAACTCTTGAAGCTTTTCAGCCCAATGGCGTGATGCATTTAGCAGCAGAATCTCATGTCGATAGATCGATAGACAATGCCGCCCCTTTCATTCACACAAATATTGTTGGAACTTATACATTGTTATCCAGCTGCCAGGAATATTTAAATTTATTAAGTTCAGATTTAAAGAATCAGTTTACCTTTCTTCATGTTTCAACAGATGAAGTCTATGGAGATATTGATCCGAGCGAGCCTCCATGTAGTGAATTGCACTCCTATGATCCCAGCTCTCCATATTCAGCTTCAAAAGCTAGCTCCGATCACCTAATTAGGTCTTGGTACAGGACTTATAATTTTCCAGCAGTTATTACTAATTGCTCAAATAACTATGGACCATTTCATTTCCCAGAGAAATTCATTCCACATATTATCTTAAATTCTCTTCATGGAAAAAATATTCCAATCTACGGAGATGGTCAGCAAGTTAGGGATTGGATATATGTAGATGATCATGTGCAAGGATTATTTCTAGCCTTTCTAAAAGGCAAACATGGCGAAACTTATAATATAGGCGCCTCTAATGAAATCAAAAATATTGAAATTGCAACGATGGTTTGCAATTTACTTGATGAGCTAGTACATGAGAAGCCCAATAATATAGATTCCTTTCAAGAATTAATTACTTTTGTTCAAGATAGGCCAGGGCATGATAAAAGATATGCTATTAATTCATCTAAGATTCAAAATGAGCTAGGATGGATCCCGAATGAATCTTTTGAATCTGGCTTTAGAAAAACAGTACAATGGTTCTTAGAAAATAGATCTTGGTGGCAGCCCATACTAGATGATACTTATGCCTTGAAAAGGATTGGAGCAAAATAATTTTATGAAAGGTATTATTTTAGCAGGTGGAGCAGGATCAAGATTAATGCCTCTCACTCTAGCTTTTTCTAAGCAGCTTCTTCCAATTTACGATAAACCCATGATTTATTATCCACTTTCAGTTTTAATGCTTGCTGGAATAAGAGAGATTCAAGTCATTACCACGGAATCTGATCAGCCATTGTTTCATCGGATACTTGGTGATGGTAGCTCTTTTGGCATAGAGCTTAGCTATAAGATTCAAGATCAGCCGAACGGCATAGCTGAAGCATTTATTTTAGCTGAAGACTTTATTGGAAAAGACTCAGTAAGCCTAATCCTAGGAGATAATATATTTTTTGGCCATCAGTTTGGAGATACGCTGGTTGAGGCAAAAAATTTAGAGCAAGGAGCTAAGATTTTTACAACATTTGTAGATAACCCATCAGAGTTTGGTGTAGCAGAGGTTGATGACAATGGGCATGTTATTTCTATCGAAGAAAAGCCCATGGTGCCTAAATCTAATTTGGCGGTTACGGGTTTATATTTTTATGATAACTCGGTTATAGATATTGTAAAAAATCTTAAACCATCTCTTAGGGGCGAGCTTGAGATAACAGATGTAAATATTGCTTATTTAGAACAAGATTCTTTAAGTCATATTCAGTTAGGCAGAGGATTTTCTTGGCTTGATACTGGCACTCATCGAGCATTATTAGCTGCTAGTGAGTTTGTTAGCACTATCGAAAAGAGGCAAGGCTTAAAAATCGCCTGTTTAGAAGAGATTGCTTTCAATTTTGGTTGGATTAGTCCCGAACAGGTAGTAGATAGTGCAATTAGGTATAAAAATAGTCCTTATGGCGAATATCTGCATCAAATAATCTCATCATGATTCTTGTATTTGGTCGCAATGGCCAGCTTGCAAAAAGTCTTAAGGAACTTTACAAAAAAGATGATATTTTCTTTAGCTCATCTGGCGATTTAGATCTTTTGAATACTAAAGAAATCATTCCTTATATAGAAAAAATTCAACCCTCCTGCATAATTAATTGCTCAGCCTTCAATAAGGTTGATGAGGCTGAAAAGAATGAGACGAGCGCATTAAAAGTTAACTTTGAAGCAGTCTCTGAAATGTCTTCTTATAGTTTTTTTAATAGCATACCCATTATTCATTTTTCATCTGATTATGTGTTTGACGGAAATGCAACTTCACCTTACACAGAAGAAGACGAATGTAACCCAATTAATAATTACGGCAAATCAAAATTTTTAGGAGAAAGGGCAGTCATAGATTCTAACGCAAAATTTCTAATTTTGAGAACTTCATTTCTCTATAGCAATACTAATATTTGCTTCCCTCAGATCATCACAAAACTCATTAATGAGAACACTCAGATTATTAATGGCGTAACAGATATGATTACTTCACCCACATACTCGAAAAATCTTGCAGATGCGGTATTGCAGGCTTTACCTAGCTTTATGCAAAGTAACGATAGTGGTATATATCATTTTTCAGATTCAGGGAGCGTCTCAAGATTTGAATTTATTCAAGAGCTTATTTCTATATGCAATCGTAATAATCCATCTCTTGGCGAGGTTAGGTTATTTCCAGTTGAAGATTCCTTTTTTCAGCTACCCGCTAAAAGACCTAAATTTTCAACACTAGAATGCAAAAAAATTCTAAATGATTTCAATATTCCGCAGCAAGATTGGAAATCCTCTCTTCAAAATTGTTTTTTAAAGTAAAACTCTACTTTACCAAACCTATTTTCACTAAAATAGGGTACAAGGGCTTTTTAAATATTAATCCGAAATAGTACATAAATCTTTCATGCAAATATGGATTTTTTCTTATTTTTAAACCTCTCATCAGATCTAGTGCTGGAGCAACTAATACTAAATCTCTAGGCAGTTCTCCAAACCTATAGCCAATTTTTTTGATGGAGTAAGTAAACATGATCTCACCATCTCTTAGATGATTTAAGTATGCTTGATCATCTTCACTATAAAATGGCAAACTTCCGAATTCTTTCGTAACGCTCTGCAGAACTTTTTTTGAACTCATGCCATGCCCCCCATGACATGAGACAATTTCATTTCTACTTATCCCCAATGCTCTTCGATGACTTCTTCCAACCTTGGTTGCCGCAATAAAAGGAACAAACCCACATTGGTCTGTATCAATCCAAATTTGATAAGCAATTTTTAGATATTCGGGTATATGAGAGACCAAATCGTCTTCTTGAAAAATAAAATAGTCATAATTATCCTGAAATTTTTGAAATCCATCATTGTATGCTCCAAAAGAATAGCCTATATTTTCTCGCATCATAGTAAAAATAGTGCCTCGTTTTATTTTAGTATTATTAATGGACTCCAAATAAGCTTGGCCTTTATCAAAAGCTTTGCTATTTGATGACACCACTAAAATATCTCTGTCATGCCCGGGATCAATAAGATTTTCATAGTTCAGATTAAATTTTAGAAGATTAATCACATCATTCTCTGAGGTAAAATTTTGACTATGACCATAAAAACCTAAAGGGTTCCCGATAAGGCTCGAATGCTCTCTAATACTTCTTGGATGAAAACTGGAAGAGATAATTTTAAGAAATTTCATTTAACTATTGAGATACACATATTTATTAACTTAGTAATTTTAATTAGACCAATCTAACAAATAACTGGATATAGGAAAAGTATACATATTATAGTAATTAGCTCACATTGACATAAAAATCATACTACTGAAAGCTCATGATAAAAAAATTTTAAGATTAAAAGGCTTTCTGTATTCTTTTTTTCATGACCTATGAGATTTTTTATGCCTCATAAAATTATAGACCAGTATATTAACCATAGGCATCTCATAGCTTCTTTATCAAAGTAACAATGAGAGATATTCTGGTGCGATATTTATCTCATAAATTTAATATTTAAAGTATAATTACAACATGAAAAACATACCTTTATTCAAAGTTCATATGCCACAATCTGTCAAAGAACCTTTGCTGGAAACGCTTTTTAGTGGTTTTATTGGTCAAGGTCCCAAAGTAGATGAATTTGAAAAAGATTTAGGAGATTATTTTCAAAATCCAAATGTTCTTACTGTTAATTCTGGTACGTCTGCTCTTCAGCTTGCATTAAGATTAGCGAATGTAGGTGTGGGCGATGAAGTGATCTCCACTCCAATGACTTGTACCGCATCAAATATGCCAGTACTTTCTGCTGGAGCAAAGATTGTTTGGGCTGATGTTGATCCAGTTTCTGGACTTATTTCTGTAGAGTCCATCAAGGCAAAAATTACCTCTAAAACTAAGGCAATAGTTATGGTTCATTTTGGGGGTATTCCCTGTGATATTGATGGGATTAATGAACTTGCAAAAGAGCATGGGATTAAAACAATTGAAGATGCAGCTCATGCTTTTGGCTCAGAATACAAGGGCAGAAAAATAGCCAATCATTCAGATTTTGTAATGTTTTCTTTGCAGGCAATTAAGCACATTACCACAGTAGACGGCGGCTTATTATTTTGCAAAACTAAAGAAGATTTGAAGCGTGGAAAGTTACTGCGATGGTATGGTATTGATCGAGAAAGTCCTAGAAAAGATTTTAGATGCGAAGAAAATATTCATGAGTATGGATATAAATTCCATATGAATGATGTCAATGCAACTATAGGCATTGAGCAATTGAAATATGCGGATAAATTAATATCCAAACACATGCAAAATGCTAAAAAATATGATGATCAATTATCTTCAGTTAATAAAATTTCTTTAATACCCCGTAATGAATTCAGCCTTTCGTCAAGCTGGATATATACAATACATGTTGATGAAAGAGATGCCTTTATGGCATACATGGAAAATAAAGGTGTTTCTACATCCAAAGTGCATGAACGGAATGATATTCATGATTGTTTTAAAGAGTCTCGCTCTGATAATCCAGGAGTAGATGCATTTTGTAAAACTCAAGTGTCTATTCCAGTAGGCTGGTGGCTTAACTCAGATGAAACAGATTACATAGTTGATCTTATTAAAGCCTTTTAAAAAACTATATAAAATGCCTCACATTGTGCTTTTATCTTTATTTAGAATTTTTCAGCTGGATAAGAAGCAATAAAGATGCTGGAAAGATTATTGGAAGGTTCTATTGATCTAATTTACTTTGAATCAAAGCTGCATGTAGATGAGAGAGGTTATTTTTGCGAGAGGTTCAATAAATACATATTTAGTGAGTTTGTAGGTGCTGATTTTGAATTATTTCAAAGCAATGAATCATGCTCAAAGAAAAATGTCCTTAGAGGACTTCATTATCAAACTGATAAACCTCAAGGAAAATTAGCTACAGTGCTTAAAGGAGCAGCTTTAGATGTTGTAGTAGATTTACGAACTAATTCAAAAACTTTTGGCCAATGGTTTTCTATTATATTAGACTCATCAAAAAAAAATTCCCTTTGGATACCTAGAGGCTATGCTCATGGATTTTTATCATTAACTGATGAAATGGTATTTTCATATATGGTTGACAACTCATATGACCCAGCTTCTGAACAAACCTTGGTTTGGAATGATGAGTATTTACAAATAGATTGGGACATAGAAGAACCAATTATTTCATCTAAAGATTCAAAAGGGCTTCCTTTCGATCAAGCAAAAAAATTTGATAATTTATAGATAAAAATAAATGAATAGTCCTTACGAAAAGCCATTAATTTCAGTGCTTACACCCTCATGGGATCGCGCAAAATTTCTGCCTATGCTTATAAGTTCATTGAAAAAACAAACATTTAAAAACTTTGAATGGATAATAGGAAATGACGGCTCCTCAGATGGAACACATGAATTATTGTTATCAGCATTTGAAAAGTTAGATTTTAGAGTTACATATATTAATTCTTCATTAAGAATTGGAAAAGCAAAGATGGATAATATGCTGGTTGATAATGCTAACGCAGATTATCTCCTATGGTGTGATGCTGATGATTATTTTTCTCCACATGCTTTTAAAGATTTATATGAAGCATCAAAAGAAATACCCCCTCATGAGAAGGGTAATTATATTGGGGTTTTAGCTCAAAATCATAATACCTTTGGTGTTAGTCAGACTTTTAGCAATAATTATCTACCACCTTCCAATAAGCATTATCTTTGGGAAGAATTAAAAGAGTACCTTGCTGGCGATGGAACGATACTCATTTATAGAGAGCATTTTGTTAAAAAGAGATTTTTAGAAGAGGATTTCTTGGTCCAAGAGAGCTCACTTCTTCAAGAAATATTTAAGAATAAAAAGTTTTATTTTATAGAGAATGTAGTCAAAATTATGGATAGAACTGCAGAAAACAGCATAAGCTTTGGTAAGAAATTGAGCTACTGCAGAGGATCTGCTATTGCTATAGCTGTTTCAATTAATCAAGCTCTCTTTGATGAGCTTAACTTAAGAAATAAATTAAAAACTATACTTGCTTATTGGAGGTACTCCTTTCATGGAGATTTCTCATATCTAAAAGCAAAAAAACTATGGCCTATAGCAGATACTAATTTTGCAATATCTTTCTTGTATCCGATCTCGTTGATAATTTGTATTAGAGATATTTTATTAAATAAGGTAGAAAAAACACATATAGAATTTTTTGATAACATTAAAAAAACTGATATCAAGATTAATAGATTGTAAATTCTACAATTTTACACATCATATAACCTAAATAATTATAATTGCTCATTAATCGTGCCTAAGAGATAATTTGAATATGAATGAAAAAGTCTCATTAGTTATTCCTTGCCAAAATGATAAAACTAACTTATCTGTATTGCTAAATACTATTGAGAGTTGGGAAAGCTATCCCAATGAAATAATTATTGTTGATTCATCGATTAACTTATTAGAAATTCCCGATGAATTAAACAATTTTTTTAAATTAAATAATATTACCTTTAGAATTCTTCATAAAAAAAATCTTTATCCAGGGGCAGCAAGAAATGTTGGTATAAAGAAGTCATCAAATTCAATTATTGGTTTTTTAGATGTGCTTACCTTGCCAGATAGAAGTTGGCTATCAAAAGGTTTATTAGATTTTGAAGACAAAACTATTGATGGGGTATGGGGGCATACTATCTATATTGCCAAGACAAGATTCGAAAAACTTATTAGAGCTTGCACCTTTGGCAATCTCCCAATCAGAACTCTTCCAGGATCCATAATTAAAAAATCTGCCTTTGAGTTATCAGGTTTATTTATAGAATCTACGAGGGCTGGCGAGGATGCGGACTGGATGAGTAGAGCTGCACTTCATAAATTATCTTTTAAGGACCCAGCTGAAACTCTGTCTTATGACGG
>TARA_B110000438_G_scaffold189360_1_pt1 | contig 30156 bp, 58 predicted proteins | sample TARA_B110000438 | Tara Oceans TARA_B110000438 (sample SAMEA4398413) | marine metagenome | biome: Polar Biome; feature: [MES] marine water layer (ENVO:01000295) within the mesopelagic zone...; material: water (ENVO:00002006), including particulate matter (ENVO:01000060) such... | reverse complement strand
TTAAAACTGCTATTAAAGTTCCTCTTAAAAACGAAGTTAAAAAATTATGGTGGAGCAAATACAATAGCGAAGATTTAAAAAATCCCAAAAGCAAATAGCATTGAAGAACACGTAGTGAGCAACGTAGTGAGTCTCCCGCCAAGTGGGTCTTCTCTTCTGCTGAGCCTCCTAGTGAGCATAGTAGTGAGGGACCGTAGTGAGGTAGTGATAGCATAGTGAGGGGATGGTGTAGGGCGAGGCATCCAGGCCACAGCTCTCGAGCCCCCATAAGAACACTATGAGGTAATGACCTGCTCAAAATTTTGCACGGTTTTCTGACGCTTATAGCATGATGGGAGGGGCCAAAAATGGTCTAAGGACCACCATTTTTGGTGTTTGTTTGCCCATGGGGTCTCTCTATTTTGGGGCCTTTTGTGTAACTTTTTTACACTCTCTAACAGTAGAATTTTTTGATGAGAGGGTCGTCACGACAGGCATAGTTTGAATACTCTGCCTAATTACCAACACCTTAGGTCGATCAAACCTCATAGTAGGAACGCTCGTGCGACTAGGAGCCAACCGATCTCCTCCATAAGGAATAATGCTACAGGTATTAGGATTCTGTCTAGGTTAGTCATTCTATCCTTCTCAAAGTTCTAGGTTGCTAACAGCGGGGCCATGGGGTCAACCAGGCCTAGACCACTACAGCGGGGCCTGATGGTGATTTGTTTATGCTCTGTTAAAGCTAGATAAGACGTGTTGAGCAATGCGAAACACATCTATGACGTAAGTCGTAGACACTATAGTATATAAGATAAAGACGTATATGTTAAAATGTCTGGCGTGTAATAGAAGGTCAATGAAAAGAAGCTTCAAGCCAACTGTATCTTTATTCTATTGCAATGTAGGGTCATCTAGTATATTATTGTCATTTGTAGATTTAGAATCAGCGTCCTTTACCAGTCTAAGGTGTTTGACCTCTCCGGGTAAAGCGGGAGCTTCCGTTTCGTTAGACTCCCAAACTGCAGGATCCGAATTCGCTTTAAAGGTTACTGTAGGATTCCCATCAGCATCTTCCCCCTCTATTGATTGAATCTCTGTGCGAATGAGTCCAAACTTGGCTCCTAGTTCACAGTTAATCTGTCGAAGTTCGTGTTCGGATTCTTGATCCACTTGAGCGTCGGCGAACATTTCCATAAAGTTCATTGTCGCTACAAGGAGTTCTTTAGTTTCTAGGTCTACTACATATATCGAGTTTTCGTTGTCTTTCATGCTAGGATCTCCTATGAAACCGAATTAACGGTATATGCGAGTGACTTTTGGTGAGTAAGACGCAGTCTTCGAACAAAAATCGCGACCGTCCGTGCTCTGCACTCTAAATGGCTGTGTCGGTGAATAAAAAATTGCTTACCGTGTCCTCTTCGAGATCATATCGTCAAAGGATAGTGGTCCTGCTATCTTTCTTTTCTCAGGAGCATTAAGAGCCTTTTGTGCTTCTCTGTCTTTGGCTACAAGACTCCATTGTGGCCTGTTTGTAATATTATTCTTCATACAGTATAAGACAATATCTTCTTCTGTAACATCTTGGGGCATATGACCATAGCAATGAACACTAGGCCAAACTGCCGGGATTGCTGAGTCTTCTGGTGGTTCAGCAAATCCTGACTTGATACGGCTTAGATTAGGATCTAATTGATGAAATTTTCCGTTCCGTTTCCTTAAATCATATTTAAGGCCAATACTTATAGCATGGTCCATCGCTTCTGTGAATTCAAAGAAGGAGTCTTCATGTACCTTCTCGCCTTGCCCGTACTGTGGATCATCCCACGTCACTGTCCATTGCTTTCGCATCGGCTGAGTTGGTGTTCCTAAGCCTTTAACGGCTTTTAATTTATCGTTCCATAATTGTGTTAAATGTGCCATAATATTATTTATTTTTCTCCGGTTTAACCACTACATGATTTGGCCAAAACGTATCGGCCCAACCCTGTATTAAAAAGTCCTTGTTCTTGCGAATATACTCTTCCTTTGTATATTTCACAGGATGCTTCTCCCAATCTAAGACTTCTCTCTGGTGTTCAATCCATTTTTGTTCTGTATAAAATGTCCAATAATGATCGGTACCTATTCTAAAGTCCTTGTCCTTTTCTTGATGCATGAGCCACTTCTCCGGTTTCGTCTTCTTCTAACGTATTTATCGGGTCATCTTCATGTGTTGTCCAAGGCAAAGTTCCATCTTCATAAGCACCATACCAACCGTCTTCACTGTCGTTCCACTCTGCAATTAATGTTTCTTTATCCATTGCATTATAACCTTTAAAGCCGTCACCTAATATATGGGCCAAAGTATCATGGTCATTGTGGTCTGCAATTGACTTCAGAATCATACAGGCGTCATATTGTATCATTCGTTCGGATAGCACCTTACGAGTCAGATTAAGACCTCGCATATCTTCATGGATCAATTCGTCTTCATCAGAGTCTGCAAATCCTATATCATTAACATGAAGCTGAACTTTAGGACCACCTGGGGGTGCTGGCCAAACTTCTACATAATCACCCTTTACTTCTACGACTGTTCCGTATAGAATACCATCTTCTGCATCTATTGTCTTAATCTTATCGCCCTCTACATATAGACTCATTATGCTGTCTCCTTATCTAAGTCTGTAGCACCTGCCCAAATAGTAATCGAATCAATTTCTCGATCAATTGGACGCCCAGCCACCATAGTATGGGTTTCAATTCCAAGATCATCTAGCAATGAATCAAATAGGTTTCCGTGTAATTCGTTGTTCATGTCTTCCCGGTAGATTGTAGTTGATTTCATTTTGCTATCTCCTTCTGAATGTTTGCCTCAATTTCATCTGTTTGTTCGTCATATTGTGACATCTCCTCACAGATGTTAAATTCTTCGTCTAGTTCTTTACCAAGTCCTTCAGTCCAAAACTTGTCGTCATGTTTATAATCGTGAACTTGGATGCCTTCGTCGTCTCCGTCTTCCCAACGGCCAGCGAAGTCCATACCTGGCTCATAATAGTATGCTTTTACTCTAAATCCTTGTCTTGAAAGCTCTTCAAAAATACCTTCGGGTGGGGACCAGGCTGTATCAAATGCCAGGGTCAATAAAGAACACTTGGTTCCGGTTTTGTGACTACATGATTTGGCTTCTAATGAATCAAGATCTTTGAGTTCGTTTGTATAGAATGAATCCTCACCATCGACATCCCATTTTGTTCCCCAATTATTAACTCTCCAATCATACCAATTACTCGCACCATCAATCACTGGTTGATTCGAGTCTTTTGGTGTCGGGGAAGTCGTTTCTTCTAATTGTGTTGGAAGTGGAAGAATTGTATTGAAAAAGCCCTCACCGTCTTTAATCGTCTTAGAAAATTCTTCAAGTTTCGTAGTTGGCCCTTTTATTTCTAATGTATTACTGCACCAATTTGGCATATTGCCCTCCTATTGCTTAATTGTTATATACATTATACCACATATATCTGAGAATGTCAACCTCTTATTTTAACTTCTCCACCGTGGCAAATCAACTCCTCGCTCTCTGGTTTCGGAACATTCTTGGTATTTCTGCTCAATAATGTCGTATCCATCTGGAGTCATTCCAACGGCTTGATGTTTGGCACTTAATACAGAATCAGCGATTGTGCAGAGGAAATCCACATCAACTTCTGCAAGAGTATCTGCGATCTGATTGATAAGTTCATCTGAGCTAATTTTTGAGATTATGTTTTGGATTGCCATGTTGCCCCCTTTGTGTTAATTGTTATATACATTATACGATCTTTATCGCAAAAGGTCAACCTCTAATATGACAATAAATCCAGTCTCAGTTGGTGGGCTTACCTGGACTCGAACCAGGAATGCAAGTTTAGAAGACTAGTGTGATGTCCAGTTTCACCATAAGCCCAAAACTGATTAACGATCTGACTGATCGTGCCAAAGTATAAAAGAAAACCCTATAAAACACAATCCAGCATATTGCCAATAATTTAGATCAATATCAAATGGACCTTGAAGATGAGCTCCGTAGAACATTAAAGTGAGTCCTACAATGACGCTGGTTATGAATAATAAAAGTTTCAACTAACCATCCATCTCTTCTTTAGTCGCTTCGGGTTCGTAAACCGCTTCATCAATGTCCCAAATATTATCAAAGGAAACGATAAATTCCTTTTGTGTCGCTTCATCTACAATTCTAACCTGCTTAGATTCCATATCACGAACTTTAATAAGCCCAAAGCCTTCATAGTCGCCTGGACCTCGCAATGGTACATCAGATAATCCATTAGGTCTACCAAATTCATCTAACATTGTCACTACCTTAAACTTGCAGGCAAATGACTTACCTGGTACCACTTCGTCGATCTTCAACATTTTACTTCTCCTCTTTCATTACATAACAACCTGCCCAATAATCACAGTCGACAAATTGTAATTTCATCTGTGGAGGATTTATTTCTGAAAATTCCCCAGCAAATTTGGTATATCTCAATGCTACTGGGGATCCCCCAACACAGATATCACTTGTTCCAGATCCTGCGACTTGACACTCTGCAAGACTGTCATGTGTCTCCACATAGTCAAATGGACCATTATTAAACCATTCAGGTTGTGCCACATAACCTCCAAATACCACACTCATAATACCAACTAGAACTGACATAACTTTAATCTCCTAATGAATTGTATCATTATTATCTGGACAAAAATGCTCTTCCATTGCTAAAATATCATGAACTTTAATTGCTGGAAACGACTCTGCCAAAGTATCGCAGGCGTCCCTAAATCCAGTTGCGACTATCTCAATTGATTCTGATGTCGTTTGGAATATAAACGTTCTTAACATTAACTCTGCCTCCAGGGTTCTTTCCAAGGTTGAAATCCTAACTTACCTAAAGTCTGATCGACCGTAGCCATTTCATATGACCCACTCTCGCTTGAATCTCTAATATCAAGCAGAGCATTAACCAGTTCGCATTCTCTTGTCATACCACCAACTGATTCTGTATAGAATTGATTGTTCGTTGTTCTAGCATCTGAACGTCTGGCTGTTAAAACATCATCGACATTATACATTATCATGATTTGTCCCCCTCAGTGTAAAGTTCAGAACTCAATTTATTGTGGTGGAGCATATCTTCGTTCGATACATAAATGTCTGTATCGCGATCGTAATAACTGCCTTCCTTAGGATCATAATACAAGACCTTACCACTATTCATTACGAACGGTCCTTCAAGACCGTCGCGACTCAAATCTGTGTATCGTTTCCGATCGATTGGAGGAAGAGTATAATATCCCATTATTGTTCTCCTAAGATTTCGTAGCTGACTCTGGCTGGTAATTTGTCTAAGAAATTCTTCAACTCTTGTTGATTAAAGAGTTGGCCTAAAATTTTGAAGTTTTTGTAATTGGTGAGCTTAATAACTTTAAAGATTGAACCTTTAGGTTTTAATGGACTTTCAAACATCTTGGTTGCGTCCCTGATTACGATCTTGGATGTCATATGCATCTCTCCTCGTTTAAGTGTTCCTTATTGTTAAGTACATTATAGCACCTAAAATTTAGAAGGTCAACCTTATTTTTTCTTCTTTTTTGCCCATTTATTTACGACTACTGGAGTGCCATAATATTCAGATCCTGTAATTCCTGCAGGTATCTTTTGGATTACTCCGCCTTTGTCTAAGAACTCTCTCAGCATACGATCTTGATCGCTTTCTGGCGCCAAGTCTTTGCTGTCGTTTCTGGGTGGAAATTCTTCATTTTTTATATTATTTGCCTTAGTCATCTAGCCTCCTAGGTTAGTTATTATTGCCCGTCCAGGGTATTACCTGGCACTGGACGAGCACAATTATTGCCAGGCCTGTTCAAAAGTCTCCCGGGGCAACCTGTGCCACTCGTAAGCCTTCATCTCTCCACATTTGAACGACCGAACTTCTGTCGTCAAACACCATTTTAGGATTATAGCCTTTTCGTCTCATGGCTCCTAACATTTCTTTTTTAAGAACTACATCAGACCTAAAATCTTTGTCGCTTCTCATGAATAAATCGATAAAAACTAATCCTTCGCCTATCAATTGTTTCATAGTGATTGCTCTTTGGCTCTTGTTTCGACCACTGGCGATAATAATGTTATGACCAGCTTTCTGTAGAGCAATAGCGGTTAGAAAAACTTCTTTGATAGGGGTATCGTTTGGAGTCTCATCCCTAAAACTATTCCAGTCTTTTGGTTTTGATTCTACAAACTTCTTTCGATGTGAAATGTCCATCAAAGTTCCATCTATGTCGAAAATGATGTCCATATATATTGCCCCCTACCTTATTCCTTCCAAGGTTTAATCGATGGTGCTGTTTTTTCTTCTACAAACTCTGCACCTTGGTTAATAATCTCTTTAGCTGAATCCATCAACGGATCTAATTGTGACGGATCTTGATAAAGATAAAAACCTAATGCACCAATAGCCATGAAAATTATAGCCTTGATCATATTGCCTCCTTTTCTTTATAGTTAAGTTGTCGAACTTCAAGGTCTACCATATTCGATAGACTCTGTGCCATATGTGGCCATTTAAAGACCAAACATTGAACAAAATCATTTCTTTCGTTCAAATCCATTCTAGCGATCTGCTCTACAACCTTTTCGCCTGCTTCTTCAAAAACTTTCATTTTGCCTATCTCCTTATTGCCTAATTATTATATACATTATATAATCAGAACTCTCGAATGTCAACCTTTATTTTTATGCCGCCTGGAGCTCTGCTTCGGCGATATGTCTGCAATTCCCACGAAATTCAAAGCCTTTACAAGAGCAACGTGATCGTTGGCTCCCTCCAACTTGAACTTCGTAAAGGCTTCCTGTCGAGCCTTTGATAGTAAATGTTTTGGAACTAATTTGTCGTGCCGAAAGCGATTGCTCTTGCGATTTGGATCTTTCCACCCCATCTATCGCTACAATCCTTTCTATCTGGATAACCCTAAATTCAAAATTAGGATCACCGGTTGTTAATCCGACTTCGTTGGGTCGGAACCATTTCTTATAAAGGACAGTTCCTTCATAAGTATTGAATTCGTTTTTAATAACTCCAGGGGCATACCTGTCTCGGTAAGGCCACATGATGTTTTCAACTTTGAGTTTGGCTTCTTGGCCTTCGTCTAACGTAAAGTCTGCCATGGTGGTGTCCCCATTGGTCGAAAATTCTCTTTTCGATAAGTTTCCCTAACTCTGCGATTATAGAGATCTTCGTCAAAGCATAGATCTCTTAAGACCTTTGCCCAGAAGAATTTAGCCCAATCGCTTAAATTAGGACGAGCAAGGACTGCCTTAACAGCCTCCGCTCTTTCTAATTGTTTAATTTCGGAATAAGGACCCATTATGCCTCTTCACCGATGCCTAGTTTCGTCACCAATGTTCCAGAAACTTTCCATCGTGTTTGGGTTTTTGAATCTAAGACTACTAAGGTTTTTTGGTTTACCTTAACAACCTTGCCGGACACTTTGTTGCCTCTTCGACCTTCAAAACCAACAATGTCGCCTACCAAGATAGTTCTAGTAGCCTGACGTGAAAGGTGCTGTCGTTTCAGCTTAATTGCTTCGATCACTTCGTTGAGTTGACCGTTGTCCATTTGGTAGATTAGTTCGCTTGCCTTTGTGACTAAATTATTCATATTATTTGCCTCTCGTTGTTGGTTGCCTAATTGTTATATACATTATACGGTCTAAAAGTCTAAAGGTCAACCCCTAAGATTGTCCAAATTACATAAAAAATAGGCCTGATCTTGTTTTTAAAGACTCCCCAACCTACCAGCTCTGGTGTTGGCTCGAATTTAATCACCCGATGAACACTAGGTCCTCATCTTTGTCATAAATCCTTTTCAGGCTTCTGTCTCGCATCATTTTGTTTATTTGAGCTATGCTCTGGTAAAACAAGCCGCAACGGCTGAAAACCGCTATGCTAAAGATATCCTAGTCTTTAACATAGAATCTGTTATCCTTTTTCTTTCGGATCTACCATATCATTTGGAAAATCGGAATCAAAGTTTAAATCTTTACAATGCTCTGGCAAGGCATATTGTGGCTTATCAAAGCATTCAAAATAATATTCTTGATCAGGTTCAATAAAATCTTCTCTAGGAAGACAGTCAGTCTCAATACTAAGATGATATCCGTTTATAGACCATGCCTCGTTTGGTATCTGCTTTCGTTCTAGTTCGCAGGCAAATACATTCTTCATTGGTATGACTACTTCGTTATATGAATTCTGTGATGGTAGGTGCCCACCATTATTCATCGACATTGAAATAATTAAAACAAATTCACTTATCATGATTCTTCTACCTCTCCATTTAGTTTTATAAGTTCTATCTCTTTTGAGTGTTTTCCAGTCCTACGATAATTAATATAGCCTTTTTGGCATAGTAGGTCAACAGTATCGCCGGCGCCTTCTCTACGGCCTTTATCTCGTCCAATGTAATATCCACAGCCTACCAACATAGCCGATAATGCCATAACCTTTAATAAAAGTACCAGGTCAATCATCATAAATTCACCCCTTCAATCACTCCTACTAATATTAGAAATAAAATAGATCCTCCTATTACAAGTCCTCCAAAGAGAACTGTTTGGTAGAGATTAATTGCTATTCGTCTTATCATATGCTATCTGTTCTAATAATTGTCGATGCTCAAAACTATCTAAAGTCTTTCGCTCTTTTGATATCTGATCCATCAGTTGAGTCTGAACCTCAAGTAGACCATTTACCTTTCCTAATTGAGCCATATGCTCACCGTGACTATATTTTTCTATCATCTTTCCTTTTTCTTGGTGTTTCGTTGTTCCATTGTATCAGCATATAGGTCACCAACCCTAAGCCAAATATTGTTAAAAGTAAACCTAGCAATCCAAATGGTGTCATATAAGCCTTACTAATATAACTACCTGAAGAATCAATATAGCAATTGGAATTATTGTTCTGATCAATTCCATGGTATGATTGTACTCATCTAGTTTTCTTTCAAGTTTGTTTCTTTTATTTTTTGTCATTCTTTCCTAATCTAAAAGTTTCATATAAGCCTTAGGCTCGTTATCAATAAACCAATCAAGCCCTTTTCGGATAACATCAGCCTTCCCTAGCATTTCTGCTCCCTTGATGCAATCATATACCGCAACCGCATCAGCTGGAAGAGTGACTTTCACTCCTGTAAAAGGATTTGAAATTTCTTCAGGATGATCTAATACTTCACATTCAAATGGAAGAGCTCTTTTATTTTTTACCATTATGCAACCTCCTTAAATAGTTCCTTTTTAGAAATCTTCTTACCGTTATAGATATATGGCTTATCGTATGTTCCTACATCTAAATCGATATAAAAGGCTGTATGAAAATAGTCTGTCATGATATCGCTCTTATCAAACCATTCACGTCCACCTTCAGCTAAGGATGGAGCCGTCTTAATAATTTTTTCTAGTTCTTCAAAGAAAGGTTGGTGCTGTCCGTAATTTTGTAGATGGTAGATATTCACTTGGGCATACTCGTCGCCGTCTCTGTAAATATCTGAAAAGTCAATCGGTCCTGCTTTGATTGTGACGTGGACACTTGAGTGGTGTCTGTTCTTAACGCCAAATTTTAATCCGGTGTGTCCGAATCGCTTCTTCAATTCGTTTCTTATTGCGGAAACTTCTTCTTTTTTGATATATGCCATTTTATTTGCCTCTCTGTTTGCCTTATTATTAAGTATATTATATGATCTTTATCTCTAAAGGTCAACCTCTTTTTACATATCAAAACACCACTGATCCCAAGGTTCCTTTTCTGTAGCCCTTAGAACTGATTTTGATACTGAATAATCTCTAAAATTGAACCCTTCAATAACCTTATAGGCTTGGATGAAGTTTATGATTGAATGGTGAACTGTATCAGCGACATCATCACTGATCTTATCGCATCTAATAGATGATTTTGATTTAAACATAGTTCCGGATTGGAACCAAGGTTCAATATGTTGGTCGTGTCGCTTGTGAACCATCTTCTTAACGTGGGCAAGACATTTTCTTTCGAATCCCATTATTTTGTCCTCACTATAAATGCTGGTTTAGATGGATCTTTAATTATGTCTGGATTTGTCACTCTGCCCTTCAATAACGCATGAATCAATTTGGCTTCACTTGGTTTGATTCTTGGATCTTTTTTGATCTGTTTGTCGACCGCTTCTTTATTATACATATTAGCTCCCTGTCACAAGTTCTAGTTCACCGGCATCGTTTTTTTTAAAACCTTCAATATAGATATGATGCAAATCTTCTGATTGAATGATTGCTTTATTGGCCGCAATCCAAACATCGCCCCAGTTCTTACCTTTAACCTCTACCAATTCATTGTACGGTCCAAAGACATCGCATTTATGTCTAATGACAGCCTTGTCGCCGAATGGGTGTGGATTATCAAATTTGATTTCACCATACTCATCACCGTTATAGATTGACCATACTGTTTCTGCACCAAACGTCTCACCATATGCTGAATGATAATCCATTTCTTCAAAAAACTTTTGATCTTCTTGACTTTGAACTTGAACTTGATTTTCCATTTTTACATACTCCAATATGATTCTGAACTTGGTGACATGAAGCCTGGCGTGTTCACACTCTGTTTGAACTTCTTGCCCGACATCATGTTAGTGACTTCTTCTTGCGCCTCAATATCTTTTCTGTAAGTCTCTACGTCAACAATCTTCATTTCAACCATTTTACCAGTTAGGTTTCCGTGGTCTCTTGGAAGAGCATTGCCTGAGTCTTTCATACCAAGATATTCAAATTTGAAAGTTCCATAAGGTCTCTTGTTTTTGAAACCTGTATCAAACTTCTTTTTGATTCTTGTGAGTGATGCCTTAGCATGACCCTCTTTATTATGGATTTGACCGCTATAAGAATAGTCTTTCTCGCTTACGATCTCTGTGGTGTCTGTTCTGTAAATGATATATGCCATTTTGCCCTCTGTTATTGTTTGCCTAATTGCCTAATTGTTATATACATTATACTGTCTATAACCGCTGATGTCAACCCCTAATCTGCATATTTCACAAGTTTTTTTAGGGTTTCTACAAGCCCACGACCGTAATCTGTGAACAAAAATCCTTGTCCCCAAACCCATTGCTCTACGTCTTGGCTGTGGTAAAATGTTTCATTTTGAGTCACCCAACGAAGAGCATTTTCTTCGTTGCCCGCACCTAATTTAATAGTGTCAGCAATCCAAGATTTGAATTCTTTGATTAGGGTGATTTCGTGAAGTCTTTCCTCTTCGGAATCTTCAGCCATTTTCTTAGCCATATAGTCCCAAGCCTCTTGCTTCTCAGCAGGAGCAAGAGTGTCCCAAGAATGGACACCGCCATTGCCACGTGGTCTAAAACCATAAGTGTCTTTGTGAAAATCGCTATAAAGTTCGTCGGAATAAGTAAATTTTGTCATTTTGTTTGCCCTCTGTTTCCTAATTGTTATATACATAATACACTCAATTAGTCAGAAGGTCAACCATTATTTTGCCAAAAAGCAATCTTTTTTTTACCAATAAAAACGAGTGACCTCAGATCTTAATATGCGATCCCTTGATCTTTACCCCAATGAAATCCTTGACGATCTGCTTCTTTCAAAGCTGATTGATCTTCATTTGGAATAAAGATAAAATTCTGTCCGCATCGGATACATGGATCACCAGGAGTATCACCCTTATCAACTTTCGCTCCGCCGTTGAGCCATTCATAAGCTGGACTATTGTTCAATGAGCTGATAGTTCCACAGCCAGTGAAGCCTAAGCCAATTAAAGCAATGAAGCTAATCTTAAGTAAAGTCTTCATAGTGTCTACTCCTAGTTTAAGTTTTAGTCTACGTCTTTATTAAAAAGTGACTTGAACTTTATTATAGTATTACTCCATTGGGCCTTTGCTTCTTCGTGTTTGCCTTTTTGAAAGTAAATTGTTTCAGCCTTTTCATTAGCCCACCAAGTCTTAAGTTTATCTCCAAAATCATTAATTGGATTAGCACTTGCCTTTGGTAGAAACATTAATAAAGTAATCAACATCAAAATCAAATATTTTGTTATTGTGTTTATCATACATTATATAATAAGGTCAACAGGAGCAGAAGTCAACCCCTATTGGTAAAATTAAATCGAGAGAGCTGGATGACACAAGTTCTTGTGGTTGATCTACCAATCAACACTACCATTCCATTAAGTCGTTGTCTTTATTGGCTTTTCAATTTGTGGAGATGGTGATCGCTACAGCGGGGCCTTTTGGTTAGATTAGTCTAGTTCGTTTCCTGGATAAAAACTTTCAGTTTCTAACCATTTCTCGGCATTTGGCTTGCAGGATTCTGTGTGGAAAAGTTTAGTCTGCGGATAGGTTTGATTAATCTCTAAAGCTTCTAACACTCTAGAGCTGTAAACATATAGTGAGCTTATCTTTCGTAGTGAGCGAATTACTAGTAGTGAGGCATCATATAGTGACGACTGATATGTTTGGATAGCAGTGACGCCTGTATACTTACTAAAGTCTCTAGCAAACTTGTCGCCATGCAACCAAGTACATGGTGTTAAGGCTGGAGTAGATTGTATTTTAATATCGTCTGCATAGGAGCCAAGCATTTTAACTTTGGTAAACCCTAAGTCAACTAATCTATCGTATGTTCTACCGCCTATACAATATACCTTTTCATCTAATAGTTCTACAATATCATATTCATAATGTTTGATAGGATCATAATGGGTAATTAGTAAGGACTGTTTCCAAGCCTTACGATGCGGTACAGTAGAGGTCTTTAAACACGGTAACCATTTAGCACCTTCAGGCATACTGCTAGGCTGGTTAATTTGCGTATATATTTTCATGTAAAATATTTAGTTGACTTATATCAGGTGAGGTGTTATAATAGAAACAATGCGAAACGTTAATTTTGGTATATTTGAAGAAGCTACAGCGGGGCCTATAATAAATACTTGTGTAGATAGTCCAAATGCTGTGTTCAACAGCAGACTCGAAAGGGGAAATCCAATGACACAAATGCGAAAATTACACATTGATCTAGAAGTAGGACAGGTCATAGCAGTAGGTAAAAACGATGATTTAGCAAAGATAACTAAGATCGAATACCACCAAAAATCCGGTGAAGTAATGATCAACACAACTAGAGGACCCCGAAAAGCATTATCATTTAAATTGTTAGAAGAAGAATACGCCAACAAGGCGGATAGGTATAGATAAATATTATTATGAAAATTAAAGACATCGATTCAACCTTAATAGACGAAGCTCAGGCTACTGCAAAATTATGTAGATCCTCTAGACCAGATTCAAGTCTTGGTGCTAGTGCTTTAGCAAGTTGCAAGAGTCAAGGATTGCGTACTAGAAGTGGCAAGAAGAGTCATAAGGTAGGCAAACATAGGGTCACAGTCGGTGGCAAAAAAATTAAAGGAAAACAATATGGCGGACCCCTCCCTGACTGGAGTTGATATGGATACTCGTTACAAAGGAAAACTCCTTGTAGCAACACCTGTACTAAACAATAATGTTGTCTTTCAACAGAGTGTTGTCTACATATATGATGAAAATCCTACAACAGGACAAGTATGTGGTGTTATCTTAAATAAACCTAGTCAATTTAAGATTAGTAGTTTAGGTTCGTTAAAGGATATACCATTTGATCCAACCCTTGAAATGACATTTGTACATAAGGGTGGTCCGGTACAAGACACATCAATTATTTTATTACATACTAATGAATGGGTAAGTTCTAATACATTAAATGCAAATAATCAATTAGCAATTACTAGCGACTTACTTATGATAGAAAAACTAGCATCAGGGAACGAGCCTAAAGGCTGGCGAATGTTTGCAGGCATGAGTGTATGGACTAAAGAACAATTAAATGTTGAAGTTCATGATCAAAATGCATGGCTGTTATGCGATCCTACTGATACTAGTGTATTTGATTACAATGAAGAAGAACAATGGCTTAAAGGATTAGAGCTATGTTCACAACAAATGCTTTCTAACTATATAGACTAACTAATCAGTCATTTAAGTACATTTAAAACACACTTCTATACTAAATAATAATGCTATATTAGGAGGCATTATTATGTTTAAATCTATGTTAGATTATGATTATCGTAGAGCACTAGTCTTTGTGTGTTGTATGTTACTAGCAATAGGATGTACACAAACATTAGCCGAAGGACAAAATGTTGATCCAGGATTAGAAGCAGAACAAAATAAAACTGTTCCAGATGCTACGCCTAAGATTCCAACACCAGAAGAGCTAAAACCGTTAATGAGTAAAATGGCAAAGTGGCCAGCACTATATGATTGTGGTCCAACACCAGAAGTGTTAGCAATTATTACAGGTAAGTATGGTGAACAGCCAATGATAGTTGGCGCGGGATTGATACAAATACCAGACGGTAGGATGTTTAAAGCACCAATATTAGTATATTTTAATGCAGAATCAGAATCATTTAGTATCGTATCACATTTTGAGAATAGCTTTAGTTGTATTATGACATCAGGTCAGGGGTTGCAACCAGTAACACCAAAAGATAAGCCAACTAAGGTTCCGAACAAGAAAGAAAACGAACCAAACATAGGACCAGGAAAATTAAAATACTCAGATAAACTTCAACAAAAGATAAAATTAATTCAGAATGATAATTTAGATTATTTAGTTTTACGGTAACTTTCATAGTGAAGGTTACTCTTAGCCTTCCACAAAGGAGTAATAATGTTTACCGAGTCTGAAGTTATATCGCAGTTAGCCTTTTACACTGGCAAGTGCGTATATGAAAAGCAATGCGGAACTGAACGTGAGTACTTGCTTAAAACACACCCATTACAATCAAGTGACATTGATATAACAACATCAAAGCACCGATATCACAAACCAACACCAGAAGAAGGAAGAATGGTACTATGGGATTTTGCTAAGAATAAATGGCGTGATTTAAGACCAGAAGGTTTCCGATCTATTAAAACTGAATTCTCTTAAGGAGTAACGAATGAAATTTTTTATTGATACAGCAGACAAAGATAAAATTTTAGCTTTAATTCCTACAGGCATGGTAGACGGTGTAACTACTAATCCATCGCTTATAGCTAAAAATGGCGATGACATGGCAACGACTATTAAAGGTATTTGTAATATACAGAACGGCCCTGTTAGTGCTGAAGTAACAGCAACTGACCATGCACATATGGTTGAAGAAGGACAGTACCTAGCAAGTTTGGCAAAGAATGTTGTTGTTAAGGTTCCACTAACAGTTGAAGGCTTAATAGCGTGTAAGACGCTACGTCATTTAGGTATTCAAGTAAATGTTACATTATGTTTTAGTGTAGCACAAGCCTTACTAGCCGCAAAGGCAGGAGCAACATACATATCACCATTTGTAGGTCGTCTTGATGATGCTGACGGTGAAGGTGCAGGCATGGATCTTATTAAAGATATTGTTGAAATGTATTCTTTTCAAGGATTTAATACCGAAGTGCTAGTAGCAAGTATTAGAAATGTAGAACATGTTGAACAGGCGGCACTATTTGGTGCTGATGTAGTAACTATACCGCCACACATTGTCTATGAAATGTATGACCATGCATTAACTAAAACAGGATTAGAATCCTTTTTGGCAGACTGGGCAAGTACCGGCCAAACTATTTTGAAGTAGCCATTCCAGCTAATGGATTTTCTAATGCTTTTTCAATTTTCTTGTTAATAGTATCTTCTGTTTTCTCAAGTGACGCTTCTATCTCTGTTTGGATCGTTTTCATTTGAGCTTTAATATCTTTAACACTTGCATTGATATCAGAACGTAATTCTCTATCTAATAACTTCGTTTCTTTACTTGAGTCTTCAGTTAGATCTGTTACGTAATCTAAATCCTTTTTAAGATCTATTTTAATATCACGTGTATAATCTCTAGCAGTTATAACTGACTCTTGTATTTCTATAAGTTTGCTTTCAATAATTGAAATACGTTTATCATACTTAGAAAGGTCCGGAGCAACATATTTGTTGATCTTTACTTCCATCATCTGATATCTATTGAAGAGTTCGAAGCCTCCCCATAGGCCACCCATAATGGTACCTATTAATGGTATAATTATTAGGAGTTTACTGCCTCCTACTTTAATTCCCTTATATTCTATCTCTGCCATCTTGCCCTCCTTGGTATGTTATTTGTATTGTTCGTCTATCATTTCGTTCATTATTTTATCGTTAGCTCTTTCAAACAAGCTAGCCGCTGGATCTATTAGTTGTGGCATATCTGCATAGGCTTGTATATCGCTATACCAGTTAGCTAAATCTTCATTGTTTTTCTTTTGATATGCTTTAAATGATTCTGTATCTGTTAAGCTAGCCATAAGTGCAATTTTAGTTGCTTCGTTAATTGCATTATACGTATCAGCCATAGCCATTAAAATCTTTCTAGCTATCTTCTGTTTAGCCTTAGCAACTGCTTTTTCTATCTTTTCTCGTTTTTGTTCTTTAGTTAATTTTGTTTTCGATTTAGACTTAGACTTTGCGTCAGCAGTTTTAGTCTCACTACTTGCTGTTTCAGTTGATTCTGTTTCTGTTTCAGTTGATGCTGTTTCAGTTGCTTCTGTTTCAGTTGCTTCTGTTTCAGTAGCTTCTGTTTCAGTAGTTGTTTCTGTAGTTGCTGTTGACTCTGTAGTAGCTTCTGCAACCGCAGTTTCAACAGTTGCAGTTACTTGTGTTTCTACTTCTGCAACATTAGCCATTTCAGTAGTAGAAGTTGTTCCGCCGGAGTCTGTACTAAAATCTAAACTTATTGATGCAACTTCATCGATTGAAACTACACCTGTTTCTAAGTTTGTTGATGCCATTTCAACAGTTGCCACGTTAGCTGTTTCGTCTACTTCAACATTAAATTGTAAATTCATTCCTCCGCCGTTGTTACCAGCTACATTTACAGTAAAAGAATCTTGATTAGCAGTTGGTGTATCAATAACAGGTATTGAAGTATCTGTTCCAGGTTGTATTAGTGGATTATAAATTAATGATGTTTGGCTTTCTAATGTATCTATAGCAGACTGAATAGAGTTTGTAATTGTTTGATTAATTGTTTCTACTACTGTTTCTAGTACATCATAAGTCAAACTAAGGTTAAAGTTTTGTACATCTGTGGACCAGCCACTTCCATAGTTAGGATCTATTCCAAGGAACGTTGTTATTAGCTGTGAGTTTGCACCATATGTATTAGTTCCTACGTCTAAAGTTGTACTAAACGTTTGATATGAATTAGTTAATGTCCAAGTATTACTTTCTTGTGTGTTAGCACCTGTATCAGGATCATAAAGTTTTACTGTAATTGAAAATTGTGTATTACTTGGCTGACTATCTTTAGCTTGTGCATCAGCTGTAGCACTAAAGCCATAGTTTAAAGACTCTTGGTTCATCCAATGATCCATGTCAGTTGTATATTCGTGTTGTCCTTCTGTTTTAATATGAAGGTCGTCAAAAACGGCAGTATGTCGTCCACAACCTGAACCATCTCTATAAAATCCGCTTCCGCTACCATATAAACAATTTACTTTAGCATTGGCTTGTTCGTTATAACTAATGTTTGTACTTGTAATAATATCACCTGTACTTGTTTCTGTTGTATTAATAGTTGTTTGTTGTACTTGATTAGTAGACGTTACGTTTTCTAGAATTGTTTCTGTAAATTTAGTTACTGTAACTGTTTCTAGATTATCACCTACTTGTGAAGTAGAGGTAGAGTCAAGGATACTTGATACAGATACTTCGGTTACAGTTCCTCCTTGCGGACCTGTACCCCCAACTGTATATTGTTGATCGTAAGCTAGACTATAAGAGGAAAAGCAACAAAGCAAGACTACCGATACCAAAGCCCCAAGTAGTTTTATTGTTGTTCCATTCTTTTTCGATATTTTCAAGTTCATGTTCTTCTAACCATTTCTCGTAATCCGGACGCTTCTCTGGATTTTCAGCCCAGGCTTTAGCGGCTTCGATACCAATCTTACCTTTGTAAGGACAAGGAGTACCAGCCATCTCCATAGCGTCAAACACTCTTGCATCTTGGCATAAAAGACTTACTGCGGCGACCTTCATACCCATACCATATAATGATCTAGATAATTTGAGTCTTTCACAGTTTAAATCTCTAATAGTAGTGCCGCCTGCTATACCAAAAATTTGTGTTTGTATTGCCGCACTTGTTCCACGTGAACATACATCTTGATTGTTTATCATTACGTTTGGAGCGTTAGCTGTAGGAGGTGTTCGATCTACAGTTGTAGTGCCAGTAACAGTGGATGTTACTGTATTCTCAGCGTGTGCTGATGCACTCATTAAAAAAATTGTTACCATGACAGTAACAATAAGTATTGAAAACTTCTTCATGCCCTCTTGCTCCTGCATTTTTCAACCTGGTAGAGTTGTGCCCGATTAAACTTATTATTTTATATAATAGTATTTAGCCTAAGGTTCTAGATCTTAGCAGATATGTGTTAATGTGTCTTAGGTGCAAGTAAAGAATACTATTAACTGCTACTATAACTTATTTTAAAAGACAGCCTGAACAAGTACGTTGATCAACAATTCGAAACATAGCAAATTGATACTCTACAAAATAATCAGTATGCGGACCAGCACCAGTTTTACATGTTGTGAACATTAGATGTCTATCTTCTTCATCTCTGTGTGTTCCACATGCCGGTGCTTGGTTTTCTGCTACAATTGGGTGTGCAAAAACAACATCGGGAAATCCATCTCGGTTAACATCATAATAAATTGTAATGTTTCTTGGTACTTCGTTTACTTTCCAGTCTAAAACAAATTCTAGTGATGGTTCAGTAATGAAGGGGTTCTCGCCAAACCATTCAGCCCAATATTGATTCGTTGTTCCTTTTTTAGGAACATCCATTAGTTCGTGTTCTTCTAAAGGTAGTTCATGAGCTGTAGCTTTTGTTACTACCCATGATATCAAAAAGATTGAAAATATTGTAAGAAGCCCTGCCATTACACGACGTTTAATCGTCATTGTAATACTCCTGAGTTTAAAGTGTGGAAATTTGGCTACTATATGTAGCTGTGAAAGGCTGAACTGTCCACAAGTAGTATTTACCACGGTTTAGCATGAGTTAACAACTAAACCGTGATTTAATACACTTTATTTAAGCCACGCCACTCTTCGACCTTCTTTAAGTCTAAGGTCATGTTCTGCAATTGTTGGAGGATATCTCCAAGCCCATATTGCCACAGAGGCCATAAAGGCTCCTGTCCATATAAGCATATTCATATTTTGTGTTATGTGATATGTAACTGCTAACGTTGATGCCATTACAAGTATCATTCCTATTTTTGCCTTAGTAGGGAAAACTCTTTTCTTAACCCAATTAGTTAAAAATTCTCCAAACCATGGATGGTTGTATAACCAAGCCTCCATCTTTGGGGAACTCTTAGCAAAGGCCCACGCCGCGACAACTAGAAATATTGAAAATGGAATGCCAGGAACAACAAATCCTACGTATGCCATTCCTACACAAAGAATTCCTATCCCTTGGTACATATATTTTTTTAGTTTATTCATCTTACTCCTTGTCCTGTTTAAAGAAAAGCCTTCCTATGTGACTTTTCTTCTACTGTAACTAAAGCATCTACTAAGTTGTCCATCATAGCATCTGTATGATGCGGAGTTGGAGCAAATCGTAAACGTTCAGTACCTACTTCTACTGTAGGATAGTTAATAGCCTGACAATAAATTCCGAAATCATTGATTAAGGCATCGCTCATCGCCTTACAGCGTCTTGCGTCTCCTACGAAGACAGGTACAATATGTGTCTCATTTTCAAAAATTTGTAAGCTGTTCTTTCGTAATAATACTTTTAAATGTTCAGCACGTTCTTGATGTTGTACTCGTAGTTGATTGTTGTCCTTCAAATATTTTACACTTGCTAAAGCACCAGCACAAATAACTGGAGATAAAGAAGTAGTAAAAATAAAACCAGAGGCGACTGAACGAATAGCATCTAAGACAATTGCCTCACCTGCTATATATCCACCCTGTACGCCAAAGGCTTTACCTAACGTACCATTTAATATATCGACTCTGTCCTGTGATCCTTGCTTTGCTGACCAACCAGCACCTGTTTCACCGTACAGGCCAACGGCGTGGACTTCATCGAGATATGTAATAGCATTATACTTTTCGGCTAAGGCGAGAATGTCATTTAATTTACTGACGTATCCATCCATGCTATACACGGATTCAAAGACAACACAAGGTGTTCCTTTGACAGCTTTCAGACAACTTTCTAACTGCTCTAGATCATTGTGCTTAAAAATATGTTTCTTAGCACCACTGTTTCTGATTCCTTCAATTAATGAAGCGTGATTTTTACTATCACTTACAAATTCAATGTCGGGAACGATTCGTTTAAGAGCAATCAATGTCCATTCATTTGCAACATACGCCGAAGTATAGAGCAGAGCTGACTCTTTGCTATGCAGAGAAGCTAACTCATGCTCTAGTGCAACGTGATAATGAGATGTTCCAGCAATGTTTCGTGTACCACCTGCTCCGGCACCTGTTTGGTTAAGAGCAGTTTTCATAGCATCTAAAACAACTGGGTGTTGTCCCATACCTAAATAATCATTTGAACACCAATTTACAATATCTTTGATATTGTATTTGCCATACCAAATAGCATTAGGATATTGACCTCGCGTACGAAGTATATCATTAAAGACACGATAATTACCGTTGTCTTTAAGCTCTTGGATCTTCTCCTGAAATGGAACTAGGTTTATCATTTGCAAGTGTATTTATGTGGGGTCTTTTGGGTGGGCCTACATAGTGAACATGTGGTGCACCAAACGGTGTTCCTACAGGTGGCCAACTAACAATGTATCCAGCTTCACGCAATTCTCTATCACTTTGTGCCATGTAGTCGCCAGCTCTATAAAGCCAATTTAAAATCTTTCTAAACATACTATTATATAGCAAAAAAGGTTAGCCCCCTGTAGATACTATTGATTCTCTACAAGGGGCTCGCTATCTCTATACATTGATTCGGGCTACGCCACGATTTTGTTAGGCGCTAGATAACTATTATTTCTTATACATCATCATTATTGACAATAAAATAAATGGAAGTACATCTAGCACGATCATAATTAGGTTCTACTCATTTTAATCTTTCGCTAATAAGGTGCAATCTGCATTACTATGATTCTAGTAACACAAGTAATTATGTCGGTCAAGCGAAAACCGTGTTAAAAGTGGTTAAAATTAATGTTTTTTGGATCTGCCCATGTAGTGTTCTGAAGGTTCGTAGTTCCAGCGTTTGCCTTTATGTCCACGAATTTCAGCATACCACATTCGCATTCTGCAAATTAGTCTTCTTACTTTATATGCCATTTTTTCCTTAGCTTAATTTGTTTATAAATTATGCTTAAGGAATAGCAATACCCTAGTCTCTTCCAGTGTCTGTATGTATTATATGGGTATTTATGTACACAGTCAAAAAGGTTGACATAATAGAAAAAATGTGATATAATACAATTAATAATTACACAGGGGGAAGATCTTGGACTATTCGCAACATAAAATTTTAGTAGACGTCGATGGTGTTTTGTTAGATTGGACAGGAGCCTTTGAAACGTGGCTAGCTGAAACTCGGGACATACACGTTCAAACAGATGAGAACGTATATGAATTATCACAACGATACGGAATTACCCAAGAGCGTGTTGATGCTCTTATAGAACGATTTAATTCTAGTGCATGGATAGGATTTATCAAACCATTTAGGGATTCTGTAAGCATACTCGCTAGATTTAAAGGAGACAATTATCACTTTGAAGCAATTACATCATCACATGATGATTATTGGGCCTCCGAACTTAGACGTCGAAATTTGGAACACTGGTTCCCATCAACTATTAGGCGTGTTCGTTGTTTAAAAACCCAAGCACCAAAAGACAAGATCCTTAAAGAATATGAGGGTTCAGGGTTTTGGTGGGTTGAAGATAAACCAGAAAATTGCGAAGCTGGGTTACGTGCTGGCCTAAAGCCGATTCTTATGACACACGATTTTAATGAGGATTATGAACACCCTGAAGTTGTAAGAGTAAACAACTGGGAAGAAATATATAATATTGTAACAAAAGTTTAACACAATCCTATTCAGATTATAACACAAATCTAACAAAACAAAATTAAATATTGTTCAACTTAAAAAGAAAAGGAAAAATTATTAATGAAAAGAAACATCCTCGCATTACTCACATTCACTGCAATACTTGTTATTAGTAGTGCGTGTGCTTCAGAAAAATCAAATAGGGCTCACAGAACAATTAACCAACTACTAACCCCAGACAAACTTAATATGCAAATTCACGTTAACCCTGATATTAGAAATGATAATAGGGATGATACCGAAATTCAACAAGTTAGAATGGGCCTTGACTGGGATTTATAAAATTAGAATAAGGAATAAAATATGGATTTAACTTTTCTCTACATGGTGGTAGGATTTACTCTTGCGGCTTATTCTGTAGTAGCAAATGATAGTGTGCAAACTTTAGGCACCTGGATAGCATCTAATTCAGATCAGCCAGGAAATACAGAACGAGGGTTTCATTGGCGAACACTATGGCTATCAGCATCAGCAGTATTATTGTTTACGCTGTGGTACGGCTGGTGGATAAATGGCGGCGATATATCGTTTGGGCGACTAAACAAAATACCGTTCCAAGAAGTACAATGGTATCATGCTTGTGCTCCAGCAATACTTTTATTGTTAACACGGGTAGGTGTACCAGTATCAACTAGTTTCTTAGTACTGTCAGCATTTGCTAGTACTTTTATTTTAGAAAAGATGTTAGTAAAGTCTATAATGGGTTATGCATTGGCGGCCGTTGTTGCTTATGGATTATGGATGCTCATTGAAAGAATTATTGATGAGAAAGCAGATAAGGTGCCCGAAACACATAAGCCGTATTGGCGTGTAGGGCAATGGTGTACTACAGGATTCTTGTGGTATACTTGGTTATCACATGATATGGCTAATATAGCAGTCTTCCTTCCACGAGTATTATCTGTAGAATGGATGTTGTTTATATCGTTTATCTTTATAGTCTTTTTAGGATACACCTTTTACGAACGAGGCGGTAAAATACAAAGAGTTGTTTTAGAAAAGACAGGTACTAGGTATGTTCGGTCAGCAACATTAATTGATCTAGTATATGCATTTATATTATTGTTCTTTAAACAATACAACGATATTCCAATGAGTACTACTTGGGTCTTTGTTGGATTATTATGCGGACGAGAACTTGCTATCTCTACAGTTATGAAAAACTATAAGTTTAAGTATGTGTTTCCTATTATAGGACGTGACTTCTTAAAAATGATGTTAGGACTAATTGTATCAGTAGCAATTGTATTATCAATACACTATGTTATTATACCAAACGGGTTACACTAGAGTTTTATTGGATCCCATGTTCTAGTAGGATCTAAACTACTAATAGTCGAGGGTTGCGGGGTTTCATCGCTGTTTGCTAAATTGTTTAAGTGTTTAATATATTCATTAATATTATGATCTGCAATAGGATCAAATTTACCTTTTAGTAAACTAACAAAAAACCCACGCCACCGATCTTTAGCAATTTGCCAAGGTGTTAAATTTCGTAAGTTACCAAAATGGTTAAAGTAATGACAAGTGCCGTGATGTTTATAACCCATCCAACGCATTGGTACACGAGTAACAATATCATTATTGTTTCTCCAACGGTAATGTTTGAACGGAATATGATTAATGTAACTAGGCCAACCAACTCTTGGAGTTCCGTAAGTATGTAACTCTTTTGGATTAGTACATTTGTTTTCGCCTTTACAACGACTTGCACATATAGTTGCCATGCCTGCACCTAACGAATGTCCAGTAAACCAAACGTTACGTTCTGCTTGTTCTCTTTCTAAGTCTTCTTCTATCTTAGGCCACAACTTATCAACTTCATGTTTAAATCCTTTATGAACTCGTCCAACTGTTTCTGAAACAACTGGCCATGCTTCTGCATCAGCCTTAATGTCGTTCCATTGTTTAGGTTGTGTTCCACGACAAGCAATTACAAAATCATGCTTATTCATAAAACGATATGCTTCTGCACCTTTAATATTATAAAACTCTACTGTAGTGAAGCCTAGTTTTTTTCCTTCTCGTGTTGCATCTTTTCCTTCATAATAAGCAATAGCACTTAGTTCAGCAAAAAGTAATGCACGGTGTTCAAATGACAAATTAGCTATTGGTTTTGTTAATTTTTTACTGAACATGAATAAATCCTTTTATTAGTTATTGGGTTATAGGTATAATAATATGTGTATTTATCTCCATGAACCATTAGATAGGCATTTGAGTTCGAGAATGTTACCATGTGGGTCTTTAATAAAACATGTTTCTTGCTCTAACTCAGTATCTACAAAACGTACATAGGGTTCTTGTACATAGCCTACGTTATGTTTTTGGATACGGGTTTTAATATCTTCAAAGATATCAGGATCTAGATGCACACCAAAATGAGGAACAACTACGCTCCCCATATCAACTGCATGTAAATCTTGGTCAGTATTAGTGCAATCCTCTTTAGGACTGCTGGAATGTAAAGTAAGTTCGTTGCCCCAGAAGTCGATATCTATCCAGTGTGGAAGTTCTGAGTTACATGACTCACATCCTAAGATGTTTGTATAGAAGTCAATCGCATTAGTAAGGTCACCCACTTCAATCGCTAAATGAAATGTGTTCGAGTTCATAGTCACCTCCGTCTGCTATATGATACTATATTTATTTCATTTTAGTTATCAGTAAGATTAATGGGCGAATCTTCCTCGTAGCTTTTTTTAACTGCTTTCTTGTAACTTTCGACTGTTCCAGAATATATCTCTTTTCCGTTTACTAGGACTTTAGGATTATCAGATTCAGTTACTGTACCTAACACTACTGCATCACGCATTACTTCAAGTGCTACATCAACATCATCAGGTTTTACAATAACCATCATTCCTATTCCCATATTAAAGTTAGTATATAAATCCCGATGTGACCACCGATCTTCTAACTTTTGGAATATCTCTTGTGTAACAGTATGCTCTATATTATATGTTACGTTCTTTGGCACTCTTTCGAGATTTCTAAACCCGCCGCCTGTAATATTAACAATAGCTGTGGGTTCAACTCTACCTCTAAGAGGATGTATATCAGCTGAGTATAACTTTGTTGGTGTAAGATTCTCTTTGGTAATTAAACTAGGTGCTCCAATAGACATTGCTGTCCATCCGTTAGCATGAAGACCGCTAGATGCTAAACCAATTATAACATCTCCAGGTGCTACATTACTACCGTCTATCAGCTGTACAACGTGTCCAAACGCAGAACCTGATATATGAAACTTAGTTTCCTGTAGTATTTCTGTTTCGCCTCCTGTAAGCAATGTCCAACCTTCTACACAATAGTCTGCAATACCCGATACAACTTCTGGAATAATATGAGCTTGATCTGGTTGTGTTGTAATATGATTCTGAAACCCAACAGGATTTGCACCTACACATAATAAATCATTAAGATTCATAGCTACACAGTCTTTACCAATAGCATCATACATCATATGTCTAATCAGATGGTCTATTTTACTACCAACACCATCAGTTGATGTAGCTATGTGAATAGTCTTGTCAAGTTCAACAACGTTAGCAAAATAACCTCGTCCACTAACAGATTTGTAAAAAGAATTCTTAGTTAACGTTGAATTTTTATCGATTTGGGCAAGAATGCCCTGAGTTGTTGGGTCAATCATATAATTTTCGTTCCTTATAGTGAATAGTTGGAGCGGGTGAGGAGAATCGAACTCCTGTCAAAAGATTGGAAATCTTCTATTCTACCATTGAACTACACCCGCACTTGACATTGCAATTGTTTTATAGTATACTACGTTCTTAGTATGAAGTCAACATCTTATTGTCAAACTATTTACACACAGGCAACTAAATACAGTATAGGAAACGAACCAATGAAAAGAACCACTAGATCTATACTCGAAGAACTAAACAGTATTCACCGTACTACTGATAATGAAGCCTTGATTCAGTCAACCGGGAATAATTTAATTGAAAGTTCGATTAATCTGTTGAACAGAATAACTGATAGTTATGATGCAGATACAGCCGCAGAACTAGAACGAAGGTTTATTAATAGTATTAGAAGTGGGGATCCCCGCAAATTTAAACGTGGAGTAGACAAAATTGTTGAATCAAGGAAATCAGATGATTCTTAAAGAAGGTGGCAATATATTCAAAAATCCTGAGGGAGAACCAGCAACTACTCGCATTAACAAAGCTGACGTAGGTCCTACGTTAGGGTGGCTTGAAAAGATTACTGGATTAGATCATAAAGGCCATATGCTTGGCAGTACTGGCGTTAAAGACACTAGTGGTGACTTAGATGTTGCAATTGACAAAGAGAAAGTTGAGAAAGATGATCTAGTAGGAAAATTACGAGCATGGGTAATTAAAAATTATCCAGATGAAGATCCTAAGCAATGGATTCGAAAGTCAGGAATTTCAGTACATTTTAAAACTCCAATTAGAGGAAATGTTAAAAACGGATTTGTACAAACAGATTTAATGTTTGGCGATCAAAAGTTTATGAAATTTGCTTTAGGTAGTATGGATGCAAAAAGTAACTTCAAAGGGCAACACCGTATGATTATGATTGCCTCAATAGCAAAAGCTCTAGGGTATAAGTGGAGTCCTTCAAACGGATTAGTTGATAGAATCAGTAACGAACCATTAGAAGGTGCAAAAGATCCAAAATTTGTTGCTAAGACTTTAATAGGTCCAAACGCAACTCCGGCAGACTTACAAAGTGTAGAATCAATTAATGCTAAAATTAAATCAGATCCTAATTACGAAAATTTAGTTGCAGATGCTAAATCGTGGTTTGAAAAAGACGGACTAGAGTTACCATAATGAGATTTTTTGAATTCAAACAAATTGTAAAAGAAATGGAAGCTCGTATCCAACACGCAGAAGATATTATTTTCTGGGAAGGAAGTGCTGGAGCCAAACGTGCTTTACAATCTTTAGCTAATATGGCTAAAGGTGGACATAAAGATGTAACAATTAAATGGGACGGTTCACCTGCTGTAATATTTGGTCGTGATGCAGATGGCAACTTTGTCTTTACAGACAAGTCAGGCTTTAGTGCAAAAGGATATGATGGTAAGTCACAAAGTGGCGATGACTTAGAACAAATGTTACTTGGCAGAGGCAAGGGTGGTGAAAAGTCAGATAGTTATAAATCATTTGCAGGAAACATGAAAGATGTGTTTGACGAATTTGAAAAAGCTGTACCTACAAAACATAGAGGATATTTTAAAGGAGACATGTTATACTTTAATACTCCTGATACAATCGGCGAGACCTTATCCTTTAAACCTAACATAGTAACATACACCGTACAAAAAGATAGCGACATCGGTAAAAAAATAGCGACAAGTAAAACTGGAGTAGTTATTCATAGAGTTGTAGATCAAAACGGAAATGAAGGACCTTTATTACAAACAGTTCCATTCCAAGGTAATGAAGTATTAGTATTACCTCCCGTAACTGTAGTTGATGCTCCAAATGTAGACATGAGTAGCATTAAGGAAGTCAGCGGAATTGTAAGTAATAATGCTAACGATATTGACAATCTATTAAACAAAGAAAAACTAGCCGCAATGAAAGTTAGTGACTTCTCAAATATACTTTATACATATACTAATAGCAAAGTTGATACAGGGTTAGCTAACTTAGGTAAAGACTTTGTACAATGGCTATCAAGTAGCAAAGTAAGTAAAAACAAACAAGCAAAGATTATTGAATACATAAAAACAAACATTAAGGCTTTTAATGCATTATGGCAAACAGTAAACGGTATCATGAGAGTTAAAGATGATATTATTAACCAATTAGAAAATCAACCTGCTGATGTAAAAGCGTCAACAGGAGGTAAGCCGGGAGGGGAAGGCTATGTATTAGCAGACCCACAGGGCGACATAAAACTAGTTAACCGTGCAGGCTTTAGTGCGGCTAACCGAGCAGTAAAAAGAGAGGAGATTAATATGAGAGCAAGTGATTTTACAGATACAGACTTCATGCGTAGAGGTGTTGACCCAGCGGACGTCGACGATGATGGTAGTGACAGTCCAGGATTTAAACAAGATATGATGTTTAATCAGTTAGGTAAAGTATTAGATTCACAATCTAATCCAACACCATTGAATACTGTTACAACTGATGATGGTAAGAAACTAAAAGTTAATGTACCACAAGCTAAAACACTACGTATGATGGCAACTAGTGAGAGAGTTAAGCCTGCTGTACGATTAGAATTTACTAAAGCTATTCAACAGTCAGCTGGATTAGAACCATTTCTTGCAGTAAGCGATCCAAAAGAAATGATTAATATCTTTGCTGATAAGTTTATGAAGTAGGTAATATGCAACTAGACTTTTTAGAAGAGTTATACGAAGCGAGAATGACTCGCAATACTACTGACCAAAGTAAGTTAACATATACTGACTGTGGTGAAAGGCTATATCTGTCTCTCTTAATTCTAGAATTATTAAGACAGTATCCAGGAGCATCTAAAGGTATTGCTAACGGGTATGCGAAAAAGACTGTAGACAATCAAAACTACAAGCACTTCCGCATACATGGAACTGATTTATATAACTTCATATACTTTGTAGCAGGTCCAGAAGATGCAGTTAACAGACTAAAAGATCCAGCGTCTGCTTTAGCTCTAAGAAAACGTGTATCATTTCCACTTATGGGCCTAAACGGATATCTTTATAAAATAGCATCAGGATCTACTACAGTTTCTAATTCAGAATTGTTTATGCGAATAGAAAATACATTACGTATAAAATCCGAATATAAAAGTATTAGACGATACCTTGTTAATTATGGTAGTGCTGGTACACGCGATAAAAAGAAAATTACAACACAACTATTATTTGCCGCTAGAGCAAAATTAAGAAACAGTGATCTAATTTCATACTTAGAAGACTTATCATCTAATAGAGATTTAGAAACATCTATGGTTAAAGACCATGAACCTACAATTAGTGTTCCTGACCAAACACCTACATCAAATAAAGACTTAATGTTTTATAGATATATTGTAGGTCCACGTAACTTAGTAGGTACTAAAAAGTTTTTAGATATGGCAAAGGCTGGTAAAAGTGTTCCGTCTCCGTTCATTGCCGCTTACTTTCCGGCTATTAAAATGCTAGATGACATTGTAAAAGCTGGCCCAGGATACATCACAATGCTTAAAGCACTCCAAAAACGAGCATTACAGAGCAAAAAGTAACCAAAATTCCCCCAATCGACTAAATACTATTAACTAACATACAAGAGAAACGTATGTCAGGGTCATTAGAGAAAATAGGAGAAATAAAATGGCTGGAGTAGCAAGAGTAAACGGATTAGGACATGCACATGAAGTTCTATATTCAACAACAAACTTAGGTTTTTACGTAATCGACGGTGGCGCATCATTAGCCGGCGAAGGTGGAATTGGTAAAGCCTTAGAAGCATTAGCACAAGCAATTAACCCAATCGCAATGAACAGCGAAGGAACAGCTGGATTAGTTAACGTAGTAGTTGACGATTCACAATGGGACGCGGCGGCTCTACAAGTAGTAGTACGTAATCTAGGTGCAACATCTGGATCAGGCGACTACGACTTTACAGGTGCAACTGCAACTGCTGGTGGACAATTTATAGTAGCGGCGTAATTTAATTACACTTTACTATTAAAACACTACGAAGAAGGGTTCAGTTTTTACTGGACCCTTTTTTTGTGACCGCTAAGTATACAAGTCATGCAATCATTCGAAATCAAAACATTAATTGATATAACACAAACTGGGCAAACTAAGTTTAAAAGCCAGGATAGGTTATTAATTAATCAACAAGCTAATTGGAATACATTTTTTCAAGTATTAAGTATGCGAGTTAATCCAGACTTTAATACTTGGCCAGCAGTAGAAAAATGTAGTGTTGATAAGCTAGGGTTTGGTACT
>TARA_B110000438_G_scaffold161664_1_pt1 | contig 30460 bp, 37 predicted proteins | sample TARA_B110000438 | Tara Oceans TARA_B110000438 (sample SAMEA4398413) | marine metagenome | biome: Polar Biome; feature: [MES] marine water layer (ENVO:01000295) within the mesopelagic zone...; material: water (ENVO:00002006), including particulate matter (ENVO:01000060) such... | reverse complement strand
GGATAACCATTTTAACAAAGATAATCGTGAAAGATATAACGATCAATAACAATCAAAGGATAAATATGAAAACAATCAAGCAAATTAGAGAAGCATCAGGTGGCAAGGAAGCCTACCAAAAATTCTTCAATTCTCTTCTTAAGAAATTTGGAGTATCATCACCAAGCGAACTAGATGGGAAAAAGAAAAAAGATTTCTTTGATGCTATTGACAAAGGTTGGGAAGGCGATAATGAAAAAGCCGAATCAGTTAAAGAAGCTAAAAAGCTTAGAGGCGGAAAAGGTAAAGCTGAAATTGATATTAATTTTGATGGTTCTGCCAAAGATATCAAATTTGCATCTACCAAATATAAGATTAAATTTAAGACACATTCAAATGGTGCAATAATTACAGGCGATAAGCAAAAGATCTTAGCTTATTTACAAGGCCAAGATTATGCTATGGATGATGAGGATATAGAAGATTTATATCCTGAAGTATTAGAAACATATGATGATCCAGATAATTTAGATCCGGATTCAACTCTTAATCCAGATGAAGTTCCATTTGCAAAGAAAAAAGGCAAAGGGCCACACGATGGTAAAACAGAATCAAAGGATTTTAGTCAAGCTCAGGAAGTTACTGAAAAGGATACTTTAGCTGAGCGTGGTAAAGAAGCAAAATTATCATCTGCTCAACTTAAAAAAGCTGAGAAGATTGCTAAGAAACATTCTGGTAATATGAAAAAAGCTATGGCAGAAATCGAGAAGATTAAAAAAGGTTCATCTGAATCTGATGCTGTAATGGCTATACTTAAAAAAGCTAATGAAGGAAAGTATTATGAAGTAGGTACAGACGAATACAGAAAGCATACTAAGAAAATGACACCCGGTGAGAAGAATGAGATGGATGAAGATATGTGTCCTAAATGTGGTGAAGACCATGTAGGTGAATGTCATCATGAAGCAGTTACAACAGATGCTCGTTTGCTTGGTTTTAAATCTGCGCTTAAACGTAAAGAAGGTGCTAAGCAAAAAGGTAAAGTTATTGTGGATAGACGTACAAGGGGTTATAGAGAAGCTGAAATTCGTAGAGCAGCATATATAGCTAAGAAAGAAGAGAAGCGTAAGGCAAAGGAATTTGCTGAAAAATATCCTAAGATAGATTATAACTATGCTAAAGCTTCTGAATTAGAGAAGGTTATTGCTAAAAGTCATTCTGCTATTATGGGTGAGACTGCAGCAAATGCAGTATCAGCTGGTGGTGTTGATATGGCACCTAATACAGCAAAGAAAAAGAAAGATAAAGAAAAATTAATGGCACGTAGAGGTTACTAATGAAAAGTTTGAAAATATGGACCGAAGCTTGTTGGGACGGGTATAAACAATTAGGTATGAAGAAAAAAGGTGGTAGGAAAGTACCTAATTGTGTGCCTGAAGCAGAAGAAGATGAATTTTCAATGCATACGATGTGGGATAAAGATGGTAAACCCCATGATGCTAAAACCAAAGCTGATCATGAAAGAATGAAAAAGCTAGGGTGGAGTCATGAAAACCCAAGACATAATCCATATAACCCTGATGAAGATGTAAAAGAGGTTTCAGCTATGCAACGTAGAGCAAGAAAAGCAGCCTACGCCAAAAAGACTATGAAAAAATATGGTGATGCCGCTAAGATGGGTATTGATGCCAAAGATGTTAACCAACGAAGGAATGCGCCTACTAGGAAGAAATCATAGGGCAAGAGTTTTAATTATGACTCTACTAACATTATCACCACTGACTACAATCAATGCACTAGCAATACCATCTACTGATAAGACTAGTCCGTACTACACTAAACAGAATTTAAAAGAACAGCAAGGGTCATATTTGACTGAAGCTACTATGTTAGTGTATGATGAAATATTAAGATACCAAAGAGATGTTGAATTTACACATGGATTAGATGAAGCTGCAATAGCTGCATTTGATTATGATGCATTTGCAGGTAATGTAAAATGGTTAATGGATGAATTAGTTGGTGTAGAATCTGATTGGAAAAAAGATGCAACACCAGGAATTCCAGGCAATACTGCTTATGGTTATGTACAATTTACTGAAGCTAGTGTTAAAACAGCAGTAAATAGATATCGATATCATATTGGAAAATTTAATTCACGTTCTATTCTAGGTAGAAGAGATTGGCAACCTCGTGGATATATAAATTCTACAAAATTATTAGGTGGTACTAAGATGAGATACCCTGATTGGTTGAATGATTTAGAATTTAAATTAAATCCTTCAACAACTTTAGGTGTAACATTTGGTGGTGGGTACGATCATATAAAAGATTTAAATGGATTAACATATGACCAGGTAGTAGCTTTAGCATTTGTTCATCTTCATGGTAAGAATTCTAAAGATTTTAACTTTGTACAGTTAGCTAAAGGAGATGTAGCTGCTGCAAAAGAAATATATAAAAATAATCATCATATGGCATCTGGTGGTATACAAGTAAAAAATATATTAGAATCTTTATCTCCAAAACAAAAAACTTCAATATACTTTACTATAAAACAAATATATGAACCAATGTATGGAAAGGGTTCTAATTCAACTATAGTTGATGATGAAAGATATTTTAATTATTTAAAAGGATATGTTGGTTCATTCTTTTATAAACAATATGATTGGTGGAATACTGATGATGATTTAGGTTGGGGTGAATTTATTCTTATAAATGGTGGTAATGCTTTATATCAAATTTTTGATATGATATTTGAGAGGGAAACTCCTGTAGAAGCATTTAACGATTTAGTTGAGCAAGGTATGGGTACATTTGATGCTGCTTTAAATAAGAAAGATATTAGAACTGAATTAAAAAATAAAACAGTTAAAGTTCAATTATATAATGATGATAATTCAATAGGCCCAGTAATTTGGGTTGGCTTTGATAAAAATGGTGATGTAGTTGCTTATGAAAAACAGGCAGGTAATACAACAACAATTGTTGATACTGACATTGCAACTCAAGCTAGAATGGATAAATTCTTCCAAATACATTAAAGGAACTCCACTTTTATATAAATAAGTACTATATAAAGAGGAAATGATATGGCAAAACCAAATACTAGACCTACATTACAAGATCATTGCTTAAGAGCTTTAGGCGCTCCTGTTATTGAAATTAATGTAGATGAAGATCAAATAGAAGATCGTACAGATGATGCATTACAATTCTATCAAGAATACCATTCTGATGCAGTTGTTCGTGATTATGTAAAACATCAGCTTACAGCAGCCGATATAACAAATAGTTACATTACAGTAAGTGATGGTATTATATCAGTAATGAGAATGCTAAGAGGTGGCCAATCAAATGGTGATTCTTTATTTGACATGGGTTATCATATGAGATTAAATGATGTATTCATGCTTCAAGGTGCAGCAGCACAAATTCAAACATACGAACAAAGACTACAAAATCTATCTTTAATTGAATTTTCATTAAATAGTGTAGAACATATCAGATTCAGTAGACATATGAATAGAGTTCATATGGATGAAGGCTTTGGTGACTTAGCAGCAGGTGATTATATTGTATTAGAAGTTAATACGATTTTAGATCCTACAGCATATACTGATGTATTTAACGATTTATATTTGAAGAAATATCTTACAGCATTGATTAAAAAGCAATGGGGTACAAACATGATGAAGTTTGATGGCTTCCAACTCCCAGGCGGTATAACAATGAATGGCAGACAAATGTTTGAAGATGCCGTTGAAGAAATTAGGGAATTAGAAGAAGAATGTAGATTGAGCTGGGCAATGCCAGACAACTTTTTAATGGGGTAATGAATGGCAACTAGTGTATATTTTAACGGTGCAGTAAAATCTGAACAAGACTTGTATGAAGATCTAGTAACAGAAAGCATTAAAATATTTGGACAAGATGTAGTATATATTCCACGTGAAAGGATATCTGAAGATTCGTTATTGAATGAAGAATGGAGTCAGTACACTATGGCTTTCCCTGTTGAAATGTGGTTAGAGAATGTTGAAGGATTTGAAGGTGATGGTAATCTATTAGGCAAATTTGGTTTAGAAATAAGAGACCAAGCAAACTTTGTAGTAACTAAACGTAGATGGGACCAAACTGTAGGAGTTAATCTTGAGGATGCTAGTTTAGGTTACACTAAAAAAGGTAAACCTGCTGAAGGTGATCTCATTTATATGACAATGACTCAAAGATTATTTGAAATACGTTATGTAGAACCTAAATCACCATTCTATCAATTACAAAATCTACCAAGTTATACACTAACAGCTGAATTGTTTGAATACAATGACCAACACTTTGATACTGGTTGGGATGAGATAGACCAAATAGAATGGAAGAACGCTACATCATATAGTTATATTGTTAATGGTTCAGTTGCATACGAACCTGGTGAATTAGTAACACAATGGACTGGAGCAAATGACGGAAGCGGTGATCCTATTAATGTTGAAGGTTATGTCTCTAATTGGGAAGGTAATGGCACTAATCGTGTAACAATTATTAGTCCTCATCAAAGTATAAATGGTGATGGTACATTTAAATCATTCTTTGTTGATGCAGATGCTAACCAAAGATTAGTTGGTACAGAATCTGGAACATCACAAAATATTACAGCTGACCAAAGTGGTACTACTAAGACATTCTATAACGATGACCCATTTGCAGATAATGATGAATTTGAAGTAGCCGGTGATAGTGTTATAGACTTTACTGAATCTAATCCGTTTGGAGATCCATAATGTTTGAGAATCATTTTTATAACGAATCAACTAGAAGAATGGTCAGCGTATTTGGCTCGATCTTTAACGACATGGAAGTTGTTAAAAAAGATGCTAGTGGAAAGATACTACAAAAGATTAAAGTACCTTTAGGTTATGCTCCAAGGAGTAAAGTACTTGCACGTTTAAATGAACAAACAACTGGTCCTAACATAGCTCTTAAGCTACCAAGGATGTCATTTGAGATAAGCTCATTTGAATATGATGCGAATGCAAGAGTATCAAAACATAAGAATTATACCAAGGTAATTACCGGGGATACGCTTCAGCTGAACAAACTAGGTGCTCCAGCAGTCTACAAGGTTGCATTTGAATTGAATATCCTTGCTGCCAGCCAAGATGAAGCACTACAAATATTAGAACAGATTCTACCAATGTTCCAACCGGAATATACGGTAACAATAAAAGATATTCCAGCAATGGATATCACAACAGACACACCAATTATATTGGAGAGTGTCGATACTAATGATGATTATGAGGGTGATTTAGTTACGAGGAGGGCCATTGTTTATACTTTAGGTTTCTCTACTCGTATTCGTTATTATAGAGGTTTAGGAAAGAGCAAACAAATTCTCCAAACAGAAGTTGATTATTCAGAGAATGTTGATCCTACGACTCATAAATTTGAGCAACAAAAGATAGTAGGTACTACAACATCTGATGGCGCCGGTGGTTTTAAAGAACCTTATACCGAAACCATTAACTTTTTTGACACTGACGTATAATAGGAGAATAATATGTTTAGATTTAATGCACACTTAGTAAGAGTTGTTGATGGTGATACCATTGACGCAGATATAGAATTAGGTTTTTCTGTATTCATGAGAGATAGAATTAGATTAATGGGTATAGATACACCTGAGAGTAGAACAAGAAACCTACAAGAGAAATCTTGGGGTATGGCTGCAAAGCATAGATTAATTGAACTATTGGCAGAGACCGATGGTGAATTTACTTTAGTTACAGAAGATATGGAGAAAGGCAAATTTGGAAGAGTACTTGGTACGATTGAGATAAATGGCAAAGATGCTAACCAAACTCTTATTGAAGAAAACTTTGCTATACCATATGAAGGTGGTAACAAAGATGAAAGCCGTACAAAGTATGGTGTAATGGAATTATGGAATACAGATTATGAGAACCCACAAGAACACGAAGATGACCATGAACATGGAGATGAAAACCCAGACGCCCATATCGACTTCCACGAAAAGTAAAGTTGAAGCGGACTACGATCAAGTCCGTAAAAATTTATATGATTTAGCTGGACAAGGAGATGAAGCAATAGACTTAATGTTAGAACTCGCTCGCGAGTCAGAACATCCCAGAGCTTTTGAAGTACTTGGCCAGCTAATCAAAAATAATGCAGAAATCGGTGAGAAGATTCTTAAACTTCATAAAAGAAAAAAGGATCAGGATAAAGAAGATACACCTGCATTAACCCATAAAGGTGATACCCACAACGTATTCATAGGCTCTACAGCTGAGCTACAGAAGATGTTACGCGATGAAAATGTAATAGACGGAACCATAGAATTACCAGATGAGTGATAGAGATAATTATTATTTAGGAAATCCTAATGTCCGTGGTGCAGACGTTGAACACCCGTGGACTAAGGACGAGCTTAAACAATATAAAAAATGTTTAGACGATCCAGTATATTTTGCAAAAACATATTGTAAAATTATTAACCTTGATGATGGATTAGTTGATTTTGAATTATATCCATATCAAAAAGTAATGTTTGAACAATTTGAGGATAATAGATTTAATATATGTTTAGCATGCCGTCAAAGTGGTAAATCAATTGCTGTTGTAGCGTATCTCCTATGGTATGCTATCTTTAAAGGTGAACAAGTTGTAGGTATCCTAGCGAATAAAGAAGTTATTGCTAGGGAAATGTTGGGTAGGATTACTCTTATGTTAGAAAATCTACCATTCTTTTTACAACCAGGTTGTACATCTCTTAATAAGAAATCTATAACATTCTCAAATAACTCAAGACTTATAGCATCAGCTACATCATCAAGCTCTATTCGTGGTATGTCACTTAATTTAGTTTACCTCGATGAGTTTGCATTCGTTGATAACGCTACAGAATTTTATACTTCAACATACCCTGTAATTTCGGGTGGTAAAACATCTAAGGTTATTATTACATCTACTGCTAATGGTATAGGTAATATGTTCCATAAGTTATATGAAGGTGCTATTCAAAAGACAAATGAATTTGTTCCATATAGAGTTGATTGGTGGGATGTCCCAGGAAGAGATGAAGCATGGAAACAAACAACCATTGAGAATACTTCTCCATTGCAATTTGACCAAGAATTTGGTAATTCATTTCATGGTACAGGTAATACATTATTATCTGCTGATATATTATTATCTTTAAGAGCAAGTGAACCTGCTAGGGAATGGGAAACTTTAAAAATGTATAAACTTCCTATAGTAGATCACAATTATATAATGACAGTGGATGTATCAAAGGGAAGAGGCCAAGACTATTCAACATTCACAATCATTGATGTAAGTTTAAATCCATTTGAACAAGTATGTGTATTTAGAGATAATACAATGAGTCCCCTGCTGTTCCCAGACATGATATACAAATATGCTACCCATTATAATATGGCATACGTTGTAGTGGAATCAAATGATGCTGGCCAGGTAGTATGTAATGGTTTATATTATGATTTAGAATACGAGAATGTATTTGTAGAGTCTATGATTAAAGCAAATGCAATTGGTATAACAATGACTAGAAAAGTTAAAAGAATTGGTTGTTCTAACATAAAAGATATATTAGAACAAGGGAAGTTAATAATACATGATGAAGATACTATACGAGAAATGAGTACATTCATCGCAAAAGGTTCATCATATGAAGCAGATCACAACTCTCATGATGATTTAATGATGAATTTAGTCTTATTTGGGTGGTTTTCATCTACAGTATTCTTTAAAGAATCAACTGATGTTAGATTAAAACATATGCTATATAAAGAAAAAGTACAACAATTGCAAGATGAAGTGATTCCTATTGGCAATATGCCAGTAGATCAAGGGGTGCATCCCTTTGGAAAAGAGTGGAAAGTTTGGAATGGTTAGTTTTTATAAATAAGTATATTGAGATCATCACGTATTATGAAAACTTATAACAATATGACAAGGGAGAAATAAATGGCATTTCTAGTATCGCCTGGTGTACAGGTAAAAGAAATCGATCTAACTAATGTCGTTCCGTCTACGTCGTCTACAATAGGAGCTATGGCTGGTGCATTCCAGTGGGGTCCTTGCGAAGAAATAACTACTGTAAGTAGCGAAACGGAATTGGTTGATAAGTTCGGGAAGACTGATGCAAATACTTTTGAAAGTGTTTTGTCGGCAGCCCAATTTTTAAGTTATGGCAGCGCGCTAAAAGTTGTCAGAGCAGTAGGTTCATCAGCACGTAATGCTACGGCATCGGGTACTGGTATTTTAGCAAAAAATGATGACCATTTTAGTACATTATCACCTGCAGCTGGAGACTGGGTTATGGCCCGTCATCCTGGTGTAATAGGTAATGCATTAACAGTGGAAGTCGCAACACTAGCCTCTTCATTTAATGGATCGGCTTTATGGAAGACTTGGGTTGAAGGGCCTCCTGGCACATCAGCTGGAGCCGCAGTAGTTGGCGGTTCAAACGATGAAATCCATGTTGTAGTTAGAGATTTTACTGGTGAAATTACAGGAGTCGCTGGCGAAGTACTTGAAGTATTTAGTTACTTAAGTCAAGCAAGTGATGTAAAAGCATCTGATGGTACATCTTTGTACTATAAAGATCACATCAATACAAACTCTAAGTATATCCGTGTTGGAAATCATGCAGCAGCGTTAACAAAAGCTGGTCAATCAGCTACATCAAATGCATTTGTACAAGTAGCAGTATTCTTTGCGAATATCGCTGGTGGTGTTGATGATAACGTACTAACAGTAGGTGAAACTACTACTCAGTTAGCAAGATTTGCAGATGCGGAAACAGTAGATGTAAACTTAGTGTTCCAGTCAAACTCAGGATTGAGTGCAGCTGATAATATTACACTAAGTAATTATATAACTGCCTTAACGGCAGCTAGAAAAGATGCAGTAGGCTTTGTCTCACCAGAGAGAGCAGCTACAGCAAATGCAGCAGCACCGGCTACAACAGTAGCTACATGGAGAACTGGATTAACCTCAACGTCTTATGGCTTTGCGGATTCAAGTGCTCTATATGTGTATGATAAGTACCAAGATGTATATCGTTGGATCAGCGCAGCTGGTTCGATGGCAGGCTTAACAGCTAACGCTGATTTAGTCCAAGATGCTTGGTTCTCACCAGCTGGATTTACTCGTGGTAATGTTCGAAATGTGACTAAACTCGCATGGAATCCTAGCCAATCAGAACGTGATGAATTATACAAGACAGGTGTAAACCCAATTGTTACATTCCCAGGTTCGGGTACGGTTCTATTTGGTGATAAAACTTTACAATCAAAACCATCATCGTTCGACAGAATAAATGTTCGAAGATTGTTTATTGTATTAGAAAAAGCGGTTAGTACAGCATCGAAAGCATCATTATTCGAATTTAATGATGAATTTACAAGGGCTCAATTTAGAAATATGGTTGAACCTTTCTTGAGAGATGTTCAGGGTCGTAGAGGTATTACGGACTTTAAAGTAGTTTGTGATGGAACCAATAATACTGGTGCTATTATAGATACTAATAAGTTTGTAGCTGATATATATGTTAAACCTGCAAGATCTATTAACTACATTACACTTAACTTCATTGCAACTCGTACTGGTGTTGAGTTTAGTGAAATCGCGGGAGGTAATTAAAGATGGCTATTTTAGGCGTAGATGATATGAAAGCCAAGCTAGTTGGCGGCGGTGCTAGACCTAATCTATTCAAAGTAACAATGGCTTTTCCAAGCTACGTTACTGCGGATGTGTCATTAGCATCATACATGTGTAAAGCATCTTCTTTACCAGCAAGTACAGTTGCACCAATTGAAGTTCCATTCAGAGGGCGTCAACTTAAAATTGCAGGGGATAGAACGTTTGACCCGTGGGGTGTTACCGTTATTAACGATACTGACTTTAATGTACGTAACTCTTTTGAACAATGGATGAATGGTATTAATCAGCATAAGCAAAACACTGGGAAAACAAAACCTAGTGATTACATGGCTGATATGATCGTTGAGCAATTGGACAAAGATGGTACAGTGAAGAAGACTTATAACATGAGAGGAACTTGGCCTACAAGCTTAGGAGCAATTGAACTAAGCTATGAGACAGGTGATACGATTGAAGAGTTTGAAGTTGAACTTCAAGTTCAGTATTGGGAATCTAATAAGACAACGTAAATCATCATAATAACATTAAGGAGTGCCTTAGGGCACTCTTTTCTAAGTGTTATAAATATATTTAGAAAAGAGTGTATAGGATAAATATTTAAATGGCAGAAAATAACAGATCAATATTTGGTTGGCAATTTAGCAAAAAGCCAACTGAAAACGTAAAACCGACATCGTTTACTCCAGATAACGAAGACGGTGCGTTTGAAATCTCTCCAACTGGCGGATACTTTGGCCAGTATATGGATATACAAGGGGATAAGTTTCAAAACGATAAAGAACTAATAATGAAATACCGTACAATATCTTTGTACCCAGAAGTAGATTTGGCAATTGAAGATATATGTAATGAAGCTATTACAGTAGAATCAGGTAAAATTCTCAAATTAGATCTTGATAAACTGGAACAATCAGACAAAGTTAAAGACTTAATTCATATAGAATTTGATAGAATTCTTGCTCTAACTAATTTTCGTAACAATGCATATGATATATTTAAGCGTTGGTATGTTGATGGTAGATTATTCTTTCACGTTATTATTGACCCCGCTAATCCTAGTGATGGTATAAAAGAATTAAGACCAGTTGACCCAACTAAAATTCGTAAGATTAAAGAAACAGAAAAGGTTAAAGACCCTAAGACTGGTGCTGAACTTATTAAAGAGGGTAAGCAATACTACTTATATCAAGATGATAATATGTATAATAGTTCTGAAGGATTAAAGATTAATACAGATGCTATTATTCAAGTTAACTCTGGTTTATTAAATGAAAATAGAGATAAGGTTATAGGTTATTTACAAAAAGCTCTTAAACCTTTAAATCAATTAAGTATGATGGAAGACTCATTAGTTATCTATCGTATATCAAGAGCGCCAGAGAGACGTATATTTTATATTGATGTAGGTAATCTCCCTAAAGGTAAAGCTGAGGAATACCTGAACAATACTATGAATAGGTATCGTAATAAGATCGTATATGATCCTACTACAGGCCAAATTAGAGATGAAAAGATTCATCGTAATGTTATGGAAGACTTTTGGTTACCACGTAGAGAAGGCGGTAGAGGTACTGAAATTTCAACACTACCAGGTGGACAAAACCTAGGTGAAATTGAAGATATACAGTATTTCCAACAGAAGTTATATAAGGCTTTAAACATACCAATGTCAAGATTAACAGAAGCAGATGCGTTCTCAATAGGCCGGTCATCTGAAATTACTCGTGACGAACTTAAATTTCAAAAATTTATAAACAGAATTCGTATTAAATTTTCTCATATGTTTTATGAAGCACTAAAGAGACAATTAATTCTCAAAGGTGTTATTAAACAAAATGAATGGGATTCAATAAAAGATGGACTTACTATTGAATATAGTAGGGATAATTACTATGCTGAACTTAAAGATGGAGAGATCCTTAAGGAAAGAATAGAAATGGTTCAGATGATGGACGAATATATTGGATTATTCTGGTCTAAGGATTGGGTACGCCGTAATATTCTGAAATTAAATGATGATGATATAGCGCAGATTGCTAAGGATAATAAGAAAGATCCAATGAGTTCTGATGATATTAATCCTGATTTAAGTAACTCAGCTATATAAACATATAGTATACTAGGTGTATTACAAAAAGTATACTGGAAATAAACAATTTTATAAATAAGATAAAGAGAGACTATGAGTACAAGAGATTTAATTGATAACATAAAAAAGGGTGACGCTCAAAAGAGTAATAATACTTTTAATAGTATTATGCATGATAAAATAATTGATGCGTTAGATACACATAAACAAGAAGTTGCTTCTAAATTGTATGGAGCATCGAATGATTCTCCAGTTGCAGAAGAGCCTGCGGTGGAGACACCACAAGGAGAAGTAGCAACTGATGAAAACGTTTAAAGAATCATTTAATGAAGTAATAGAAGCTAAATTAAAGCTCCCAAAAGGTGAAAAGGTAGCCAAGGAATTAACCAAACTTGGAAAGAAGAAGAAAACTACAGCAGTCATCACTACAAAATTTAATTTGTATATTGATGGTGTAAAGCTGGACAAGTACAGTTCTTTAAAAGCTGCGGAGGACGCAGTAAAAGATTTCATCAATTTAATGGGAGCATAAATGAAACTAATTGCAGAATATACTAATACCCAGCTTGGATATTCAATCCAAGAAGGAAAGAATGGGAAAAAGAATACCTTTTTAGAAGGTGTCTTTATGCAAGCAGAAAATAAGAATAAGAATGGTAGAGTTTATACCAGGGAAGTTCTTACAGCAGCCGTTGACAGATTTGTCAATGAGCAAGTAATTACAGGCCGAGCGGTAGGTGAATTGAATCACCCCGAGGGCCCTTCCATTAATTTGGATAAAGTTTCTCACAGGATTACCGAACTTAAATGGGATGGTAACAATGTGATGGGAAAAGCACTTATTTTGGATACGCCTATGGGTAAGATCGTAAAGGGTCTTGTCGAGGGTGGTGTTCAACTTGGAGTGTCTAGTCGTGGTATGGGAAGTTTGGAAATGAAAGATGGTGCCAATTATGTTAGGGATGATTTCATGCTTAACACTATTGATATCGTTCAAGATCCATCTGCACCTAATGCATTTGTAAATGGCATTATGGAAGGTGTTAGTTGGGAAGCGGACGGGCATGGTCATTTCACCCAAACAATTGAAGAAGGTGAGACAGAAGTGAAAAAGTCTAAAGAAACTTTCTCGGAAGAGAAACAATCTGCAGGCTTCGAGCATTTCCTCTCTAAACTATAATCTCTAAAGGAGAAAACAATGTCTGAAGTTAAAAAAGACGAAGTTGTTGATGAAACTATAGACGAGGTTATTGTTGAGGATACGCAAGTAGATGCAGAAGAGTTAATTGAAACTCCAGATGCACCTCTAACAGCAGCTCGTACAGTATCAGCAATCCAAGCTTCTTTGACAGAAATGTCTAAAGAAGATCTTGACATTATTTTTGAAGCTGCAGAAAAAGCTAAAGCGAAAGCTAAAGTGGAAGCTGAAGACGGTGAAGAAGATGATGAAGACGAAGATGAAGACAGTGTTGATGAAACAGTAGATGGCGAAGGCGATCTTAAAGGCGGTAAAACCGCTGCTAAAAAATTAGTTGCTACACCTGGTAACACAAAGAAAAAGAAAGTAGGTGATGACGGTAACTCAGTTGAAGGCATTCCTGAGAAAAAAGGGAAATTTAAGGAAGACGTTGAAGCTCTAGTTAAAGACGAAGATACATTATCTGAAGGCTTTAAAGAGAAGGCTGCTACTATTTTTGAAGCTGCACTAACATCAAAAGTAAATGCTGAAACAGCTAAATTAGAAGAAAGATATCAATCTGATTTAGATGGCGAAGTTGAAGCTATTAAAGAAGATTTAGTTGACAAGGTTGACGGTTACTTAACATATGTAGTCGAAAACTGGATGAAAGACAATGAGGTTGCAATTGAGCATTCTCTTAAGTCTGAAATCACAGAGTCATTCATTTCTTCACTAGGTACATTATTTAAAGAACATCACATCAATGTTCCTGAAGATGCGGGAGATATTTTAGATTCCCTATCTGAAGAAGCTAAAGATGCGAAGGGTCAATTAAATGATGCTACTGAAAAGGCTATTGAATTATCTGAGAAAGTTAAAGCTTTCGAAAGACAAGACATTATCCGTGAAGCATGTGAAGGCTTAACTGCAACTGAAACTGCAAAATTAACTGAGTTAACTGAAGCTATTGAAGCTGATTCTAACGAAGATTTTACAGCTAAAGTAGCTACAATTAAGGAATCTTACCTTAATAAAGATACCGCGGTAGAGACATCAGAAGTTGATGGCATTACTGAGGACGACGGTTCAGTTGAACCACAAGTAGTATCTGCTCAAATGCAGAAATACTTGGACGCGATGTCGCGTACATAATCCATTATAATAGGAGAAATAAAAAATGGAAACATCTATAAATCAAGTTGCATTACAGGAAAAGTGGGCTCCTGTTCTTGATTCAGGAAACGCAATCAATGATTCGCACAGACGTGCAGTTACTGCTGTCGTTCTTGAAAACATGGAAAAGCAACAAGCACAAGAAAGTGCACAAATAAATGAGGTAGCGGCTAACGTTACGGGTACTCACGTAGACAATTGGGATCCAGTTTTGATCTCATTAGTTAGACGTGCTACTCCAGCTCTTCTTGCATTCGATCTAGTTGGCGTACAGCCAATGACTGGACCAACTGGTCTGATCTTTGCTATGAAGTCAGCTTATACTACACAAAACGGTACTGAAGCGTTATTTGACGAAGCTAACACAGAATTTTCTGGTGTAGCTGCAGGAACTGCTAATGATTCAACTAATCCGTTTGAAGGTGATTCTTCAGACGCTGACTCAGTTGATGACTACACACCTGGTCCTGGAATGACTACAGCACAAGCTGAAGCATTAGGTAACACTGGTAGTGCATTTGCCGAAATGGCTTTCTCAATTGATAAGACTACTGTAACTGCAAAGTCACGTGCTCTTAAAGCTCAATACACAATTGAATTAGCTCAAGACCTTAAAGCTGTACATGGTCTTTCTGCGGAAACTGAGCTTGCGAACATCCTTTCAACTGAAATTCTAGCTGAAATGAATCGTGAAATCATCCGTAACATTAACGTTAAGTCTGTAACTTCAACAGTTGCTGCAGACGGTCAATTAGACATTACTGCTACTGCAGATAATGGTGGCGGTCGTTGGTTAATTGAAAGAATTAAAGGTATGGTTTTTGCTATGGAAAAAGAAGCGAATATCATTGCTACGTCAACTCGTCGTGGTAAGGGTAACTGGGCTATCGTATCTCACGGTGTTGCAGCAGCATTAAATGCAGCTGGCATGATGGATACTGGCTTAGGCTTAAGTGGTCCTGCAAACTTTGATTCAGACGCAACTGGATCATTATTTGCTGGTACTATGACTGGCGGTATGAAAGTTTATATCGATCCATATGCAAGCGTAGACTATTTCACTATCGGTTATAAAGGTGCAAACCCTTATGATGCTGGAATGTTCTATTGTCCATACGTTCCATTAAGCATGATGAAGACTATTGGCGAAAATGACTTCCAACCAAAAATTGGATTCAAAACTCGTTACGGTCTTGCTGACAATCCATTTGTCACAGCTGGTGCTGGAGCAAACGTATACTACAGAAAACGTCAGATTATGAATCTGTAATTTTCTAAATATACATCTAAACGGGGCGAAAGCCCCGTTTTTTTTCGTATAAATAACTATATGCCAAACTTTTTAAATCCATCGTCGTTTGTTTTAACACTAGATAGCCTAGCTTATTCTGGTGCAGAATTTACTATTCAAACAATGATCCTTCCAGATGTCACCACTTCAGGTGCAGCATTACCATATCAACAAATTGATGTAGGAAGAACTTCAGATAAAATTGAATTTGGTCAATTTGAAATATCCTATCTTATTGATGAAGATCTTTTAAACTATAAAGAGATTTTTGATTGGATGAAATCAAATGTAGAAACGATACATTCAGTGTCAACTAGTAATGACCATTATAGAGATTTAACACTTACTGTTATGAACTCTGCTAACAATGTAACAAAACAAATCAAATTTATAGATGCTTACCCGACAAGTATTTCATCTTTACCATTTGATATCACCACAACCGATGTAGAATATCTTACTGCGGTTGTAACCTTTGCTTATTCTTACTACAAATTCCTTTAAGCTGTTTACTTTCCCCTAAAACTATGATATAATATCAGTATATGATTATAAAAAATAAGTGGCGTGGTCTCCGTAAAAAGACTAGCATTGGCAGAAGATGGGTTAAAAGCTCATCTATGAATAAACGTAAGAAAGCATCTTGGAAAAAGTATAGGGGTCAGGGTTGAATATAGAAGAAGTATTAAAAATGTGGAAGGAAGATTCCATAATAGATGATTTAAAATTAGATGATACTACAATTAAAATGGCACGTATACATAGTAAGTATCTTGAATTGCTCACAATTACTAAGATGCGTAGAAAGAAAAAAGATTTAGAATATAAAACATTATTGAAAGATAAATGGTTATATTATAATGGTAAGCTAAGTCAAGGTGAAATGGATATGAAAGGTTGGGAGTATGATCCATTTGGTGGATTAAATAAGCCACTTAAAGGAGATATGAATTATTATTATGATACAGATACAGATATTCAAAAAGCTCAATCATTATTAGAATACGATAAAGTTCTTATAGAAACCCTTGAAGAAATAATGTCTACCATTAGGTGGAGACATCAGAATATTGGTAACATAATTAAATGGAGATCTTTTGAAGCTGGAGTTTAAAAAGAATAGTGATCCAGTTTGGCATGAAATAATAGCTCCAATAATATATAAATATAATTTAGATTTCTTTCCAAAGATACATACTATTACACCTGATGGATATGAATACGAATATGTAGATGGGCCAACACTTGAAGAATATATTAATGAAGGAAATGAAATAACTCAAAAAGATATAATTGAAATAAAAATACAATTAGACCATGTATTTAAAATATTATTTGAAATATCATTAAAAGAATCAGATAAGTTACTTAATAAATATATGTGGTACCATGATCCTATTTTGGCTAATTTAATTTGGGATTTTAAAAAGAAAAAATTAACATTAATAGATATAGATAGTATATGTTTTGGTAGTAGAGTTCCTATATCATATATTAATAATTTGTTTTTACAACCCTTAGAATATGAATTACACAAAGAAGACGATGGAGATCCTCCTAGTTAACTATAACAATATTAACAATGATTTAAGAAAGCCATGTGCTGAGAAAGAAAAATTTGTTAAGTTAATTGCAGATCTGGAAAAGAAAATTAAAGCAGCACCGCATGAGCCAGATTATCCTGATAGTATGACTGTATTAGAGTTTGCTATTCACCTAGCTAAAAAAGCAAATGGAAACAATAACAGTTAAAGTAAAAGACAATGCTTTTATCTATATAGATTGTGAAGATAAAGGGATCATACAAGAACTAGCAGAATACTTTACATTCTATGTACCTGGCTATAAGTTCATGCCTCAATTCAGAAATAAATTATGGGACGGAAAAATTCGCCTCTTTAATTTACGTGATCAATCTTTATATGCTGGTTTATTTAAATATATAAAATCTTTTTGTTTAGAAAGAGATATAGAACTTTTATCTATATTAAGAGAACCACCAAGTAAATATAACCTTCCTGGGATGGATTACCCTGCTCCTTTAGAATGGATTACAGAAGGTGCACCACTAAATCTACCATTTGAACCAAGAGATTATCAGTTAGCAGCTGTTGAACATGGATTAAGAACTAGATCAGGATTATTAGTATCTCCTACAGCATCAGGTAAATCAATGATAATATACCTTCTTATGAGATATTTTTTAATGAATAATGAAGATAAGTGTTTAATAATTGTACCTACTACTTCTCTTGTCAAACAAATGTTTACAGACTTTTGCGTTTATTCAGAGTATGATGAACGTTGGTTTCCAACTGAAGATTGTCATGAAATTATGGCAGGGCTTGATAAAGGCCATAAGACTAAAAGAGTTTATATATCTACTTGGCAATCAATATATAAAATGCAGAAGGGATACTTTGAACAGTTTGGTATGGTTGTAGGAGATGAAGCACATAACTTTAAAGCTAAATCATTAACAAGTATATTAACTAAATGTACTGAAGCAAGATATAGATTTGGGTTAACAGGTACATTAGATGGTACACAAACTCATAAGCTTGTATTAGAAGGTTTATTTGGAGCTCATAAACATGTCACTACTTCAAAAGAATTAATGGATCGAGGAGATCTTGCTAATTTAAATATTGATATATTATTATTAAGATATAAAGATGAGTATTGTAAAGAAGTAAGTAAAATGAAATACCAAGATGAAGTAGATTGGCTTGTCACATCATCTAGACGAAATAACTTTATAAAGAATTTAGCAATAGATCAAAAAGGTAATACATTAATATTATTTCAATTTGTAGAAAAGCATGGTGAACCTTTATTTAGATTAATAAATGATTCAGTAGAGAATGGAAGAAAAGTATTTTATGTTAGTGGTAAAACATCAGCAGATGCGAGAGAAGAGATAAGAGGAATTACAGAAACAGAGAAGGACGCTATATTAGTATGTTCATATGGTACATTTTCTACAGGGGTAAATATAGTTAACCTCCACAATATAATTTTCGCCTCTCCTAGTAAGAGCCAGATAAGAGTATTACAATCAGTAGGTAGAGGATTAAGAAAATCAAATCAAGATACGATATTATATGATATAGCAGATGACCTACATTGGAAAGCAAATAAGAATTATACCCTTAATCATAGTGCTGAAAGGGTTAAGATATATGCTAAAGAAAAGTTTAAATTTAAAATTCACGAAGTAAAATTATTATAAATAGGTATATGGATGATATAGAAAACAAATTTCCACCAACATTGGAAGATGTTCCAGTTAAGATGCTGAAATTAGTATCAGGTGAATCAATCATTGCGTATTGCCATGATACTGAAGAGGGTACTATTTCCATTGAAGAACCGATGCGCCTTCACATTGAAGAGGATCAGCAGTTGGTCTTCTCTCCATACTTACCATTCTCTGAAAATGTATTACATCATATAGATGTTCAGAATGTAATGTTAGAATCTGAAGTTAGTACAGATATTAAAGGATTTTATATGAAGATAATATTAGATCAAACAGAAGGGAATGAAACTCCATCTAGACCACCTGCCCTAACAACACTTTCAGGATCTAATACAGTCCATTAAATCTATATCCAGTCGCCCCGACAGTACTATCTTATTATATCATAGTTTATGGCAAAAGTAAACAGCTAGCGGAAAATAAAATTGAAATATTATAGTATACTTTATAGAATTAGAAAAATTAATATGTGGTTAGATATTACGACTTATTGTAATGCTGCATGTCCTCAATGTCATAGAACAAACCCTAATGGTTTAGGTAAGGTTGATTGGTTACCACTTACACAATGGTCCCTCGAAGATTTTAAAAAAGCTTTTTCTCCTCATAACATGTTACATATAAAGAATTTTAATTTTTGTGGAACATGGGGAGATCCTATAATGGCTAAAGATATACTTAAGATTTGTGAGTATATAATTGAAAATTCAAAGTGTTGGATATTTATTAATACCAATGGAAGTTTTAGAGATGAATTTTGGTGGACACATTTAGGTTATATAATAAGAGATAGAGGAAGAGTAGTATTTGATGTAGATGGAACAACACAAGAAATGCATTCTCATTATAGGCAAAAGACTGATTTAGATAAGATACTAAAAAATATGAAAGCTTATTCTGAATTTGGGTTTGCAAATGCATTTACTATAATTTATAAACATAATGAAGATTATTTAGAAGATATTAGTAAGATGTTAAATGATGTATGTCCAATTGATAATCATCAGTTTGTTCCTTCAGATAGAGCTCATCATATAGATAAGTTTATATTTTTTAATAAAGCTGGTGAACAAAAGTATTTAGAACATAGTCCTAAGTATGGATTAAAAGCTTATAGATCAGCATTAAAGATGAAAGATAATAAATTAGTTAAGAGTAGGCATTAATGAGTGTAACACATTGTAAATGGTTAGAGGATGATGAACAACTATTGATAAACCCTGATGGTCAAGTTTTGCCATGCTGTTATCTTTCAAATTATTTTGCTGCAGATAAGAATCCTCAAGTACCAGAAGAACACATTCTTCATGGTAAAATTAAGCAAGAATATATAAATAATAATTATGATGAAGTAGAAGACCAATTATATCATGTAGAGTTAGTTAATTTTGAAGTAAGTAGTGAATATCTTTATAAAGAATATATGAAAAGAAAAGATGAGCTTAATATATTTAAAAATGATTTAGAAGATATAGTAAATAATGAATGGTTTACTAGTGTATTACCAGCATCATGGCAAGACCCATATAAAATTTCATTACCATGTGAAAAGATATGTACTAAAGGAGTAACTAAATCAATAAAATCAAAATGGAAACATGCTAATAACTGATAACGCCGCAAATAAAGTAGCCGGAATGAAGTCCGGAGATGAGCATTTACGTGTTTATATTACTGGTGGTGGATGTTCAGGTTTTAGTTATGGATTTATATTAGATAAGAAAGTAATGGAAGGTGATTATATTGAAGCTAAAAATGGTATGGAATTACGTATTGATCCAATGAGTTGGCAATATTTAGAAGGTATATCAATAGACTATATAGAAGACCTACAAGGTGCACGCTTTGCAGTAAAAAATCCTAAAGCAAAAACAACCTGTGGATGTGGCAGTTCTTTTTCTGTTTAGCTGTTTACTTTCCCCTTAAACTATGATATAATAGCTATATTATTCGCAAAAATATAGGAACTACAATGCCTGAAAAGATTAAACCTAGAGATAAACCCCATTACGTAAACAATAGAGATTTCTCATATGCTGTAGTAGATTATGTAAAAGCAGCCAATGATGCTAAAGAAAATGGCACCACAAATCCAGTAATACCTGATTATATTGCTATATGCTTTATGAAAATATGCGAAGGCCTTTCCCATAAACCAAACTTTGTACGATATACTTATCGTGATGAAATGGTTATGGATGGAGTTGAAAATTGTTTAAAAGCTATATACAATTATAATATCGACACAGCTACCCGTACAGGCAAGCCTAATGCGTTCTCATATTTTACTCAAATTGCTTACTTTGCTTTTATACGTAGAATTGTAAAAGAAAAGAAACAAACAGATATTAAATTTAAATTTATGGAGCAGGCCAATATTGAAGACTTTGTATCAGCTATTGATATTAATAGTCCTATTGACCAATCATTCCTTGATACATTACGTGAAAAGATTAGTAAGATTCATGATACTGATAAAGCAATTAAAGATTTTAAAAAGGAAGAAAAAGAAAAGAAGAAAAAAGGATTAGAATTATTTTTTGAGGTGTGCCCTTGATATTAAAAGATTTATTATTAATTGGTTATGGTGTTGTTGGTAAAGCAGTATATAATGGTTTAGGAGAAAAGAATCATATAGATGTACATGATCCTGATGCAGGTTGGGATAATGAAAAATTTTATAGTGATTTTGATGGTATTATATTATGTCTACCTACACCCCAGGGGCCATTAGGTGAATGTGATGATATGTTGGTTGAACAATATATAACAAGTATTCGTTTAGAAGTACCTGAAATGCCTATCCTTATTAAGTCAACTATATCAATTGAATTGGTTGAGTTACTTGAAGATGATGAGTTTTTAACATATAATCCAGAATTTTTAACTGAAGTTGATTCAATAGAAGAATTTCAAGAACAAAGGTTTGCTATCTTTGGTGGACATCAATCTAAATTTTGGTATGAAATATTTATTCAATCAATTTATATAGATGAAGTACGATTCACTACAATGAAAAATGCAGCTTTTGCAAAATATGCTATTAATAGTTTCCTTGCAACAAAGGTTGTATTCTTTAATGAATTAAAAGCTTTATATAATAAATCTTCTAGTAGATTACACAATACTGAGTTTGATACACTTACAGAATTAATAAGTATGGATGAACGTATTGGCGATAGTCATATGATGGTCCCAGGTACTGATATGAGATATGGATTTGGCGGTATGTGTTTACCAAAAGATACATCAGCTTTTATAACATCTGCTGAAAGATCAGGTGCACCATTAAGGTTATTAGAAAAAGCAATTGAAATTAATAAGGATATACGATGAAGGTAGGATTTACATGTTCGCCATTTGATTTATTACACGCCGGCCATATAGAAATGTTACGTGAGTGTAAGGAGCATTGTGATTATTTAATATGTGGTATTAATACTGCACCTGTTAAACGTGGTAAGCCACCAGTTCAAAGTCTTATGGAAAGATATATACAATTGTCAGGTGTAAAATACGTTGATGAGATTATACCATATGAAAATGAAGAAGATTTAATTAATTTACTTAAACTTAAAATGCCTAATATAAGATTTGTTGGTGCAGATTATCATGGTAAACCATTTACAGGGGATGACTTAGAAATAGAAACATTTTATAATAATCGTCAGCATACATTTTCATCAAGGGAACTTAAAAATAGAGTTATCCATTGGTCATTTGAGGGTAAACAATGAAGATAGCTTTATTAAATGATACTCATGTAGGTGTCAGAAATTCATCTGAAATATTTATAGATTTTCAAAAAAGATTTTATGAAGAAGTCTTTTTTCCTTACTGTAAAGAACATGATATAAACCAAATTATTCATTTAGGTGATTATTATGATCATCGTAAGTTTGTAAACTTTAAAGCATTAAGAGAAAACAGAAGACATTTCCTTGAGCCTATGAAACAAATGGGTATGCAGATGGATATACTCCCAGGGAATCATGATGTATTTCATAAGAATACAAATGATCTTTGTTCTCTTAAAGAACTATTAGGATATTATACAAAAAATATTAATATTGTAATGAAACCTTCCACAATAAATTATGATGGATTAGATATTCATTTAATTCCTTGGATTAATTCAGAAAATCATAAACACTCAATGGAATTCATTGCAAAGAATAAAGGTATAATGATGGCTCATTTAGAACTACAAGGGTTCGAAATGATGAGAGGTATTAAACAACCTATAGGTAATGGTATGGGTGTGGAACCATTTAAACATTATGATCTATGTTTATCTGGTCATTATCATGCAAGTTCACAACAAGGAAACATTAGATACCTTGGTTGTCAAATGGAATTTACATGGGCTGATGCTGGTGATCAAAAACATTTTCATATATTTGATACAGACACAAAAGAAATTACAGCAATACCTAATCCTCTAACATTATTTGAAAAAATATATTATGATGATACAACAAAAGACTATACAAATTACGATATAAATACATGTAGTAATAAGTTCGTTAAAGTCATAGTGGGTAATAAGTCGAACCCATTTATGTTTGATAAGTTTATAGAACGAATATCAGATCTGAAGACACATGATTTAAAAATCGCTGAAAACTTTTCTGAATTCTTAGGTGAGAATGTTCTTACTAATGTTGAGGATATAGAAAATACGACTGACTTAATGGCAAATTATATAGACGGTACAAACACCGATTTAGATAAAGATAAATTAAAAACTCTAATGAATAGTTTATATAACGAAGCTTTAGATATGGAGATACAATAATGTATAAAGTAATAACAATGGCAGCATTAGTTTTATTGATGAGCGGGTGCTCAATGCTAACAGAAAAAATGAATCAAGTGAAATGTGGAATGATGACATGCGAAGTAGAAACACCGGTAGCAACAGACGAAGTAAGAGGCTAGTACTACTAGCATTATTAATACCAATATTGGCTTGGGCTGATCAAATCTGGACAGATTTTAGCCCTAAGCCTGAGGCTAACGTAATTGTAATTGAGGACCCTCAAACTGATGAGGTAATTGTTATGATTAAAGATCCAGTACCTATGAAAAGTGATGCTGAAGTTAAAACAGATAATGAAATTGATAAAGAAAAGTATAGACATTACTTTGAAGATAAATCATTAGTGTTAATGGTCTTAGGTGGAGTAGAATATTGGAGACAAAATTGTGGTGAAATGACCTCAATGGGAGAATATTTTATAGCCTTAGCAATCAAAAAGCATAACATAGATGAAGAAGAAATGAATATGGATATGTCATTTCAAACAGGATTATTTGCAGCAACATTATATAATAGTTGTGACCACTTTTTAAAGCAAACAAAAAGCATTGGACTCGATATGATGTTCATAAAAACTGATGACAAAGGAGCCACAAGAATTGATAATCTTTCAAACCCTGAAATATAAGAACTTCCTCTCAACCGGCAACACCCCAATAACAATCCAATTAAATAAGAGTCCATCAACACTTGTTGTTGGTACTAATGGTACCGGTAAATCAACAATCCTTGATGCATTATCATTTGCGTTATTTGGTAAAGCACATAGAAATGTTAATAAGACAGGATTAATAAATTCAATTAATGGAAAACATTGTGAAGTAACAGTAGAGTTTAAAACAGCTGGCCATCAATTTAAAGTGGTTAGGGGAATACATCCACAGACATTCGAAGTATATCAAAATGATAAAATGATAGATCAACAAACGAATGTAAGAGATTATCAAAAGCTTTTTGAACAGAATATCCTTAAGCTTAACCATAAATCTTTTCATCAGATAGTAGTATTAGGATCATCTTCTTTTATCCCTTTTATGCAATTAAAGTCTCATGACAGGCGTGATGTCATCGAAGACCTCCTAGATATTAACATATTCAGCAAGATGAAGGTTATATTACGGGAAAGAAGCTCAAAAGCAAGGCAAGAATCGAAAAGTTCTAAAATATCTGTTGATGCTCAAAAGGAAAAAATTGAACAACATAAACTTCATTTAAACCAATTAGAAAAAATTAATGAAGAAGCTAAGCAATCATTTGATGCTGACATAGCAAATACGCAAGAAAAAATAGATTCTATAAAAACTAAAGTTGATGCATTTCCAATTGGCTTACGCGGTAGTCTTAACTCCTTAAGGAAAGTTAGAGAAGGTTTAAATACTGAAAAGGGTAGACATTCACATTCTATGGAAGAGCTTGTTAGCACAGCTAAGTTCTTTGAAGTACATGAAGATTGCCCTAAATGTACACAACCTATTAATCCACAATTAAAGAATGCAATGCTTATTGAAGTTAAACAACAAGCAAAGGCAACCCAAGATGAAATCACTTTAAATAAATTAAAGTATGATGAGACTATTAAAACAGTAGAAGATATACAAACGCAGATATCTCAAATGGCTGATTTAAATACTGAGCTTACAACTCATACATCTAATATGGCTTCATTAGTTAATAAGAAAGTTAATGAAGTTGATATTGTTTTACCTGCTAAACAGCTTATTAATATGGCATATCAATTAGATGAGATGCAAGATACATATAACGATGCAGCCCAAGAGTTATTATATAATGATGTTGCTCAAGAAATGTTAAAAGACACAGGTATTAGAACTAAAATTATTAAAGAATATTTACCAGCAATGAATACTCTTATTAATAAGTACTTACAAACACTTGAATTCTTTTGCGCATTTCATTTAAATGAAAACTTTGAAGAGACAATTAAGTCAAGACATAGGGATGCATTCGTATATGATAACTTTTCCGAAGGTGAAAAGATGCGTATTGATTTATCATTGTTATTTGCATGGAGACAAATAGCTAAGATGAAAAACTCAACAAACACAAATTTATTAATCCTTGACGAAACATTTGATTCATCTCTTGATGAAGATGGTGTGGATAACCTAATGAAGATCTTAAAGACATTAGATAAAGGTACGAATATATTTATTATATCACATAAGCCTGATATGCTTGAAAGTAAACTGTTAGATAAGATTGTATTTACTAAGAAGAATAACTTTTCAGCTATAGAATAATAGTCTACACAACATCCTTTATGTAGTCAAATAGACTACCAAACAGTCTTTATATAGTCAAATGGTACTTTATGCGCATAAAGGCACACGATAGTGTCAAACTATGGTATAATATACTATTAAATAATAAAAAAAGGACTAAATATGACTATAACAAATACTTACGATATCGATCCAAATACAACGGCTTGGGAATTATTAGATTTTCTAAAAACATTTTCAGCCAAACTTATAACTTTAAACCCAATTCCTTATGGACCTGGGACTTCAATTACGATTTCTTTTCCAAAAATTAATCAAAAATCTATTGAAAACATACTTAAATAAATTTTCACCTGGCCTACTGACTCGTTCGTTCTGGACCCATAAGTTCTTACACGAAATGGCCAAACTATGGTATAATAGTACTATAAACAAATAAAAAAGGAATATATATTATGAATAAATCAATTGAAAAACTAATGAATGATTACCCAAATAGGGTACATTTTACAACCACGGAAATTAAAAAAGCCGCTACCGATATTGGAGAAAATCCACGGTCAGCATATACATTTATTAAATACAGGGAAAAATGCCCAATAGTTAGTAGAGGTACTTATGACTTATCAATGTTAATGCCTAAATCTTCACAACCTGCAAAGGATCCTGCAATGTCATTTAGCACTGCGGTTGCTTCAGTTTCAAATGATGAAGTTTATGTTCCAGCTTTTGATGAAACATTTGTGGCTTGGGGTAACTTTACAGAATTATTAAAGATCGTTAGATCAAGAATGTTTTATCCAACATTTGTTTCTGGTCTTTCAGGAAATGGTAAAACATTTATGATTGAACAGGCATGTGCAAAACTTAATCGTGAATATGTTCGAGTTCAAATTTCACCGGAAACGGATGAAGATGATTTAATCGGTGGATTCCGTCTTATCAAAGGTGAGACAGTTTTCCAAAAAGGCCCAGTTCTTAAAGCCATGGAAGCTGGAGCAATCTTAATGATTGATGAAATTGATAGAGGAACTAATAAAATCATGTGTCTTCAAGGAGTTCTTGAAGGTAAGCCAGTTCTAGTTAAAAAGACTGGAGAAGTTATTGTACCTAAAGATGGTTTCAATATTATTGCTACTGCAAACACAAAAGGTAAAGGTTCAGAAGATGGTAGATACTCAGGTGCTACTATTATTGATGATGCTTTCCTTGAAAGATTTACTATTACTCTTGAACAAACATTCCCATCTCTTACAATTGAAGAAAAAATTGTTATGAAGCATATGAAAAAATTCGAAAAGATTGATAAAGAATTTGCTAAGCTTCTAGTTGGTTGGGCGGATGCTATAAGGAAAACATTTTATGATGAAGGTATTGATGAAGTTATCTCAACTCGCAGATTATGCCACATCGTTCAGACTTATTCAATTTTCAATAAACGTGAAAAAGCAATTGCTCTTTGTGTAAATAGATTTGATGAAGATACTAAAGCTGCTTTTATAGATCTTTATGAAAAAGTTGATGCTACTATTAATGCTCCTTCAGAAGAGCCACTTACTGAAGAAGAAGATCAACTTAGATCAGCAATGGTTGCTGATGAAGATAACTGGGAGGACGAATAATAATGAATTTATCAGCTCAAGAATATTTAGCTAAATTATTAGCAAAAGAAAACTTATCAGTTCAACATGGTAATTACTCAACAGCTTCATTTGATGTTGAAAATCGAGTGTTGAGGTTACCCCTTTGGGCAGACAAAGGTAAAGATGTTTATGACTTACTCGTTGGACACGAAGTTGGTCATGCTCTTTACACTCCTGCTGATGGATGGCATGATTCTGAAAAGAAAATCAAACATATTCCTAGAGCTTATTTAAATATTGTTGAAGATATTCGAATTGAAAGAATGATTCAGGAAACATATCCTGGAATCATTAGAAGATTCAAATCTGGTTACAAAGTTCTTTTTGATGATAACCTATTTGGTACAGATGATAGGGACATTAACAAAGCCGGCCTAATGGACAGGCTTAATGTTTCTTCAAAAGGTAGAGGTTATGTTCCAGTTGAATTCTCAGATGAAGAATCTCCATTGATTAAAGAAGCTATGGAAGTTAAAACATGGGATGATGTTGTTAATGTTTGTGAAAAATTACATGCTTTTGTTGAAGAAAATTCAGAAGAGGAAGAAGAAGAAAAGCCTAAAGGTACAGGTGCTGAAATGCCAACCAACTCTATGGATGGTGATGATGAAGCTGAAAATCCTGAAAACCAAGGTACTACTCCTGCTGAAGATGATGAAGAAATGGATTCAGAAACTCCTGGTCAAAATGGTGCTTCTGAAGATAATATGGAAACACGGGGTGAAGAAGAAATCAAAACAGATTCCAAACATGAAACTTGGACTGAAGATAACTTTAGAGAAAATGAAGAAGAATTACTTGAAAAATCTAAAGATCGTAATGGTGACTCTAAACAATCATTGTATTCAGCTGGCATTTCAGATAAAAATCTAGAAAAAATTGTGTTTTCTTATAAAGAAGCACAGGAATTAAGACAAGCTTGGATGGATGAACATGAATCTGAAGTTGAATTTTCTGCTTATGGTTCACAAGGAGTTAAGACAGATTGGGAAAACTCAAAGCCTGGATTGAACTCAACAGCCAATTTATTGGCTAAAGACTTTGAAAGAAAGAAAGCTGCTTTTGAATATTCAAGGGCTACTACTGCAAAGTCTGGAAAACTTGATCCTTTAAAGCTTCATTCTTATAAAATTTCAGAAGACATATTCCTTACAACTACTCAAATGGCACAAGCCAAATCACATGGAATTATGATGTTCGTAGATTACTCAGGTTCAATGTGTGATATTATTGAAGATGTAACTAATCAAGCAATCACAATTGCAATGTTTTGTAGAAAAGTTAATATACCTTTTGAAGTTTATTCATTTACTACTTCAGGTTGGTACGGCACTGATCTTCAAGAAGAAATTAAAGTTAAGGGTAATGAAATTACCGATTTAACTAGGGTTAAAGTTGTTGAAATGTTTTCATCATATATGAATACTAAAACTTTTGAAGAAGCTTCAAAGCTTGCTTTCGGATTAAGTAAAGCTCATTCATATAGTAGAAATCATTCTTATTACTTACATGGTGGAAGACTTCACCAGGTTGATTCAATGGGTTCAACTCCACTTATTCAAACTACAATCTTAGCAGCTAAACTTACTAATGAATTTCAAAAGAAGCATCAAATTCAAAAGACAAATATTATGATTCTTACTGATGGTTACCCTGATAGCATTGGAGTTAATGATGATGAAAATAGAAATGTTAAAACATCTCATTCAAATAAATTAATTAATTTTAATGGTAAATTAGTTAAGGGTAATACTTCTAGAAATCTTTACACAAATTGTTTAGTTAGACTTAAAGAAGTTACTGGTGCTAAACTTTTAGGTTTCCATTTAGCTGAAAATGCATCTTCATTTGGCCAAGGATATTGGGATGTTAAAGAAAAAGATCATAAAGAATTTAAAGATCTTATGAAGACTTGGAGAAAAGAAGGTCACATGGTTTGGAAAAATCAAAAAGGTTACGATGATTATTTCATTGTTAAAGTTGGCCAGAAAAATGTTGAAGAAGAATTTGAACCTAAGAAAACTGAAACAATTAGAGACATTAGGAATGAATTCAAAAAATTCAACAAAAACAAAAAGCACACTAAACAATTAGTTGCTAAAATTTCTGATGCGGTAGCAGTGTAATGAGTTGTTTATCATTATTCTTAGCTGCATCAATTCATATGGGATTAGAGGGTGACTACCAAAACATTCACCCTCATGTCTCATGTGAAGTTGAACATAGCTTTTTTAATAGTACCATTGTAGGTGCATATTATAATAGCGAATCAAAGGTGTCTACTTATGTTGGACAAAAGTTTGGTATCGTTGAAGTTGGTGTTGTGACTGGTTATTCTAGTTACTCTTTACTTCCAATGGTACGCATTAAAAAGAATGGTTGGTATATAAGCCCAGCTTATGAAAAAAACAACTGGGGAGTTGTATTAGGATATGAACAAAAAATATTTTAGTGCAGCTGTTTACTTTCGTTCTTTTCTATGATATAATATAACTATTATTAAATTAGAGATATAAATGACAAAATTAGAACTTTTAAATACGATTGTAGTTCTTGAATTAGAAGTTGAAGTATTACAATCAAGACTTAAACCAGCGGGGACTGGTTATTTACATACAACAATAGGAACTATTACTGATCGTATTGCTGAATTAAAACTTGAATTACAAACATTAAATGCCACGGAAATCGATATGAAAATGAAATACGGTAGGGCCGTGGAAACTATGCCATATAAACTTGAAGGAGACCATGAAACATAAAATTATAGGATTAACAGCAGGTGTATTACTTGCAGCAACCGTATCAGCATACGCTGATGCTCTTAATATAACAGATCATTATCGTGAAGTTATCTATTTAGAACCATATACAGTTGAAGTATGTAGTAAGCAACAAGTATCTGCAGCTTCTCAAGAAGATATTGCTAATGCAGCATTCTGGGGAGCAATCTTCGGTGCAGTTGTTGGTGATGTAGTTACTGATGGCGATGGTGGTAAACTACCAGGTGCAGTTATTGGTGGTGCAATAGGTGCTAATAATGCAGCTGCAGAGTCAGGTACAACTA
>TARA_B110000438_G_scaffold169307_1_pt1 | contig 30480 bp, 30 predicted proteins | sample TARA_B110000438 | Tara Oceans TARA_B110000438 (sample SAMEA4398413) | marine metagenome | biome: Polar Biome; feature: [MES] marine water layer (ENVO:01000295) within the mesopelagic zone...; material: water (ENVO:00002006), including particulate matter (ENVO:01000060) such... | reverse complement strand
GGGTGGTGGTAAAAGGAATTGCAGAAGTCACCTGTGGCGATAAAACCATTACTTTGCATGAAAATGAGTCTACCTATATACCCCTTGGGCAAACGCATAGGTTAGCTAATTCAGGTACAATACCTGTGGAAATTATTGAAGTGCAATCTGGGCATTACTTGGGTGAAGATGATATTGAGCGCTTAGAAGATAGTTATGGACGCTAGAAAGATTAACGTATGACGACCAACTCCCAAAAAATATACGTAGCAGGCCACCGTGGCATGGTGGGCACGGCGATAGTGAATACCTTGCAAGCGCAAGGCCACAGCAATATTGTAACGCGCACTCATTCAGAATTAGATCTCATCAACCAGTCAGCGGTGAATGATTTCTTCGAGACTGAGCGTCCTGAGCAGGTGTATATGGCAGCAGCCAGGGTCGGCGGTATCCACGCGAACAATGCTTACCCTGCAGAATTCATCTATGAAAATTTGATAGTGGAATGTAATGTGATCCATGCTGCTTGGAAATCGGGGGTGCAGAAACTATTGTTTTTGGGATCTAGCTGCATTTACCCCAAGCTAGCTTCACAACCAATGCGAGAGGATGCTCTCTTATCAGGTCAATTAGAAGCCACCAACGAGCCCTATGCCATTGCCAAAATTGCTGGTATTAAGTTGTGCGAAAGCTATAACCGTCAATATGGCATGGATTACCGTAGCGTAATGCCCACCAACCTGTATGGCCCTGGTGACAATTATCATCTAGGAAATTCCCATGTGGTCCCAGCACTGATTCGCCGTTTTCATGAAGCTAAAGTAAGTGGTGCGGAAAGCGTTACTATATGGGGAACAGGTACACCACGCCGTGAGTTTTTATACGTTGATGATATGGCGGGGGCCAGTGTGCATCTAATGCAGATAGATAAAGCGGTTTATGACGCACACACCGAGCCTATGCAAAGCCATATTAACGTGGGCTACGGTAGTGAAGTTACCATTGCCCAATTAGCCCAAACTATAGGGCAAACAGTTGGTTACCAAGGGGAGATTATTTTTGATATTACAAAACCTGATGGATCCCCTAGAAAATTGATTGATAGTAGTTGCTTAAATATTTTAGGCTGGGAGGCTTTAGTGCCATTGGCAGAAGGTCTTGTACAGACTTATCAGGATTTTTTAAAAGTTCGGTCATGATTAAGCTAGAATTAAGGGCACCTCTGACAATTCAAATTTCTTCGACAAGTTTAGGGCGAACGGGATTTGGTAAATTGTTAAAAAAGAGCTAAATTATGACTAATGCCTCAAACACCACCGCACAAAAAGTCGCGCTCATTACAGGTGTTACTGGCCAAGATGGATCTTACCTGGCTGAATTTTTGTTAGAAAAAGGCTATATTGTGCATGGTATTAAACGCCGTGCTAGCTCGTTTAACACACAGCGTGTAGATCACATTTACCAAGACCCCCATATAGAAAACGCGCACTTTAAGTTGCACTATGGCGATTTAAGTGACACCAGTAATTTGGTGCGAATTATTCAAGAAACGAAGCCAGATGAGTTGTATAACCTAGGCGCACAGAGCCATGTGGCGGTGAGTTTCGAGGCCCCAGAATACGCGGCCGATGTAGATGCGATGGGCACTTTACGCATATTAGAGGCCATTCGCATACTGGGCATGGAGAAAAAGACACGCTTTTATCAAGCATCAACATCCGAGCTATATGGCCTAGTGCAAGAAACTCCACAAAAAGAAACTACGCCATTTTATCCACGCAGCCCGTATGCCGTGGCCAAGCTTTATGCTTACTGGATCACCGTCAACTACCGTGAGGCTTACGGCATGTATGCTTGCAACGGTATCTTGTTTAACCATGAGAGTCCGCGCCGTGGTGAGACCTTCGTCACCCGTAAAATTACTCGTGGCTTAGCCAATATATCGCAAGGCCTAGAAAAATGTCTGTACATGGGAAATATAGATGCGCTACGTGATTGGGGTCATGCCAAAGACTATGTGCGTATGCAATGGATGATGCTACAACAAGATACCGCAGAAGACTTTGTAATAGCCACAGGTGTGCAATACACTGTGCGCCAGTTCATCGAATGGAGCTCGGCCGAGCTCGGCATGCAACTGCGTTGGGATGGCCAGGGCGTCAATGAGGTTGGCTACTGGGACGACAAGCCGGTGATCAAAATCGACTCCCGCTACTTCCGTCCCACCGAAGTCGAAACCCTACTCGGCGACCCCACCAAGGCCAAGACCAAGCTAGGCTGGGTGCCAGAAATTACGGCACAAGAAATTTGCCGTGAAATGGTCGCATATGATTTATCAGAAGCCAAACAGCACGCATTGCTTAAAGCCAATGGCTATAGCGTGAATGTGAGCGTGGAATAAGCATGAACAGCACCATCATCGGCACCGGCTACACAGGCCTTGTCACCGGCGCCAGCCTGGCCGACCTGGGCAACCAAGTATTTTGCCTCGACGTTAATCAGGCCAAGATTGATCCGTCCCCATTATTTGACCTAGAATTAGCGAGGGTTTAGCCAGTGGAGCCCACTATTCCCAACACGCCCCTCCCAAATTTATTGGTGTGCCTCTGGCGCCACCTCGGCCGTCAGCGTCAGTATCAGTTCTTTTTGCTAACGGGCTTGATGCTGATCAGCGCGTTCGCGGAAGTTGTTAGCCTGGGTGCCGTTTTACCCTTCCTCGGGATACTCGTTGCACCCGATCGCGTTTTCAATCACCCTGTCGTCGCGGATATGGCGCAGGCATGGGGTATCACCTCAGCCGATCAATTGGTGTTGCCCCTCACAGCCGCGTTTATCGCCGCAGCCTTGATAGCGGGTGCAATCCGTATCCTTTTATTGTGGGCTAGCACCCGGCTCGTATTTGCTAGCGGTGCAGACCTCAGCATCGAGGTTTATCGCCGTACCCTCTACCAGCCCTACCAGGTGCATGTGGCCCGCAATAGCAGCACGGTGCTCAGCGGTATCGGCAAGGTGAACGGCGTGGTGTTCTTTGTGTTGCTGCCATTGCTGACGTTGGTCAGTTCAACTGTGCTGTTGGTGGCCGTCATGCTCGCCTTGATTGCCATTGACCCGATGGTAGCCTCGGTGGCCGCTGTCAGTTTCGGTACTAGTTACGCGTTGATTACCTGGATGTCACGCCGACGGCTGCATCGCAACAGCCAGCGCATCGCCTTTGAGCAAACTCAAGTGGTTAAAGCCCTGCAAGAAGGGCTGGGTGGCATTCGCGATGTTCTGCTGGATGGGACGCAGCCAGTTTACTGTGACATCTACCGCAAGGCCGATCTGCCATTGAGGCGAGCGCAGGGCAACAACGCCGTTATTGCCCAAAGCCCCCGTTACGCCATGGAAGCTTTAGGAATGGTGCTAATCGCCGCCTTGGCCTATGCCCTTAGCCGTCAGGCCGGGAGCATCGCGACAGCCCTGCCGGTGCTCGGCGCGCTGGCACTCGGCGCACAACGATTGCTACCGGCCCTGCAGCAGATCTATAATGCTTGGGTGAGTATTGCCGGCAATCATGCCTCACTGGCCGATGCTATCGAACTGCTCAATCAACCCCTGCCGGAGGAGGAGCTACTGCAACCCGCTCCCGAGCCACTACTCTTTCAGGACGTCATCCGCTTCGACGCCGTGCGCTTCCGTTACACCAACGACGGTCCTTGGGTGCTGGATGGCCTCAACCTCACCATCCCCCAGGGCGCCCGGGTTGGCTTTGTCGGCAGCACCGGCAGCGGCAAGAGTACTACGCTGGACCTTCTGATGGGGCTTTTGATGCCAACCGAGGGAGAATTTCTGGTGGATGGTCAGCCCATCAGCGGCATCCGTGTCAGGGTCTGGCAGCGGAGCATTGCCCATGTACCGCAGAGTATCTACCTGGCCGACACCACTCTGGCCGAGAACATCGCCTTCGGCGTGCCACCCGAGACCATTGATCTGGATCGGGTGCAGCAAGCGGCACGTCAAGCACAGATTTCGGAGTTTATTGAAAGCAGTCCGGAAGGATACCAAGCCTATGTGGGAGAGCGTGGTATCCGTCTCTCCGGCGGCCAGCGCCAACGCATCGGCATCGCCCGCGCGCTCTATAAACAAGCTAAGGTACTTGTGTTCGACGAAGCGACCAGCGCCCTCGACAACGCCACCGAACAGTCGGTAATGGACGCCATCGAAGGGCTTAGCAGCGACATCACCATCTTGCTCATTGCCCATCGGCTAACCACCGTGCGGCGCTGCGACACTATTGTGGAACTGGAACACGGACAGGTGGTGGCGCAAGGCACGTACGAACAACTACTCGAGCGCAGCCCTAGCTTCCGCAGAATGGCCGGGGCGATATGAAAAAGCTATTTATCTTTCGTGAGTCGGGCGGTGAAACAGGCGCAGAAAAAGGGATAAAAGTGTCAAATGTAATGCTTGTCCCTCAGATTTTTACTCTAATAATTAAGAAGACCCAACTAAATGTTTACTAACTCATCAATTTTAATCACCGGTGGCACTGGCTCGTTCGGCCAAACTTTTGTGCCGATGACATTGGCCAAGTACAACCCGAGACGGCTAGTCATTTTCTCGCGCGATGAAATGAAGCAGTGGGAAATGGCTAAGCTGTACCAGGGTGATGAACGCGTACGTTTTTTTATCGGCGATGTGCGTGATAAAGATCGTTTGGCACGTGCACTAACAGGCATTGATTTTGTCGTACATGCCGCCGCAACCAAAATTGTGCCGACGGCCGAGTACAACCCGTTTGAATGTGTGAAGACCAATATCAACGGGGCCATGAACCTCATTGATGCCTGTATCGACCAAGGTGTGAAGCGTGTAGTCTCCCTGTCAACCGACAAAGCTAGCAGCCCGGTCAACCTGTACGGAGCAACCAAACTAGCGTCCGACAAACTTTTTATCGCTGGCAATTCTTACAGTGGCGCGCAAGATACCCGGTTTGCTGTTGTGCGCTACGGCAATGTGATGGGTTCGCGTGGTTCGGTCATCCCATTTTTTCTTACCCAGACAGACAAAGGCATATTGCCGATTACCGATACGCGAATGACACGCTTTATGATGGCGCTTGAAGAAGGTGTTGATTTAGTCTGGCATGCCTTTGACGACATGGTGGGCGGCGAGATCTATGTGAAGAAAATTCCCTCGATGAAAATCACCGATGTTGCCCATGCCATCGCGCCGGCTGCGCAGCATGAGATTGTGGGTATTCGCCCCGGTGAAAAACTCCATGAGCAGATGATTGGCCCCGAAGATGCACCGCACACCTATGAATACGAAGGTCATTACAAAATTTTGCCGGCCATCAACAACTGGAGCCAAGATGCAGCACGCATCAATGGGGGGCAGCTTGTTCACCCAGACTTCACTTACTCTTCAGATAATAATCCAGAATGGATGAGTATAGAAACGTTGATATTCTGGATTTCTCAGAACCGTGAAAAAATCGGAAAAATCTGAATGGGCAACTGGAAAAAAATGGATCAACACTCTGAGTACGATTTGTACAACGTGAATGCGAGCGTGTGATATGCGGATCTTGATCGCCGGAGCAAGTGGTTTGCTGGGATCGACGTTGTCACCATTCCTGGCGCGTGCCGGTTACGAAATCATGAAGCATGGGCAGAGTGCCGCTAACGATGTGTTGTGTGATCTTACCGACCGAGAGGCAACGATTGCGATGCTGGAGGCAACGCGACCGGATGTTGTAATCAATCTCGTTGCGCTGAGCGATGTCGACAAGTGCGAGGAAAATCCTCATCTTGCCTATCTGCTTAATGTGCGAACAGTAGAGAATTTAGTCGCTGGAATGTGTGGGCACCCCCCCCCGCATCTAATCCAGATTTCTACTGACCAAGTATACGACTCGGTCGGCCTTAGTGCGGAGGATGAAATCCGCCTGACTAACACCTATTCGTTAACTAAGTACGCGGGCGAACTAGTTGCCGCGCGTATGCCGAGCACTATTCTACGTACGAACTTTTTCGGACATAGCGCTTTGCCGGGACGTAAGAGTTTCAGCGACTGGCTGCTTGATAACATACGTGGTGGTGATCCGATTACGGTGTTTACCGATGTCGTGGTTAATCCCCTTTCGATGGAGACACTCAGCGCAATGATTGGGCGCGTGATCGACAAGCGTGTGGCGGGGGTTTTCAATCTTGGGAGTCGAGGTGCGATGTCAAAGGCTAACTTTGCTTTCGAACTTGCTCGGGTTTTTGGAGTGCCCACCGAGGGCGTGACACGCGGCCTGTCCCGTGACATGCATTTGAAGGCTTATCGTCCCAAGGATATGTATATGGATTGCTCACGTTTTGAAGCTGCTTTCGACGTCACGTTGCCCGCCCTTCAGGATGAGATTCGTAATTTGAAAAGGAATTCAAATGCAGTTGCCTAACAGAACCTTCGATATTGCAGGTCAGTTGATTGGTGAGAATGAGCCGGTTTATTTCATCGCTGATATTGCCGCCAACCACGATGGCGATCTTGAGCGAGCCAAAGATCTCATTTATCTAGCCAAAGAGGCGGGCGCAGATGCTGCGAAGTTTCAGCATTTCAAAGCTGATACTATTGTTAGCGATCAGGGATTCAAGTCGCTAGGTGGGCAAATATCGCATCAAGCATCCTGGAAAAAATCTGTTTTTGAAGTGTATCGAGATGCCGCCGTCAATCTGAGTTGGACGCCGGCTCTCAAAGAGGAATGCGACAAGGTGGGAATCACCTTCTTCACCTCCCCTTATGCATTCGACATCGTCGATCATATCGACCCTTATGTTCCGGCATACAAGATTGGATCAGGCGACATAACGTGGATTGCGATGATTGAATACATCGCCGCCAAGCAGAAGCCATATATTCTCGCATCGGGTGCGGCCCCACTCGACGATGTGGTAAGAGCGGTGTCGGCGGGGCTCGCCATCAACCCCGACTTTGCGCTGATGCAGTGTAATACTAACTACACCGCAAGTTTGGAAAATTTCAAGCACATCCAACTCAACGTGTTGAAGACTTACCGTGCGATGTTCCCCGGCATGGTTCTCGGTTTGAGCGACCATACGCCGGGGCATGCCACGGTACTGGGCGCGGTAGCACTAGGTGCACGTATTATAGAAAAGCACTTTACGGATAATGTTTTGCGTGATGGCCCTGATCATAAGTTTTCTATGGACCCTATGACTTGGCGCGAAATGGTTAATAGGACGCGCGAACTGGAGGCAGCGCTTGGCGACGACATAAAGAAGATAGAGGACAACGAGAAAAGCACCGCTATCGTGCAGCGCCGCTCAGTTCGCTTGTCGCGTGACATGAAAAAGGGTGAGGTAATTCAGAGGGAAGATTTGACGCCTTTGCGGCCATGCCCAGAAGATGGCATTGCGCCTTATCACATCAACGAATTAATTGGCCGTAAAGTCGGGCATGAGCTGTCTATCGGAGAGCACATTAAATGGACCGATCTAGAATAGGCATCGTCATCCCAGCGCTCAACGAAGAATCTTCTATCGGCATTGTAATAGAAAAATGTCGGCGCTGGGGTATCCCCATAGTTGTAGATGACGGATCATCAGACCAAACCCGTGAGGTTTCGCGTTTAGCGGGGGCTGAAGTAGTCAGTCATATTGTAAACAGTGGCTATGATGCGGCGCTTAACAGCGGGTTTGTTCATGCCGAGAAGCTCGGTTGTGAATTCGTTGTAACTATTGATGCAGACGGCCAACATGATCCTGAGTTAATTGGAAAAATAATTGCCTTGCTTAATCAGGGTGCCGATGTCGTAGTTGGGATTCGTGATAAGCGACAAAGGCTTGCAGAGCATTGCTTTGCATGGGTTACTAAAGCCTTGTACGGTATGTCTGATCCTTTATGTGGCTTGAAGGGCTACCGTATGGCTGTTTATGATGCACTCGGGTATTTTGATTCCTATAACTCAATCGGCACTGAATTGGCTCTGTTTTCGGTTCGAAGCGGTTATCGACTGGAGCAGATCCCGATAATGGTGCGGGAGCGGAATGGTACGCCGCGTTTTGGACGAAAATTGAGTGCAAATTACAAAATTTTTCGTGCGCTGTTCCTGTCGCAACTTAAAATTTGGCCTCCAAATGGCGCTGAAAATACAATTAAAAAGAAGGATTAAAAATGCAGGCCGAGAGAACAAATTTGACTACCCCCTTTTGCTATTATATGGTGCCTTATGCGACATGAAATGCAAAACCTATTAGGTTTTTCTCAGGGCTTAAGTATGGCTTGGAGTTCATCGCATCCTAGGATAATAAAGGACCGGGGTATATCCGAATGAGGCGGTAGATATGAAGACCGTAGCCACTATAGAAGCACGCATGACTTCATCTCGCCTGCCTGGCAAGGTGCTTCTGCAGGTATTGGGTAAGCCAATGTTGCATCATCTTATTAACCGATTAAAGTCAGTACCATCAATTGATGAAATCGTTCTAGCAACAACCACTAATGCGACTGACGACGTTTTGGTAGAATTTGCCGTGAAAGAAAAAGTACGGGTGTATCGCGGGAGCGAACTGGATGTCATGGCTCGTGTTATCGGCGCAGCGGAAGCGGGCGGTGCCGACGTAATCGTCGAGATCACCGGGGACTGCCCGATCATTGATCCGGATATCGTTTCGCAGACCATACAAATGTTTTTACATCATGATGCAGCCTATGTCAGCAATGCCCATATTCGCAGTTATCCTGACGGAATGGACACTCAAGTTTTCAGGTTGGATACGTTGAAACGATCAGCTGCCATGACAAACGACCCCTTGGATTACGAGCACGTTTCGCTGCATATTCGTAATCATCCTGAGATTTTCCCCAGAGTGGATCTTGTCGCGCCGCCTTCATTGTGGTGGCCGGAACTGGGACTGACGCTTGATGAGGAGGCGGACTATCAATTGCTCAAAAATATTATTGAAACACTTGGGCCGGATAACTGCCTGTTCAGTTGCCATGATGTGATACAACTTTTAAAGAAAAATCCGGACTGGCTAGACATTAACCGTGCGGTGCTCAGAAAAGGTGATACATGACGTTTAAGGCATTGGTCATCGGTCTGGGGCAGATCGGAATGGGCTACGACCTTAACCTTGACCCAGAGGCATATGTGCTGACGCACGCTCGGGCATTCCAACAACATCCTGAATTCCAGTTAATTGGCGGGGTTGATCCGGATCAGGCTCGGCGTGGTTTATTTGAAGCGTATTACGGTGTTCCAGCCTATGCGGATATTAAGTCTGCGATGGCAGCACAGCAACCTGAGGTTGTTGCTATAGCCAATCCGACGGCAATGCATGCTCAAGCGGTTAACATTGTCTTACAGGCTGGGCGGCCAGTGGCTATCCTTTGTGAAAAACCTTTGTCGTTTGATACGAGTGAAGCCCGCAGTATTGTCAGCGCCTGCGCTGAACATGAATGCGGCTTATATGTGAATTACATGCGGCGTTCAGATCAAGGTGTGATTGAAATTAAGCGCCGTTTAAGTGACGGGCGGATCAGACAGCCAATTAAGTCTGTAGTTTGGTATTCCAAGGGCTTATATAATAACGGCTCTCATTTTTTCAATCTGCTGCAGTATTGGTTGGGTAGTGTAAAAGATTTTCGGATATTGGAGTCAGGCAGGTTATGGGATGGATTGGATCCAGAACCAGACTTTAGGGTAGCCTTTGAGGATGGAGTGAGTTATTTCCTTGCCGCTCGGGAGGAGTGTTTTTCGCATTATACAGTTGAGCTTATTGCATCCAATGGCCGTTTGCGCTATGAACAAGGTGGTGGAAAGATTTTTTGGCAGGGAATGGTTGGGGATTCGGCATGTGCAGGCTATACAATTCTTACTACGGAAGAGGAATGTGTCGACACTGATTTTTTTCGTAGCCAGTGGTATGTAGTAAATCAACTGGCAGAAAGTTTGCATGGCCGCCATGCTGAAATCTGTAACGGTAAAGAAGCTCTAGAGACAATTGCAGCACTTGCGATGATAAGGTCAGAATTATGAATAATATAAGCGAACGCTTAGCGTTTTTGGGCGGAGAGAAAACGATTAAGTCGCCCTTTAAAAGATACAATTCCATCGGCTCAGAAGAGGTTGAGGCAGCTAAGAAAGTAATAGAAAGCGGTATGCTCTCAAAATTCTTAGGTTGTTGGGATCCTGATTTTTACGGCGGCCCCAAAGTTCAGGAGTTTGAACGAGCCTGTGAGTCTTATTTTGGAGTGAAGCATGCTGTTACAGTTAATTCGGCAACTTCCGGCTTAATTGCTGCAATCGGTGCAGTCGGTATTGAGCCGGGCGATGAAGTTATTGTCAGCCCTTGGACTATGTGTGCCAGCGCTACCGCAATATTGCATTGGAACGCCATTCCTGTTTTTGCCGATATAGAACCGGAAACCTATTGTCTTGATCCGGCATCGGTTGAGGCCAACATTACACCCTACACCAAAGCTATTCTCGCGGTAGACATCTTTGGACATTCGGCCAACATGGAGGCCTTGATGTCCATAGCCCGTAAGCATGGACTCAGGGTTATTTCCGATAGTGCACAGGCACCCGGTGCGCGTTACAAGGGTAAATTTGCCGGTACTCTGGGCGATATCGGCAGCTACAGTCTTAATTATCACAAGCACATCCACACTGGAGAGGGCGGGATTCTAGTAACGAACGATGATGACATTGCCGAGCGTATACGCCTTATTCGTAACCATGCCGAGGCAGTCGTTGGGGAAAAAGGTGTGACGGACTTGAGAAACATGATCGGCTATAATTTCCGCCTCGGAGAGATGGAGTGTGCCATTGGTATAGAGCAACTCAAAAAATTGGATCGGCTACTTGTAAGTAGACAGCATGCAGCTGAGCGTCTTACACGCGGCCTGATGCATCTGCCTGGATTGCGGATTCCGGTGGTATTGTCTGAATGCACTCATTCATACTACATGTACCCAATGACATTGGATGTAGAGCTACTTGGTGTTTCACGTGCCAGTATTTGCGAGGCATTGGAGGCAGAGGGCTTACCCAGCCTTGCTTCTGCTTACCAAAACCTGCATCTATTGCCGATGTATCAGAAGAAAATAGCTTATGGATCTTCCGGATTTCCGTGGTCTTCTGACATTTGTCATCGTGAAGTTGACTACAGCAAAGGGATTTGTCCTGTAGCTGAGAGTTTGAATGATACAAAATACATTGGTATTGAAATGTGCGTGCATGAATTGTCTGACGAGGATGTGGATTTGATAGTTCATGCATTTGCCAAGGTGTGGAAGGGAATGGGTGATTTACGATGATCTACCAATTAAATGAAGGGGTGATTTACGATGATCTACCAATTAAATGAAGATTACTTTGTAAGGTCCTTGCGGGAAAGCGATATTGATGGAGCCTATACAACGTGGTTTGAAGATCAGGATGTGAACAAATATAACTCCCATGGAAAGTTTTTCAAGTCGCGCAGCTATTTTCAGGATTATTTGAACGGACTGAATAACGAGAGCCAAGTTGCATGGGCAATATGCCACCGAAATGATGGCCACATCGGCAATATTGCATTGCAGAAAATTAATTTTATCAATAGGAACGCGGATTACGGGATATTGATGGGTGACAAAAGACACTGGGGTAAAGGTGTAGCTTACGAAGCGAGTAGAAGGTTGATTCTCCATGGGTTCTGTAAGTTGAATTTAGAACGTATCTACTGTGCTACGGCTGCCACAAATGAGCCCATGCGTAATCTTGCCAAAAAGCTGGGGATGGCCGAGGAAGGCTGCCGTCGCGCTCATTTGTACTTTGATGGTGAGTGGGTAGATATGGTTGATTACGGCCTTCTTAGGCACGAGTGCAACCTCCTTGATTGTAATTTCTAGATGATATGTGTCGTTTCCCACGATGCAGGGGGTGCGGAGATCCTCTCCAGCTACGTTCGTCAGCAGGATCTGGATTGTGTCTACTCCCTTGCAGGCCCCGCACAAAAAATTTTTGAACGGAAACTTGGGGAAGTAGTTTCGTTACCCCTTGTAGAAGCGTTGCAGCAGTGTGAATGGTTGTTGTGTGGCACAAGTTGGCAGTCTGATCTTGAGTGGCATGCTATAGCTTTGGCCAAAAAAATGGGTAAACGTACGGTAGCATTTCTTGATCATTGGGTAAATTACCAAGAACGGTTTATTAGAAGTGGGGAGTTGCATCTACCAGATGAGATATGGGTAGGCGATTCCCTAGGGAAAATGATGGCCAAAGAGATTTTCCCCGAGATCAATGTTCGGTTAGTTAGCAATCCCTACTTTGCTGACCTGAAGCACGAATTGACTTCGTTTCCTCAACAACCCAAAAACATTGATACAAAAGGCATAAGAGTGCTCTATGTGTGTGAACCTCTTCGCGAGCATGCCCTGCGCAAATATGGTAACGAGAGATATTGGGGATACACCGAGGAAGAGGCTCTAAGGTATTTTTTTTCACATATTGAAGTCTTGAATGTACCCGTTATTTCAATTACGATCCGTCCTCACCCATCTGAGTCACTTAATAAATATGATTGGGCAAAAAAAGAATTCGATCTTCCTATCATAAGTGGTGGGGCGAAAACCTTGTTTGAAGAGGTGGCACAGTGCGGCTTGGTTGTAGGTTGTGAAAGCATGGCTATGGTAATTGGATTGTTAGCGGGGAAGCGAGTAATGAGTTGCATTCCGCCGGGAGGCAAGCTTTGTGCACTTCCTCAAGCTGAAATAGAGCACTTGCAACACATCTTAAAAATTAGCAATGAATATAATTGAATTTCGAAAATTGGTTGGTGAAGTGTGACTTTATTAAAAAGAATAAAAAATATATTTATACGTCTGTACGGGTCGCCATTGCAGACCCCGTGGCAGCACCCCGATAGCTATTCCAGTTATCACCTGTACCCAATTCGACTAAAGCTGCACAAATGTCGAGCGTCTTGAACAAGAGTCGTATTGCACTTGGCACTGTCCAATTTGGGCTTCCATACGGTATAGCCAATCAAGATGGGCAAGTAAGTCGTGTGGCTGCTAAAGATATGTTAAAGCTTGCGGCGTCTAGTGGCATCGACACACTGGATACGGCTATTGCCTACGGCGAGAGCGAAGCCTGCCTAGGTGAAATAGGCACAAATGGTTTCAAACTAGTGACTAAATTGCCTGCAGTGCCTGCAGGTTGTGTAGATGTAAAAATTTGGATCCAAGAGCAAGTGACTAAATCGCTGGTTCGTCTCGGTGTAGATGCAGTGCATGGTTTGTTACTGCATAGGCCGGAGCAATTGCTGGGAACTGATGGAAAAATAATTTATCAAACATTGCAAAATTTGAAAGAGACTGGACAGATTCAAAAAGTTGGAGTCTCCATTTACGATCCAAGTGTGATTAGAACTCTCATTCCTCAATACAAGTTGGACATTGTTCAAGCACCATTTAATCTTGTTGATCGTCGTTTATACACTTCTGGTTGTTTGCAGCTGATGAAGGATCAGGATGTTGAAATACATACGCGCTCTGTATTTTTGCAGGGATTGCTTTTAGTTTCTCAAGCAGGAATGCCAGCCAAATTTTCTCCTTGGGCAGACTTGTGGAGCAAATGGTATAAGTGGCTCGCGGATTATAATATTTCAGCAGTTCAAGCGTGTTTGGCGCTTCCGGCAGCCTTCCCCGAAATAGATAGAATCGTCGTGGGGGCGGATAGTGTGAGCCAACTCACCCAAATTGTCAGTGCCGCGACTAGTGTTACGCCAATCGATTTGCCCGACTTGACTTGCGTTTCTGAAGATATTATTAATCCAGCCCGTTGGAACGCATTATGAGAACAATCGCTATTGTCCAGGCCCGTATGGGTTCCACACGATTTCCTAACAAGGTCATGAGAACGATTGCGGGCGTGCCTATGATTGAATTGCTGCTTGGTCGGCTATCCAAGGCAGAGCGTATCGATCAGATCATCCTTGCTACGACGATTGACATACGCAATCAGTCGCTGGCGAATCATGTCCGCAAGCTTGGATACGAGGTTTTTCAGGGTAGCGAAAATGATGTATTGGATCGATACTACCAAGCAGCTAAGCCACATCAACCTGATACTGTAGTGCGTATCACTGGCGATTGTCCTTTGATAGATCCAATTTTAGTTGATGAAACTATTGTGGCGTATGAAGAACAAGGTGTAGATCTTTTGAGTAATGCACATATGCCCACTTATCCTGATGGCTTGGACACGGCGGTTTTTTCCTTTTCCGCACTTGAACTTGCTCATCAAAGAGCCACTAGTAGCTATGATAGAGAGCATGTAGTACCCTATATTCTAGAATCAGGTCAATTTAAATTGGGTAACATAAGTCACCCAATAGATTACTCTGCAGAGAGGTGGACGGTCGATGAGGCAGTAGATTTTGGAGTAATAACAAATGTATTTCGTCACTTTCATCCTCGTACAGATTTCAGTTGGCTTGAAGTATTAACGCTACGTCAACAACATCCCATGCTATTTCAGGCTAATCAGCATTTAACTCGTAACGAAGGATCAATAATGGGTACGGGACAAAAACTTTGGAGAAGGGCTAAACAAATCATTCCAGGCGGCAATATGTTGCTTTCTAAGCGAGCGGAGATGTTCCTGCCCGAACAATGGCCTGCCTATTTTAGCAAGACAACGGGTTGTAAAGTTTGGGATCTTGATGGAAAGGAATACGTCGACATGTTCATCATGGGCATAGGTACTAATATATTGGGTTATGGGAATCCGGAGGTGGACGAAGCGGTTGTAAAGACGGTCACAGCAGGCAACATGTCTACCTTCAATTGTCCAGAAGAAGTCTACTTGGCTGAGAAGTTGATTGAAATGCATCCTTGGGCGGATATGGCACGTTTTGCCCGTTCAGGAGGGGAAGCTAATGCCATAGCCATCCGCATTGCCCGTGCGGCTACCGGGAAAGATAACGTTGCAATTTGTGGATATCACGGCTGGCACGACTGGTACTTGTCTACCAATCTTGGTGACGATAAGAACCTTGCCGGACACCTGTTGCCTGGTTTAACGCCCAACGGCGTTCCTCAAAATTTACGAGGGACGGTTTTTCCATTTCAATACAATAAATTTGATGAGCTGGAAGCTTTGGTTAATACTCATGATATCGGTGTTATCAAAATGGAAGTGGCGCGGAATATGGAGCCGCAAGAGAATTTCTTGCACAAAGTACGCCAACTTGCCACTGACCGCGGCATCGTATTGATATTTGATGAATGTACATCGGGTTTCCGTCAGACTTTTGGCGGGCTTCACAAGCTCTATGGTGTAGAGCCGGACATGGCTTTGTTTGGCAAGGCATTGGGCAATGGTTATGCTATTACAGCGATCATAGGACGAAGGGAGGTCATGGAAGCTGCGCAGTCTACTTTCATCAGCAGCACCTTCTGGACTGAACGAATTGGTCCCACTGCAGGAATTAAGACGCTTGAAGTAATGGAGCGGATTCGATCTTGGGAGAAAATTACTCAGACCGGAAAAGATATCGCGGCAGGTTGGCAATCCTTGGGGGATAAATACCAAATACCTATGCGGGTGTTTGGTATGCCTGCCATGATAAAGTTTGAGTTCGAAAGTCCAAATGCATTGGCTTACAAAACACTAGTCACTCAGGAAATGTTGGGCAAAGGTTATTTAGCTGGTAATAGTGTTTATGTATGCACTGAACATACACCAGAAATTATAAGTGGTTATTTTGAGGCGCTCGATTCTGTATTTGCACTAATTCAAGAGTGCCATCAAGGAAGGGATGTAATGAAGCTGCTTAAAGGGCCTATCTGCCATGCAGATTTCAAGCGACTAAATTAATCTAAATGGAATAGACAATTCATGGGCAGCGATTATTTTAATGCCCTCTCTCCTCCAGGTGGCCTTACTTCTAACTTGCCTCGGCCTGAAATTGAATCACTGCAATTTTTTCAACTGAACGCAAACTCATCAAAAGATAAAAATGTCAGTTAATTTATTCCTCAAAATTATTGATAAATTAACAAGCCTGAAGCAGAGCCCAGCGGCTATTCGCTTTATTAAGCATAACAAACGCGTATTTGCACGCGGGGATAGTCGGCAAAAAAAAGCCCCCATTGTTCTTTTTGAACTCAACAACATGCAATCAGCGCACATTGCCTACAGCTATCTGGCGAATGTACTGGCAACAGAAAATAATGCACAGATAATCGCATATGCTCCGGAAGCATGTGCCAATCAATGGAGCGGAATTGTTTTCAGGATAAAAAAGATTTTTGGCCTAAAAGAGTTAGGTGTGTATCGTTCATTCGGCACTACCGATTTCATGTTAATAGAGACCTCCTCTTCGCAAAGAAAAAAAGCGCGTAATTTATTTTCGGAAATCATTAAACAGTTGGACGACAAATGGGATATTGAAAAGTTAACGATTCACGGCGTCTGGGTGGGTGATCTGATCTACGATACATATTTGAGGCAGTTCAATAAGCCGACGATCGACAAGGCCTGCCCTGAGTTTCAAGGCTTGTTGCTGGAGTCAATCGAGTTGTTCGTATTTTGGGAAGACTACTTCAATAATAATGACGTGCGGGCAATAAATGTCAGCCATTGCGTCTATAACCTGGCTATGCCGTTGCGCTTAGCGGTCAAGCGGAACATCCCGGCATTTCATGCCAACGCGACTCATGTATATCGGATGAGCAAGGAAAACTACTTTGCCTACAATGATTTTTTTTATTATCGTGAGCACTTTTCGGCTTTGCCGGAAGATGTGAAGAAGCTTGGCATTGCTGAAGCCAAGCGGAGAATCGAGCGGCGTTTTGCGGGGGATGTAGGCGTCGATATGGCCTACTCGACTAAATCGGCTTACGGCGCTTCGCGTCACGCACGGTTGCTGCAAGAGTCCTCCCGAAAAAAAGTCCTGATCGCTACGCACTGTTTTTTCGACAGCCCGCACAGTTATGGCAATAATATTTTCCCCGATTTTTTTGAATGGCTAGATTTTCTCGGAAAGATGACTGAGGCCACAGATTACGACTGGTATATTAAGACTCATCCAGACTATCTGTCAGGAACGAAGGAAATTATTGATAGCTTTGTCGCGAAATATCCAAAATTAACACTGCTACCGGCAGACGCGTCCCATCATCAAATCATCGCCGAAGGAATTGATGTGGCGCTGACGGTCTACGGTACGATTGCATTTGAATACGCTGCGCTCGGAATCCCGGTGATCAATAACTCACTAAACAACCCTCACATTGCCTACAATTTTAATCTGCATTCGAAAGATATTGAGGACTACCGGAGTCTTTTGCTTGAGCTGGATCACCTTGACTTCAGCATAGACAAACAGCAGGTATATGAGTATTATTTTATGCAGCACATTTACAATACGGAAGACCTGTTTTTTAACAGCTACAGCGCCACGATAGAAGCGCTCGGAGGTTACGAAAAACAGTTTACACCGGCCATCTACGAAAAGTGGCTTGACGAATGTACTCCCGAGAGGAATGTCGACATAATAGAAACATTAAAGCTGTTTATAGATTCAAAAAAATTTCGATTGAGATGAAAATATGATTGAAAAGAATCTGCACATAAGGCAATGGAAATAAAAATTACTGTTGGAGTCATCACTTATAATCACCCAGAATTTCTTAAACAGGCGGTAGATTCTGTTTTGTGTCAATCGTATTTCCGTATGGATTATAGACATTACGACCGCGAATTAGTAGTCGATCCCACTGGAGGTGAACAATGAAAGCCGTCATCCTGGCCGGTGGTCTTGGAACTCGTATCTCCGAAGAAACCCACCTAAAACCTAAGCCAATGATCGAAATAGGTGGTCGTCCGGTTCTTTGGCACATTATGAAGATATATTCATCGCATGGTGTGAATGACTTCATTATCTGTTGTGGCTACAAGGGATACATCATCAAGGAGTATTTCGCGAATTATTTTCTGCACATGTCTGATGTCACGTTCGACATGGAGAATAACCAGATGGAGGTGCATCAGGGTAAGGCTGAGCCCTGGCGAGTGACACTGGTTGATACAGGTGAGGAAACCCTCACAGGGGGGCGCTTAAAACGGGTGGCTGAATATGTAAAAGATGAAGATACATTCTGTTTTACTTACGGAGATGGTGTAGCCGATATCGACATTACGCGTGAAATCGCCTTTCATCGGCAGCACGGCAAACTTGCTACGGTTGCGGCCGTTCAACCGCCCGGGCGTTACGGCGCCTTGCAGATGACCGGTGTCCAAGTGGCCGGGTTTACCGAGAAACCCCGTGGCGATGGCGGCCTTATCAACGGCGGATTTTTTGTCCTCTCGCCCAAGTGCATCGACTTGATCGTCGGCGACCAATCAAGCTGGGAAGAGGAGCCCCTGGCGCATCTTGCGTCTAAAAATCAACTTATGGCCTTTGAACACAATGGCTTTTGGCAACCGATGGATACCCTGCGCGAGAAGAACCTGCTCGAAGACCTCTGGGTATCCGGTAAGGCACCTTGGAAAGTGTGGTAATGAACCGAGAATTTTGGCGTGGAAAACGGGTTTTTTTGACCGGCCACACCGGCTTCAAAGGGAGCTGGCTAAGCCTGTGGCTGCAGCAACTCGGAGCAAGCGTCACCGGCTATGCGCTGCAACCACCAACCAATCCCAGCCTGCTTGAAGTAGCACACGTGGCACAAGGCATGACGTCTATCATCGGCGACATCCGTGATGGCACCATGTTGAGCAGTGCTATGCGACAGGCTGCGCCCTGCATCGTTATCCACATGGCGGCGCAGCCGCTGGTACGTCGCTCTTATGTGGATCCAGTTGAGACCTATTCCACTAACGTTATGGGTACCGTGCATCTGCTGGAAGCAGTACGGCAAACCGCTTCCGTTCGTGCCGTCGTGAATGTCACCACCGACAAGTGCTACGAGAACAAGGAATGGGTGTGGGGTTACCGTGAGAACGAACCCATGGGTGGCTTCGACCCCTACAGCAGCAGCAAAGGCTGCGCCGAGCTGGTCACTGCAGCCTATCGCAACTCGTTCTTCAATGCTGCAAACCATAGCCAACACCATGTGGCGCTGGCAACAACCAGAGCAGGCAACGTCATCGGTGGCGGCGACTGGGCTGAGGACCGGCTTATTCCAGATATTCTGCGCGCTATTCAAAATGGCCAGAGCGTCAATATCCGAAACCCCCACGCCATACGCCCGTGGCAGCATGTGCTGGAGCCTCTGAGCGGTTACCTTGCACTTGCTGAAAAGCTCTACACCGACGGTGCAGCCTTTGCGGAAGCCTTTAACTTTGGTCCCGCTGAAGAAGACGCCAAACCGGTGCAATGGATCGTCGAGCAACTCACCCAGCAATGGGGTGATGGTGCGAATTGGAAGCTAGATCAAGCAGAGCACCCGCATGAAGCGCATTACCTCAAGCTTGATTGCTCAAAAGCGAAAATGCGTCTGGACTGGCGACTAAGATGGACGCTTGGAGAAGCGCTTGAAAATATTATTGTGTGGCACAAGGCGCATCAGCGCGGTGATAATATGCATGAACTCTCATTAAGACAAATTGCCGCTTTTCAGGAGCAAGTAACAGAATGAATTGCCGTCACTGCAATCATCCGTTACAGCACGTATTTCTCGATCTGGGTTCCGCCCCGCCTTCCAATGCATATCTAAGCCAAGCAGACTTGAATAAGCCAGAGTGTTACTACCCACTCAAGTTATTTGTTTGCGAGCATTGTTGGTTGGTACAGACCGAAGACTATGCGAAGGTCGACGAACTGTTTGGCCACGATTACGCCTACTTCTCTTCAGTTTCTCAAAGCTGGCTGGCGCATGCCGCACGCTACGCGGAAATGATCACGAAGCGCTTGGGCTTGAATAAACGGAGCCACGTCATCGAAGTGGCTGCCAATGACGGCTATTTGCTGAAAAACTTTGTCGCAGCGGGCATCCCTTGTCTTGGTGTTGAGCCAACTACCAGCACGGCGGCAGTAGCAGAAAAATTGGGCATCCTGATCCTCCGGGAATTCTTTGGCAAAACCTTGGCGCAACGGCTGGTAGCAGAAGGTAAACAGGCAGACCTTATCCTGGGCAACAATGTGTACGCGCACGTGCCGGACATCAATGACTTTACTGCGGGGCTTAAAACAGCACTCAAGCTGGGTGGCACCATCACGCTGGAATTTCCACATCTGATGCGGCTGCTAGAGCAGAACCAGTTCGATACCGTGTACCACGAGCATTTTTCCTATCTTTCGCTGTACTCCGTCAGTCAAATTTTTGCTCGTGCCGGCTTGCGCGTGTGCGACGTAGAAGAGTTGCCAACCCACGGCGGTAGCTTGCGGGTTTACGGCTGCCATGCGGAAGATGGCCGGGTAACTGCTGAAGCTGTCTCGGTGGTGAAGGCAGAAGAGGCACGTAGGGGAATGCAAAGTCTGGTATCCTATCAAGCGTTTCAGTTGCGTGCAGACCGAGTGAAAGACGACCTGTTTCTGTTCTTGACCGAGCAGAAGCGCGCTGGCAAACGTGTAGCCGCCTATGGCGCGGCGGCAAAAGGCTGCACCTTGCTGAACTATGCTGGTGTCAAGCCAGATTTACTGCCTTATGTGTGTGACGCGGCACCTTCCAAGCAAGGAAAATACCTTCCCGGCACACATATTCCAATATTGCACCCCGATGTACTGCGCGAACTCAAGCCGGATATCGTGTTGATCTTGCCCTGGAATATTCAGGCGGAAATCACACAACAGATGGCACATATTCGGGATTGGGGTGGAGTGTTTGCGGTGGCAATACCTAAATTAAAGTATTGCAAGTCATTGCCTGAGAAGCGACTTAAATGATTTTCATCCCAACCCCCCTCGCTGGTGCTTATTTAATTCAGCCAGAACCAATTTCGGATGAGCGCGGTTTCTTTGCGCGCACTTGGTGCCAGAGTGAATTTGCAGAAATAAGTCTCAACCAGAATCTCATGCAATGCAACATCTCATACAATAAGGTGAAAGGGACGCTGCGAGGAATGCATTACCAGAAAACGCCGCATAAAGAAGCAAAACTGGTCAGGTGTACGCAGGGTGTAATTTATGATGTCATTGTTGACTTACGGAGTGACTCCAATACATTCACGCAATGGTTTGGAGTGGAATTGACTGCTAAAAACAGGAAAGCGATTTATGTACCAGAAGGTTTCGCGCATGGCTTTATAACTCTCAAGGACGATACCGAGGTGCTGTACCAGATGTCAGAATTTTTTCATGCGGAGTGCGCTGTGGGAGTGCGGTGGAATGACCCCGTGTTCTCAATTCAATGGCCGGTTGACGTGAAGGTGGTTTCAGAGCGAGATAAAAACCATCAGGACTTCAAACCTTGAAGCGGGTTTTGCTGACCGGTGCCACTGGATTCATTGGACGTAATGCTATCGTGCCATTGATCGCGCAAGGCTACGAAGTACACGCGGTGTCTACAAAAAAACAGATTGACGAAACGCAGGGCGTTCATTGGCACATCGTCGATCTTCTAGAGAGCAAAGATACAGCACGCCTTATGGCTGAAGTTAGGCCAACACACCTGCTGCACTTTGCGTGGTACGCGGAGCACGGAAAGTTCTGGCATTCACCTGAGAATTTTCGGTGGCTAGAAGCGAGCATTGCCCTATTGAGCCATTTTCACCAAGCTGGGGGTCAACGCGTCGTGATGGCTGGTACCTGTGCTGAGTACGATTGGAACTATGGTTATTGCACAGAGGCGGTTACTCCATGCAGACCAGCAACACCTTACGGCGTGTGTAAAAATGAATTGCAAGAACTACTGCGCGCCTACAGCAACGAAGAGAAACTAAGCAGCGCATGGGGGCGTATATTTTTACCCTATGGCCCAGGTGAAGATAACCGCCGCCTGCTTCCATCATTGGTAGACGTGTTTCAAGGCAATCGACGACCATTTGGAATTAATGCAACCGCCATCCGGGATTTCTTGCATGTAGATGATGTGGCTTTAGGCTTCGTCAAGCTGCTGCAAGCCAATGCGAGTGGGGAATACAACATTTGTTCAGGGCGCCCAGTGCAGCTTGTGGACGTGGTACATCAAATAGCGCATTTATATGGGGCAGATTCCAGCGTCATTCTTGATTTATCAACAGAACGGCCTGGTGAGCCACAATTTTTAGTGGGCAGCAATCAGAAGCTGACTGCGCTCGGGTGGAAGGCGCAGCATTCACTCGCCGATATGCCAAAAAATTTCTATTTATAATTTAAAAGAAAAATACAATGATACTTAATTTTTTTAAATGGCTATGGCATTTAGTGCCAATTAAATTCAGGTCTAATATAGCAAAGTTGAGATTCGTTATGCATGGTGGTGCTGTAATTTTAGAGCCAACATATGCGGAGGATGGGCTAATTTCACAACACGTAACGTCCTTTATGGCTGATAAAAAATTTTTAGATTCGTATAATAAAGGGAAAAAATTAGGTGCTTTAGACGGTCACCCTGGCGATATTCATTTTAGGGCATATATTGCTTGCTGGGCATCAAAATATGCTCTTAATTTAGACGGCGATTTTGTAGAGTGTGGCGTTGGTAAGGCATTGCTTAGTAAAACTATTGTTGAGTATTTAGATTTCAAGACAATCCAAAAGAAATTTTATTTATTTGACACTTACCAAGGCATTCCTTGTGATGCTGGAATAAACGATGTTGAAAATAATAATATTGAGCTTTTGAATAAGGCTCATTTTAATGAAGATTATTATCATAAAGTGAGCCAGTTTTTTAAAGGTTACGACAATGTAATTCTTTGTAAAGGTAGAATCCCAGATTCCTTTGACGGGGTTCCAATACAGCGACTTGCTTACATATCCATTGATATGAATAATGCGACAGCGGAAATGGCAGCTATTAACTATTTATGGGAATTCTTAGTTGTCGGGGGTGTTATTGTATTAGACGACTATGCATATGGAATTGAGTTTTTGGCTCAGAAAGAGGCATGGGATAACTTTGCCAAAAAGATTGGCACACCTATTTTAACTTTGCCGACCGGCCAAGGATTGCTTTTCAAGCAGGTTAACACTTGATTTCAATGTCGCGAGTAATATATAAAAGATAAAATATGGATGAAATAAATGAATAATTTTGAAAAAGAAATAGCTGCTAGGATTGCTGAAATGCCAGCCAACAGTAAATTATGTGCAAGTGCTGCGGCCTTTATGCAAGCCTCAACAGAGCCTAAATACTCCTATAACTTCTCGTGCCTTGGCCGCCCCATAATCCAATACCCACAAGACATGGTCGCCGTGCAAGAGTTGATCTGGCAAATCAAACCCGATCTCATCATTGAAACCGGCATTGCTCATGGCGGCTCGCTTATCCTTAGTGCATCTATGCTAGCATTGCTTGATATGTGCGAGGCCATTGATACGGGCGTGACGCTTAACCCCAAAGAGTCCAAGCGCAAAGTGCTGGGTATTGACATCGACATCCGCGCCCACAACCGCACAGCCATCGAGGCACACCCTATGGCATCTCGTATCCAGATGATTCAGGGCTCCAGTATTGCGCCCGACATCATCGCGCAGGTGCATACCGTGGCAGCCAATTACACCCGCGTATTGGTGATGCTCGACAGCAATCATACCCATGCTCACGTATTGGCGGAGTTACAAGCCTATGCGCCATTAACCAGTGTCGGCAGCTACTGCTGTGTCTTTGACACGGTGGTGGAAGACCTGCCAAAAGAGATGTTCCCAGACCGCCCCTGGGGTCCTGTCGACAACCCTAAGACCGCAGTATGGGAATATCTAAAAACCCACCCCAAGTTTGAAATTGACAAGAGTATTCAGCACAAGCTGCTAATCACTGTGGCACCTGATGGGTATTTACGCCGTATCTAAGCCTGCAAGTGACCATAACCGAATCCTCATGCAATCAAAATTTACAAATGACTGATACACGCATCGTTCCAAAAGTAAGCATCGGTATGCCGGTATTTAATGGAGAAAAATTTATCAGGGGAGCTTTGGATTCATTGCTTGGACAGTCTTTTACTGACTTTGAATTGATTATTTCTGATAACGGTTCCACGGATGGCAGCGAACTCATCTGCCGAGAATATGCAGCACGTGATCAGCGGATCAGATATGTACGGCAGGAAACTAATCTTGGAGCAGGTTTTAATTTCAAATTTGTACTTGATGAGGCACGCAGTGAATATTTCATGTGGGCTGCTTGTGATGATACGCGTTCATTAGACTTCATAGAGGTCAATCATAAATTTTTGTTTGAATATCCGGAATTCGTAGCCTCGACCTCCCCAAGTGGGTTTAGTAATCGTAGTTTGGATCAGCAAAAGCTAATAAATTTTTCATTGGAGGGCAGTCTATTTGAACGATTCATCAATTTTTTTAAGCACTGTTGGGTCTCCCATGGAATATTTTATTCTCTGGTGAGAACTGATGTGTTGCGAGGTTGCGATGCTATCGGCCAATCTTATACTGCAGTAGATTGGTCTATAATTTTGTATCTCGCAAGCAAGGGAAAGGTGAATCGGTCGGCAGAAGGCCATGCCATTTTTGGGGTTCAGGGCGTAAGTAGCAGTTCCAATTCCTATAAGGCGTTTAGAAATGATACGATTGAGCTTATTCTTCCTTTTTACCGGTTAGCTAAATATGTGCTCGGGCTAACTAAGGGGTTTACCTTAAGGCATAAATTACAAATAATTAGAATCTTAATAAGTTTAAACATCAGGGCAGATTATGAACGGACATATGGGTGGCTATATTCGATATATTGCAAATACTTCAGGCATTTGGTTCGAAAAAATTCGTATAAAAACCACAAACTCTAGTTGTCTCTCCCATTTATTTTTTGCTTGATGAGAAGCCGAATAACTCCATGCGGATAGCTTTCGATCAACAAGTATTCTTGTTGCAGGAATATGGTGGAATATCCAGATATGTCTGTAGTCTTGCAAATAGCATGTCGATTCTTCCTGAAACCACTGTAAAAATTTTTGCGCCTTTGCATTTTAATAGGCATTTGGAGAAACTAACCCCAAATGCTTTGGTATTGGGGAAGCGAGCCCCGCGTATACCAAAGACAGGCAGACTGATTTCAGCCATGAGTGTTCATTTAGCGCATATGTCGATTAAAAATTTCCGTCCTGATATTGTCCATGAAACGTACTTTTCTCATATTGATTTTGTGCCCAAAGGGGCAAAACGAGTCATTACCGTTTATGACATGATTCATGAGCGATTTGCATCAACCTGGCCAGGAAGCGAAGTGACGACAGTGGCTAAGAAAGTAGCTGTAACCCGCGCAGATCATGTTATTTGCATATCTGAAAGTACTCGACGCGATCTTTTGGAATTGTTCGACATACCTGAACATAAAGTTTCAGTTACTTATCTAGGATTTGATGCGCTTACATCAGAAAAGCAAATAGCCAGTACTCTTACAGAGTCGTCTCACCCCCCTTATTTGTTATATGTAGGAGGCCGCAGCGGATATAAAAATTTTGAGAGACTGTTGCGCGCAGTCGCAAGTTCTCAGTTTCTAAAAAATACATTTTCAATTATTTGTTTTGGGGGTGGCGTATTTACCAAAGGAGAGATGTCGCTGATTGAAGAGCTGGGAATGAAATCTACGAAAGTTAGGCAAATTGGAGGTGAGGATGATATTTTGGCCAACCTATATCTAGGAGCTGAAGCATTTATTTGCCCATCACTGTATGAGGGTTTTGGCATCCCTCCTTTGGAGGCGATGTCACTTGGTTGTCCTGTAATTTGCAGCGACACAAGTTCTCTTCCTGAAGTAGTCGGCGATGCGGGGGAATATTTTGATCCGGAAAATACTGAGTCAATCTGCTCTGCAATTGAAAGAGTGGTGCAATCCAAAACAAGAAGAGATGAGCTTGTGGAGAAAGGACGCAAACGCTGCACCATTTTTAGTTCGGAGTGTTGCGCAAATAGAACGCTATCAATTTATCGGAGCTTGATGTGAAAAAAGCCTTAATTTGTGGTGTGTCAGGGCAAGATGGCGCGTATCTCGCCAGATTACTCATTGAAAAAGGCTATCAAGTTTGGGGAACCTCACGGGATGCGCAAGTGGCAAATTTTGGCAACCTGACCATACTGGGTATTCGAGAACAAGTTAATTTACTGTCTATGGCACAAACTGATTTCAGGAGTGTACTGCATAGTTTAAATTGTAGTGAGCCTGATGAAGTATATTTTTTGTCAGGACAAAGCTCTGTTGGCCTTTCTTTCGATCAGCCTGCCGAAACAATAGAAAGCTTTACTCTTGGTGTGTTAAATTTATTGGAAGCAATAAGATTTATTGGCAAACCCATCCGAATATATCACGCGAGTTCGAGCGAATGCTTTGGGGATGTCGGACAACAAAGGGCAACGGAAGATACACCCTTTCATCCACGCAGCCCATATGGAGTCGCAAAAGCTTCTGCGCATTGGCTTGTAGAAAATTATCGTGAGTCATACAGCTTGTTTGCGTGCAACGGTATACTTTTTAATCATGAATCCCCTCTGCGGCCAGCTAGATTTGTAACAAGAAAGATTGTGTCAGCTGCTTGTAGAATATCAAAAGGTGCAGTGGAAAAGCTTCATTTAGGACGGTTAGACATCGTACGAGACTGGGGATGGGCACCAGAGCATGTTGAAGCAATGTGGCGGATGCTGCAGGCTGATACTCCTGATGATTTTGTAATAGCCACGGGTAAAAGTGCCACTCTTGAAGAGTTTGTTACGAGAGTTTTTGAGAGTGTAAATCTGGATTGGCGAGATTTTGTTGTGAGTGACTCAACTTTTTTTCGCCCTTCGGATATTGCACATAGCGCAGCAAACCCTTCAAAAGCAGCCAGCGTATTGAATTGGAGTGCATCGACAGAGTTACCGCAACTGGTACAGAAATTAATTTATGCAGAATTTGAAAAAACTGCAGCACAATCTCACAATAATTAGCCGGTTTAGGATGCAGTCACTCGTGTTGTTGAGCTTTAACATAGTTAATGACTGTTTTTATTCTACTGTCTCTTACCCCTGCCAACCTCCCCTTAACAGGGAAGGGCGTGGGTTTGAATTCTACCAGCCCCAACTTTGTAAAAATGAAAGATACTGGCGGGACGGTATATGACGAGCAGTTAAGTTATGTCTTCATTTATGTAAATCCTAATATTGTGATTTTCGGTGTAATTGTTCGGCTTGGTATGTGCAAACCCATTTTTTTATAGCAATAATCTAAATTTATCGCAAAGTTTGCTTCCGTCCTCCTTAAATTTGTGTATCGTTTGGATTAAAAAATGGTAAAATTTTTGCGAGATGCAATATTTTATTGGCCCAAGTAACGGTTATGGCCAAGACGTTACAACTCTATACTGCTAAGTCAAATTAGCTAATATTTTATTTGTTTGGAATGGAAAAAATCTGTTTGGACGATGTCGTTTGTCCTGAGTTACTTTAGTAACGCTTGCTAGCATAAACTAAACAAGGCTAAGTAATGATTATCAGTAGAACACCTTTCCGTATCTCTTTCTTCGGTGGTGGTACAGACTACCCAAAATGGTTTCAGGAGCACGGTGGTGTTGTGCTTGCCACCACGATTGACAAATATTGTTATATTACTTGCCGCTATTTGCCACAGTTTTTTGAGCACAAATATAGAATTGTTTATTCGACAATTGAAAATGTTGGCTCCATTGATCAGATCGTTCACCCAGCGGCGCGCGCAGTTCTGGGTTACCACCAATGCAAAAATGGCCTTGAAATTCACCACGATGGAGATCTGCCGGCACGTTCAGGTCTTGGCTCTAGTTCTTCGTTTACGGTTGGACTTATCAATGCCATTATGGCGCTAAACGGTAATTATATTTCCAAGGAAGAGCTCTCCGTGCAGGCAATTGATATTGAGCAAAATGTAATTCAGGAAAGTGTGGGTTCTCAAGATCAGATATCTGCCGCTTTTGGCGGCTTCAATCGCATCGAATTTCTACAGAATGGTTCTTTTCAGGTAACCCCTATTATTTTGCAGAAAGGCCGCTTGCGTGAATTGCAAGGGAACTTGATGCTCTATTTCACCGGCTTATCTCGCTTTGCGCCAGAAATTGCACAGTCTAAAATTGATAATTTCAAGAACCGGATTAATGAGCTGCATCGCATGAAGGACATGGTGGACGAATCAATCGGTATTCTGCAAGGTGGTGGCTCGATAGATGATTTTGGCCGCTTGCTGCATGACAGTTGGCAATACAAGCGGACGCTTTCAAGTAAGGTTACTACACTGGAAGTCGATGACATTTATGATATCGCCATGGCAAACGGTGCTATTGGTGGCAAGCTACTTGGGGCTGGCGGTGGTGGTTTCATGCTGCTTTTTGTACCGCAGGAGCGGCAGGCTCATATGCGGGAAAAACTCAAGCATCTGGTGAACGTTCCTTTCCAGTTTGAGAATTCCGGTAGTCGCATCGTGTTGTATCAGCCGAATGGTTTATAAAGAAAGCGGATCAAGTATGGATACTCAGGCTTTGATTGATAAAGCCAAGTTGGTTTGGCGGGAGACACTTATGGTCAACCGCAGAGCTCCGGAAACTCGAGTGGCTTCTTCACTCTCCCCGATTGAAATTTTTGTAGCACTTTACTACGGTGGCGTACTTCGCTTCGATGCTAAAGACCCGCGAGCAGAGGGGCGCGACAGGTGCATCATTAGCAAAGGACATGGGTCAATCTGTATGTATCCCCTCCTGGCCGATCTTGGATTCTTCCCAAAGGAAGAATTGGAGCGAGTCTGCAAAGCAGGCGGCTTCCTTGGCGGTATTCCTGATCCTGTCATTCCCGGCTATGAGACGGTCAACGGCTCCCTGGGGCACGGTCTGGGAGTGGGAACGGGTGTTGCGCTTGGTCTCAAGCGTAAGAAAAGCGAAAACAGTGTTTTTGTCGTTGCCGGCGATGGGGAGCTTCACGAAGGAGCTAATTGGGAGGCTATGATGTTTGCATCTCATCATAGGTTGGACAATCTCCATCTCATTATTGACGATAACAGCACTTGCATGCTGGACAGAACAAAAAATGTAGTTTCACATGGCTCACTTATGGTTCGCCTCACAGCATTTGGGTGGCGCTGTGAGGAAGTGGATGGGCATGATGTTGCAGCAGTGCGCGAGTCCATGATGAGTCTCAAATTACTCTCCGGTGGAAAACCAAAAGCGCTCATCGCTCATACGGTGAAAGGACACGGCGTACCCGAACTGGAGGATGCTGAACTATCCCATGTAATGTCCGTCAAGACTGAAGTTATCGACAGTTTGTTGGGGGACCTCTCATGAGTGTCAAACCGATCGCAATGAGGGATGCTTTCCTTGATCGAATCTGGCGAGCAATGGGCGAAGATGAAAGTATCTTCTTCACTACCGCCGATTTTGGTTCACCAGTGCTGGATAAAATAAGAGAGCAGTATCCAGATCGATTTGCCAATGTAGGTATAGCTGAACAGAATTTGATTAATGTCTCGGCTGGGTTGGCTATTGAGGGCTACAAGGTCTTTGCCTATGCAATTGCCCCCTTTATTACCATGCGATGCTACGAACAAATACGGGTCAATCTGGCACTTTTGTCCGTGGTTAGGCCAATGAACGTAAATTTAATCGGTGTTGGTGCGGGCTACAGTTACGTGGTTTCAGGCCCAACCCATCAATGCTACGAAGACCTTAGTATTATGCGGGCGTTACCTAATGTTCGCATCTATTCCCCGGCAGACCACATTGTTACTGCTGCTATTTTTGATGAGTGTGTCGCTCATAGTGGCCCCAAGTATCTCCGCCTGGATGCACAGGTGTTGCCTGTTCTTTACAATAATCGGACACCAGATCTTCATCATGGTTTTGAAGTTCATCAAGGCGGCGGCCATATATGTATGGTAGCTACAGGCTATATGATGCACACTGCTTTACAAATAGCAGGGCGATTGGGCAAAGCGGGCATTGCTGTCGGCGTGATTGATCTTTTCAATATAACTGGCTTTGATGAGGCAGCGTTACTGGCTGTTTTGAAGAAATATCAAGGTATCGTCACGATGGAAGAAGGTTTTCGCGGACGCGGTGGCCTGGATGCCATGATGCTTAATCTCGTGGCTACAAGCGGCGTTAACTCTCCTATCCTTAATATTGGTGTCGAAGGGGGGTATAGGTTCGAGTTGGGTACCCGAATTGAGCTTCATGAGCAGGTTGGGATAGGGGTTGAAGTGGCATACAACAAAATTTCAGAATTTTTGAAAAAATACGAAGAGTAAATGTTTAATTATATTGCTAAACTCTACGCAATCGATCAGTCAGGGAGATTTTTGAGTAAGCAGCATTTATTTTCCATCTTAAGCAGCCCTATTTCTATAGCGCTTGGGGTAACGGTTCTCTTCTCATTAAGGTATGTTAACAGTTTACCTTTCTCGGGCTTTATTCAAGCCTTTAAT
>TARA_B110000438_G_scaffold38628_1_pt1 | contig 30604 bp, 19 predicted proteins | sample TARA_B110000438 | Tara Oceans TARA_B110000438 (sample SAMEA4398413) | marine metagenome | biome: Polar Biome; feature: [MES] marine water layer (ENVO:01000295) within the mesopelagic zone...; material: water (ENVO:00002006), including particulate matter (ENVO:01000060) such as...... | reverse complement strand
GAGATACAGTGGCAATTGATAGCCCGGTATCATCGGCTACTTGTTTTAGTGTGGCACGCATTAACTAATCATATATTTATTTTTTTTGAAAATCCATAAATGTAAAGTATAAATTAATAAGCATTATTGCAATTTTTTTTCATAAAATTGAAAAACTTTGAAAAATTATTGCATAATTTTGCAATATAGGATTACTTTCCCATCACTGATTTAATAAATTTTGCTAGTTATCAAATTTAATTTAGTCTTTTAATACTTAAGTTAGAGAACTCATAAGGTTGAATTTAAATTTTAGAGCAAGAATTAAAGAATAAAGGAGAAAATAAAATGAATAAAATGATATCATTATTAATGGTTTTTTTAATCCCCATATTTTTATTTGGACAGGTGATTGATAGTTTTGATAGTCAGCCAGATACAAGCTACTGGGGCTACGAAATATCTGCAGCTGCGGATAGTACGTTAAGCTTTGTAAATGTAAGCTATGTTACAGATATAGAAGGAACTGAAGGAGCGGCAGCAGTCCAGCTCGACTACAGTGCACACAATATCGAGGCTTGGGGTGGGTACGCAAAAATATTCCATATGCACCCTGATCTTGCAACCGGTGGAACCTATGATTGGTCTGGATATGATTCTATTTCAGTCACTTACCATAATTCTGTAGCGCAGTCAGAGGCTGGCGCAGTTCATCTGCGGATAAATCTCAGTGATTATGCTGGTATAACAGATGATGCTTATGTAGGTCTTGGTGAGTATTATTATTCTTTTCTATATATTTTAGATAGTGAACCTGGCTGGAACACGGTCACAATGCCACTTGTTGGCAATGATTCTTGGGATGGTGGAGGCTTTAACCTTACAGGATGGGCTGGCGATTCAGATAATGGAGAGCTTGAAACCCATGCCATTGGTGGATTTCATTTTGAATTTTCTATAGGTGGTGCGGGAGAAGGCAATCATACGACAGGCACAATTGTTCTAGATAATATGACCCTTACTGGTTACCAGGGCGAAGACCTGGTTATATTTAATGGTATGAGTACCCCTCCAGGATGGGGGGCACCATTTTCTTGGGGTGGCGCACAAATGTTTGTTACCGAGGGAGGTGGTTTTGATGAAGGAACAAATGCTCTTACCTATATTCAGGAAGAAACATGGTCTGGCGGAGGTTTTAATATGGCCCCAGCTGTTGATTTATTCAATGGAGGAGAGTGGCTGAGTGATTCAATCTCATTTCATATGCACTCTGAAACAGACTCGCCTGAACTAAGATTACAATTTGAATCTGGAGAAGATGGTAAGGTTGGTATGAATTTTACACCCGATGCATCGGGTGGTTGGCATCACTATAAATTTCCTTTGGCGGGTTTTGTAGATTTGGATGGTACAACAAATTTTGATACAAGTACTGTTACTGTTTTTCAGATCTTATCAGAAGGGAATGGTGCCTCAGGTAGAACTTTTCACTTCGATAATGTTTGGACAGGGTCACCAGACTTTGATGTGATCGCTCCAAATACGCCGGAAAATGTTGGTGGAGTTCCTGCAACCTATTATAATTTAGTTACATGGTCAGATGTTAGTGGGGAGAGTGATGAGTTGTATCATGTCTTTGCAAGCAGTGATCCAATAACTAGCTCTGATGCTGCTGGGGTTGAGTTGGTTGCATCCAACGTATTAGAGGGCTCACAGGCAGCAGTACACTACCTATCAGCTCCTCTTGAAGATACGCCGGTATCCTATTATTACGCTGTCCAGTGTGTGGATGCTGCTGGTAATGGAAGTGAATTAGGTGTTTCATCAGGGTCAATAACTAATACGGCTCTCGGAATTCCTACTATCTCACTAGATGTTCCCTCAAACTTTACTGCGGATGGTGATTTAAGTGAGTGGGAAGGGATAATGCCATTTGTCATTAATCCAACGACTGGACATGTTGCTACAGGGGCTGTGGATAATGACAATGATCTCACAGGAACTGTCTATCTTGCTGTGGATGATGATTATCTTTATTTTGCTGCAGATGTAGTTGATGACTCTTACTACTTTGGAGATGGTGATTGGTGGAATCAGGATGCTCTACAGTTGTTTATAGGGCTCTATAATTTAACAGGCCCAAAGCACTCTAGTATCAAAAGAGGAGATGAACCAGACTATATTTTATATGCAAATGAAGCAACTCTCCAGTTAGATATCTCTAATGGGGGAAGCTTGTCAGCGCCGGGTACAGATTCTTATTATTTTGAAGGATTTAACCCTGACTATGCAACAGAAGGAAGAGTCTCATTAGATGCAATTGCTGAAGCCAATGGAGATGCAAGGTTTCATCCAGTAAATGGTATGCGTATACCGATTGATATTTATTTTCATGATAATGATAATGGTACCTGGGAGGGGAATGTTGGATTCTCTGCCTTTTCAACAGATCAACAGTGGAATAACCCTGGTGAATGGGCACATACCTGGATTGGTGATCAGTCAGAGGTTGTTGCAGTTGATGATAATGAGAACAAGCTTAATGCAGAAGAGTTTGCCCTCTATCCAAACTATCCAAACCCATTCAATCCAAGTACAACAATTAGATTTTCATTGCCTGAAGATCAGTTGGTCTCTTTGAGTATCTTTAATTTAAGAGGGCAGCTTGTTGAGCTACTTTTAAATGATAGACGTTCAGCCGGAGAACACATTATTAATTGGAACGCTGGTAATCTTGCCTCAGGTGTTTATATTTACCAGATAAGATCTTCTGGTAAGAGTATTACACAAAAAATGATCTTGATGAAATAAGATCAAATAAAATAGTTTCATGAACGAAGGGCAGGTATACCTGCCCTTCGTTTTTATCTCTCTAGGATACATTGAAGAAAGTTAAATTTTATACTAACATTTAAATGAAAAAACATATCAAGAAATGATTCGAAAGTTAGTATTACTTTTATTTTTATCTACAACCCTAGCCCAGACAACAGGGAAAATATCAGGTTCCGTACTTGATAAGAAAAACTCAAGCCCTCTTCCAGGGGCTAATATTTATTTAGTGAATACAGCCTCTGGCACAGCTTCAGATGTTAATGGTCGTTTTACAATTATAAATATTCCTCCCGGTAAGTATACTCTTAAAGTAGATATGATCGGATATAAATCAATCAAGTTAGAAGAGGTTAATATATCAGTTAATCGTACGGTCTCATTAAAGATAGAGATGGATGAAACAGTACTTGAAGGTGAAGTTGTTACAGTCGAAGTTGCAAGACTAGCGCAAAAAAAAGATCAGACGGGTACCATTAAAAATATTTCTGGTGATGAGATCAATGCTTTACCAGTTGAGAATATTGGTTCAGTGGTGAATATGCAGGCAGGAGTGGTCAACGGTCATTTTAGAGGTGGTAGAAATACTGAGGTTACTTACATGGTTGATGGTATTCAGGTAGATGAGGCTTTTGGTGGGGGTAGTGCAACGGTTGAGATACAGCCTGAGGCTGTTCAAGACCTTGAGGTTATCACGGGTACTTTTAATGCTGAATATGGGCGAGCAATGAGTGGTGTCGTCAATGTGGTTACCAAAGATGGTGGCCCTAATTTTGAAGGTTTTGCATCATTTGGTACTTCAACTTATTCTACCGAGAACACAGACATATTTATCGGATTATCCCCAGAAATAAATTCAAGTCAAGACTTAAAAATTAGTTTAGGAGGTCCTATTGTTGGAGACAGGGTTACTTTTTTTACAAATATTAGATCACAAAACAATTTTGGACATCTTAATGGGCTTAGACGCTTTCAAGTTGATGACAAATCAAATTATTACTCAGATGATTCCTTATCTTGGGTAGATGAAAATTCAGGAGATAGCACTTATGTGCCAATGAATACAGGTAATAACTTATCTGCTTTGTTTAAGTTGAGTTTTAAATTTATTAAGGGTATTCGTTTTTCAACTCTTTATTCTTACAGCCATGATTCTTGGTTTGGTTATGACCATGAGTTTAAATATAATCCTGATGGAAGAGCGAAATCTGTAAAAGAAACAAATTACAGAGCATTCCAGCTTAACCATATGGTCTCGCCGAATCTCTTTTATGAGGTCAAATATTCAATTACTGATAATGAATATGGTAGCTATGTCTTTAAGGATAAATTTGATACAAGGTATGTTCATGATAGGTTCTATGATAGCTATGGCCCAGGGTTTTTAACTGGTGGACAATCCAAAGATCATACAGTCCGAAAAATGATTGATGAAACATTTAAGATTGATATGACCTGGCAGGCAAGTTACAGCCATAGTTTTAAATCAGGCCTCCACTATTTTAAACATGACCTAAATAATGAATGGCATGCCATAAGAAATAAATTTCATAATACTGCAAGCGACTCAATTTATGAACCTATCATATTTGGAGATACCTCTGCTTATGCTGATGTATATAGAGTTAAGCCAGAAGAAGTCGCATTTTATATTCAAGATAAAATGGAATTTGATGATATGGTCATCAATATTGGTGCCCGCTATGATCAATTTGATCCTGCGAGTGGTTACCCTTCGGATAGAAGAAACCCGGCCAATCAATTGATCCTTCCTGATTCAATGACAAGCTCTTATCCACCGGCACCTGTCATTAAACAGATCAGTCCACGAGTAGGCTTTGCATATCAACTTGGTAATCAGGCTGTACTTCATTTTAGCTATGGCCATTTTTTTCAGATGCCACCAATGTATGCTATGTATCAGAATCATAGTTATTTGGTCGACCCAAATGATTTTGTGACCCGAATGGGTAATACTTTATTGGAACCTGAAAAAACAATCACATATGAGATTGGGCTTTGGCAAGAACTCAGTAGGCTGATCAGCTTAGATGTAGCTCTTTTTTATCGTGATATTTATAACCTATTAACAACTAAGACAGTTTCAACATATAATCAGGTCCAGTATGGACTTTATTCGAATAAGGATTATGGCAATGCTCGTGGGTTGGAGGTCAAGTTAGACCTTGTCCAAGGAGCATTGAAAGGTATGGTCAATTATACCTTACAATATACAAGAGGTAACGCTGATTCTCCTGGCCAGACATTTGATCGGGCAGGAAATAACCAAGATCCAGTGAACCGGTTTATCCCCATGAGTTGGGACCAACGTCATACACTTAATGGTTCGCTAATGTATTTACAGGAGAACCATGGTGCTACGATCACAGCATATTATAATTCAGGCTCTCCTTATACTTTTTCGCCACAAAGTGAGAGCGTGTTATCAAGGATAAACCTTTATCCAAACAATGATTACAGACCAGAGAAATACTCTGTAGACGGTGCTTTTTACTATCGATTTGGCCTAATAAATGGCCTTAAGGCCACATTAGATATTAACATATATAATATTTTTGATCGTTTAAATGAGGAGTGGGTTAATGACCAAACAGGGAGAGCATACACCGCGGTCATCAAAGAGACGGATCTAGCCTCTCATCGTAGTGATTTCAATGAATATGAAGATCGAATCAAGAATCCATCAATGTACTCATCACCACGGTCTATTAAAATCGCATTGGGAGTAAATTTTTAATGCACCCTTCAATGCATTATTTAATTTCTCTTTTCCTATCCTCATTTTTTCTATTTGGCCAGGGTAAGGAGTATGAAGGTCCAGAAGACCCCGCAGGAGACCCTTCGGCTGAGCGTGAGGGTTACATGACTGGTAACAGAGTGCTGGTTTATTTTAAGAATACAACTGAGATTTCAGATTGGCCTGCAACAAATGCCTCTCGCTGGCCAAATAATAATGATGGTGTAAAAATGGTGGATGGGATTGGCCTTTTGGTTGGAGCAAAAGTATATATTCAAAATGATAGTCTCGAGTCTACGGTTGATACGATTCCTCTAACAGAGCTCATTGATATATACACCCAAGATAAGCATACTCTTCATTATCTCCAGACAAGTTACCGAGAAGAAATGGACCGTGATCCAACAGGTACGGTCGAATGGGGTTTCTACCCAGCCTTTGGATATTTTAATGAGTCAGATGAGTACCCAGCTGTCTCTAATATTGAAAATTCGTGGCCTTTAAACGGATGGCCATCTACTGGATTTGAGACCAAGTGGGCTGGAGAATGGAATGGCCGTTTTGGACGTGGGGTTACCTATGCCGATCAGGAATGCTATTATGTGGTAAATGATGCTCAAGATTTAGAATACCTAGGTGCTGAGGATAACGTTAAATATTTTCCGCGTCCTGGGAAATATATTGGTGATTTTAAGCCTGATGTTACAAAACAGGTTGGAAAACCTTGGGGTGGACTTGGTCTAAGAGTAGATGTCCGCGGATTCCAATGGAATAATCCACAAGCAAGGGATGCAATATTTTGGGAATACTCGATTGCTAATGTATCAGATTATGATTTAAGAGATGTGGCCTTTGGATATTGGGTAGATAATGGAATTGGAAATGATAATGCTGACGATATCGGGTACTTCGATGCGGAGATAGACATGTCTTATTCATGGGATATCAATGGCGTTGGCTCTGGAGGTTTGCCAACTGGGATTATGGGATTTGCATATCTTGAGAGTCCGGGTTTGGCCTACGACTATCAAGATAATGATGGTGATGGACTTACAGATGAAAAACGAGATAATGAGCCCACTGCTATCATCGGAGCGACTGAGGGTATCACTGATCTGAGTTCATTTCTTGAATTCTATAAACTCGAGGTAGAAGATCTGAAAGAGCACTGGGATGCTGACGAAGATCAAGACTGGCAAGATGGTGAAGATTTAAATGGTGATGGAATCTATCAGTTGGCAGAGTATTATGGTGATGACATTGGTATCGATGGTGTTGGTCCTGGTGAATTGAATTATAATGGCCCTGATGCAGATGGTTCAGAATGTAATCATATGCCAGATTTTGTTGAGGGAGTAGGTTGTGAGCCTAACTTTAATACAACGGATGTGTCAGAATCAGACATGGTGGGACTAACATCCTTTCGTATGTTTCCAGTCCCCAGTCATGCTGCATCCAATGAGACTGAGTGGTTTAAAAATGATCAAGTAATGTGGAATCTTGTTGGTGGTGATACACTTGAAGAATTCGAGGGCAACATATCTAACCTTGTCGAGGTCTTTGCTTCTGGACCTTTTCCGCTTTTCCAGGGTCGTGTTGAGAGAATCTCTATGTCTGAATTACACAGCTATGATCCTCTGGCAGGTTTGAATTCTGGTACTCATGCGGCGCCGGCTCTTTATGAGCTTAAACGCATTGTTCAGGTCATTTATGAGAAAGACTATCGATTTGCTCAGCCACCTAAAATGCCCACCATCACAGCCACTGCAGGCGATGGGGAGGTGATTTTGACATGGGATGATATTTCAGATACCAGAACAAGAGATCCCTTTGTAGGTAATATCAATGATTTTGAAGGTTATAAGGTCTACAGGGCCTCAGATAAATACATGGCTGATCCCGAGATAATTACGGACGGGTACGGAACTCCCATGTTCAAGAAGCCATTATATCAGTGTGACATGAAAGATCAAAGTCCGCATAACCCGAATGAGACTAATGGTATGGTTCATCAGTGTAGTGGTTTTTCAGATTTTGGACTGGTGAATGGTACTGGCTATAACTTAGGAGAAGATTCTGGCCTCAATCATATTTTTGTAGATAATACGGTCCAAAATGGACGTACCTATTACTATGCAGTTGTTGCATATGATTATGGTGCACCAGACATTGGACCTGGTATCTCACCCTCTGAGAATAATGCTGTGATTGAGTTAGATGAGTATGAAAACATTCGTTCTATTGGCAAGAATGTGGCCATTGTCGTGCCTCATCAAATGGCTGCAGGTTATATTCCTCCAGATGTTGAGGTGGGTGAAAATTTATTATTAGGCGCTGGTTCTATAATGCCCGTCATAAGAGCTCAGGGGAGTCTGAAAAAAGGTCATATTTATGCTGCAACATTTGGAATAGATACTCTGGCAACAGTAAGTGGTTATGAACATGGCCTAAAATATGTAACAGATGAAATTCAAATATATGATATAACAGATACCTCTTATACTTATGATACAACTTATGTTGATGATGATATGACTATCGATACAACCCGGCTTCCTTTTCCTATTGCTTATGAAGAAAACCCATCAAAATATACTGGGAATAATTTGATCTATCGCGATACGCTTTCTTATTGGACCATTAATCCTATGGGTACGATATCCTCAGATATTTTCGATGGTTTGCAAATCGAGATAGAAGATTATGTTGAGATTCCTGAATACGATTATTCTAATTCTGGTTGGATCAATGGGAATGGGATCATGAGAGTTACTCCCTCTGTATCTGAAGGGACAAAGATGGCTTGGAAATATCAAGTTGTCTTCACCGATGATGATTCAGCGTATGTAGGTATTGCAACAACTGGAACGGTTAGAGATGAATTTGGACAGTCTATTGGTAATAGTAAGATCACGAATCCAGCACTTAGTTTTTATATTCAGAATACGTCTTTTGTTGATTCGGCAGGAAACTACGAGTTGATGGATGCAATCATATATGACTTAGACAATAATGATACATTTGATATTTTTATTGATAAGGTATTTGTAGGAGCGACTGGTGGTAATCGATGGAGAGCAACGGCTTTTGTACTTGATTTTCAGCTTACAACTGAAGCAACCTTTCCTCAATCTGGTGATGTTTATCAATTGGATTGGAAACGACCTTTTTATGAAACAGATACTATAAGATTCACGGTTAATGATAATGAAGGTTTGGATGTAGATGCATTGGTGAGTGGTATGGAAAATATTAAGGTAGTTCCAAATCCATATGTTATGACCAATATGATGGAAGAGGCTGTTACTAATCCTTATCTAAACCAAAGAAGAAAATTATTATTCACACATATTCCTGCAGAATGTACCATAAAGATCTTTACCGTAAGTGGGGTCTTGGTAGATGAGATCAAAGTTCAGAATAAACCAGAAAAAGGAATTGTTCATTGGGATATGCTTACAAGAGAAAGTCTTGAGATCGCTGCAGGTATGTATATTTACCATGTCGAATCTGTTGTGACAGGTGATTCAAAATTAGGAAAATTTGCGGTAATCAAATGATGAATTATTTACAAAAAATATTCATTTTTTCCTTCTTTATTACGATGTCATTACAAGGGCAGATGATCAATAGGTATGGTACCACTACTGCGAATTTTTTAGAGATTGGTGTTGGAAGTGATGGTAGTGCCATGGGTGAAGCGTTTGTAGCTGTGACCGATGGTATTTCCTCAATTTATTGGAATCCTGCAGGTCTTGCACATCTTGAGAGATCTTCTGCTGCTTTCATGGTCCATCCTTGGATCGTAGATATTAATATGTTATTCACTGGGGGTGCGTTCATCGTACCGGGCTTTGGAAATATAGGGTTTGGAATCACTCAAATGGATTATGGTGATATGCCCGTGACCACGCTTGAGTATCAAGAGGGTACAGGTGAGAATTTTACAGCGAGTGACCTTGCGGCTTCTTTGACCTTCTCTCGTAAGATCGTTTCGTGGTTTGCGTTTGGTTCTTCGATGAAATACATTCGATCTAATATCTGGCATAGCTCAGCGAGTTCTTTTGCCGTAGATCTAGGTGTATTGGTAAATACAAAATTCTTTTCATTCACAGGTAATGATAAAGATGGAATGAACATTGGAATGAGTATCTCTAATTATGGTACAAGAATGAAATTTGATGGTATAGATATCTATCAACCTGTAGATATTTCAGAATACGAAGAAGGTAATTACGGCGATGTTGCAGGTCAGTTCAGGCCATCAGAATGGGAGTTACCTTTGATCTTTAGAATTGGCATCGCACTAAAACCCATTGTTAGCAACTTTACAAAGCTCACTGTTGCTATTGATGCCTTACATCCCAACAATAATTCTGAGTCTATAAATATTGGTTCTTCTCTGGATTACACCGTCCCTGGATTTGGAATAGTTAGTTTCAGAAGCGGAGTAAAAGCTCTTTACATGGACAGTCCTCAATACGGATATACCGGAGGTCTAGGTCTTGAAATGTTTTATTTAGGTAATCGCTCACTATCTATAGATTACGTTTATAAGAGCATGGTTATATTAGGAGATGTTCAAGCATTTACGGTGGGTTTTTCTTTCTGATCACCCATGATACGGGCCCTGTCCTGCATCGCATTTGTTCTTTTAGTCTCTAGTTGTGCGACTCACAACCAGGTTAATAATGACCAGGTACTTGCTTATGTTGGAGATCGAATCATTACGATACAAGATTTCTTGCGAAGGGCTGAATACTCAATAAGACCTACTTATTGTCGTCAATCCAACTACATACATAAAAAAATTGTTTTGAACTCATTGATTGCTGAGAAGATAACAGCATTAGAGATGGGGAAAATAAATGATAACATTTTGGATAGCCCAAACTTTAAAAAATTTTTAAATGGTAGAAAAGAGCAAGCAATGCGACAACTTTTTTATAATGATTTTTTCTACGATTCTGTATCAATATCAAAGGAGTCCATAAGAGAAAATTATTTATTAGGAGGTAGGACGATTGAGATTGATTATCTGAGTCTGCCAGATCTTGAGATGGTTAAGAAATTCACAGGCCTTCTTGACCGCGGAATATCATTAGACTCGATATATTCTTATCTTTGGCAGGGAGAGACACCATCTCGTACTATTCAATGGTTTGACCGCGAGCCATCATTGATTCACAAAAAGCTTTTTAAACAAGACCTAAAAAAAGATGAGCTCATAGGGCCTTTTAAAACAGAAGAGAATACCTATCTGGTAATGCAGGTAACGGGATGGTTAGATCAGCCTGCCATCACAGAAAAAGAACAAGAATTACGATGGGATGATGTTAAAACAAGATTGACGGAAACTGATGCTAGTACTAAATACATAAGTTATGTTGAAGGTTTAATGACGGATAAAAAAATAGAATTAGTGCCTGAGATATTTAATGAATATGCGTCTAGTGCAGTTAACTATTATTTAAAAGATGAAAAAGAAAAGAAGGTTGCTCTTAATCAAGCTATTTGGGATGATGTTGAACAAATTGACTTGGAACAATTGAATAAGGAGTCGGATCTTGATAGATCAGAAATAATATTTAATTATAATGATAAAAATTATAGTATTGGAGACTTCAACAATATGTTACGGTCTCACCCCTTAGTTTTTCGAAAGAGGAAAATGAATAAAAGTGAATTTCGATTGCAACTCAAGTTTGCGATTGCAGATCTATTAAGAGATATAGAAATAAACCAGATCTGTTATGATAAAGATCTGGATAAAGATTGGAGAGTAATATCTAATGTCAGCCTTTGGAATGATGCTTATGCAAGTAAACGATATATAGACTTTCACAGGTCATTTAAGAATTCAACAGAGGGAGAATTAATTGATCATTTTGGTCCGGTCATTGATTCATTACAGCAGGCGTACTCTAGCCAGATTAAGATAAACATGGATGTTTTTGAGACCCTTGAATTAACCTCAACCGACATGGTGGTTACTCAAAGAGGTATACCTTATCCAATAGTTGTGCCATCTTTTCCAATTCTCACATCTGATAACCGTTTAGATTATGGAAGTGTAATAAATTAAATTATGCGAAACATTATTTTAACATGTCTTTTATTGGGCCTATGTCATGCCCAGTTATACAGAGGAGCAGAATTACGTACACTTGAGTCTGTCCTTTATGGAAAGTTTGAAGCTAGATATAAACCTGCACAAGGAGACGGTATCTTGTCCACCTTTTTTACCTATAACGACAACTGTTGTGATGAGTCACCATGGAATGAGATTGATATTGAACTTCTTGGAAGATATGACCACGTTATTGATTTTAATACAATCACTTGGGGACAGAGCTCTCATATTCGTCAACACTATGTACCGTTTAATCCTCATTTGGATTTTCATACCTATGGTTTTGAATGGACCCCTGATTATGTTGCGTGGTTCATTGATGATGAGGAAGTATACAGACAGACAGGTGATTACATAGAAGAGTTACATTATTCACAGAAGATAATGATGAATATTTGGAACCCAGCCTATGACGACTGGGTGGGGATATGGGATGAAAGAGTTCTACCAAGATTTGCATTCTATGATCATGTCAGTTACGCATCTTATACTCCTGGAGAGGGTAATATTGGGACTGATTCTAATTTTACATTAATGTGGCAAGATGATTTCAACTTGTTTGACTCCAGTCGATGGGAGAAAAGTCACAACCATGGCTGGGGCGGTAATCAATCACTTTTTATAGAGGAAAATGTCGTATTCCAGGATGGATACATGATTCTTTGTTTAACCAATAGCACTGAAACGGGATTAATTGACAATACTGTGCCTTATGCACTCTGGGCATTGCATCATGGAAATACGATTGATATTCGTTTTTCCGAAGAGTTAAGTATTAACAGCGCAGAGCATATCAACAATTATAGTTTGGCAGAGGTTAGTTTTGATGGTACACAGTTAATGGAGGATCAGCGCACCGTTAGACTTACTATGAATACGGATTACTTTGATGCTGTGACCATGGGAGTATTTAATATTGAAGATGATAGCTTTCCTCCTAATACGATTGATTGGCAGGTTGTATGGATCGAATCACCAGATCCCATGAGTTATGCATTGATAAATATTGGAGGAGATAGTGTCTCTAATTATGTAAATGATCAGGTTTGGGGGCCAAGTAGAGAGTATGGTCATCAGGGAGGTAACTACCAAGTACTTGATGAGTCAATTGATATTGATGGTACCACAAATGATGTCATTTATAGATCATCATTGAATCGGGTCGCAGGTTATAAGATTCGACTGGTACCAGGGTTCTATGATTTGAGTTTGATGTTCTCTGATAATCATTACTCTTCAACTGGAGATCGTATATTTGATATCACGATTGAGGATAGCCTTTGGCTTGATGACCTAGATGTGATAGCGGAGGTTGGAAGCATGGCAGCCCACGAAGTGCTTTTTGAAAGAATTTTGGTGTCAGATGGGACTCTGGATATTTATTTTTCAGCGGAAACATATGGATTAGGGTATAGCAATGCAGGGCCTTTTTTAAATGGTCTGGAGATTGAACTCGATGAAGCATTATCAGTTTCCTCTAGTACTCCAGATTACTTTCATCTAAGAAAGCCATATCCAAATCCATTTAATAATACCCTAACAATTCCCATCGATATTGCTAAAGAAGAATTTGTAAGGGTTGACATATTTGACATATCAGGCAGAAAGGTTGAAACAATTTTTAATGATGTTTTATATTCTGGGAGCTATGAACTAATATGGGATAGCGCATTCAATGCCAGTGGAATGTATATCGTCCGTACAACCATTAATCAATCGAGTTATAATGAAAAAACGATATTACTTAAATAATAAAATATTTTTTGTACTGTTAGTCTCTACCTTGTTTTCAAAACCGTATAAAGGAGGTGAGCTAAGAACCAATAATACTTATCGTTATGGACGCTATGAAGTAAGAATGCAATCTGCTGCTGGAGATGGTGTCGTAAGTTCATTTTTTACCTATAGAGATTACTGGGCTGAGGGGCTTAGTGGATCAGAGCATTGGAATGAAATAGATTGGGAATGGTTGGGTAATCATAGTGCTGAAGCTCAGACCAACCTCATTACTCAAAATGAGTGGAGCCACGAAGACTTGGTTGATGTTGATTTTAATCCGCATTCAGATCTCCACACATATGCTTTTGAATGGACCCCCGATTATGTCGCTTTTTTTATTGATGATGAGTTGGTCCGTTGGGATGATAATTTTTATGTTGATTCACTATATCACTATCAAAAGATCATGATGAATATCTGGCAACCTACTAATGAAGATTGGGTTGGAGAATTTGATCCGACAATTTTACCTGTCTATGCAATTTATGATTGGGTAAAATACTATGCCTATGTCCCTGGATCTGGAAATATAGGATCAGATAATAATTTCATACTATTATGGACCGATAATTTTGATTATTTTGATGAAAATCGCTGGAGCAAAGCAACTCACACTTGGGATGGTAATAATTCTGATTTTATCCATTCAAATGTAGTATTTGAGTATGGTTATATGATCCTCTGTCTTACGACTCTAGGCAATACCGGTTATAGTGGAGATCCTCTAAATACAGAATTATCGAAGGTTATGCCCAAATCTTTTTCTATTGGAAATGCTTACCCGAATCCTTTTAATAATAAAATTAGTCTTCCATTTTATATTGATAAAGCAGGGGGGGGCTCTTTTTCAGTTTACAATATTTTAGGAAATCAAATTATTTCAGATACAAAAATATATGGTGATGCTGGTCAAAAAGAAATTTTCTTAGATGGGCTTGATGCTAAAGGTGTTCCACTGCCAGCTGGGTCATATTTTATAAAAGTAAGCAATGGAGAAATATCGAAGATCCAGAAGATTCTTTATTTGAAGTAATGAAGTTTTCTGAACTCAAATATTTAATAATGGTCTTTGTATGTGGATGCGCTGAAGAATTAACAAAAGAAATACCCATTGATAATGGTGGCATAGATGCCTCGCAATGGAATCTGGTCTGGTCAGATGATTTTGATGGTGAATTTATTGATGAGACAAAATGGAATAAACTACGATGGCGCCCAGGTTGGGTTAATAATGAATCGCAGGCATATACAGTACGAGATACAAATCTATTTATTGAAGATGGAAACTTGGTTATTCAAGGATTGATAGAGCCTGGATATTTTGGTACAGATTATACCGGAGCGACTTACAATGCTGATTACACATCCGGTAGATTAAATACAGATGACAAGTTCTCATGGGTCTACGGTCGTTTTGATATCCGTGCAAAATTACCAAAAGGAAATGGTTCTTGGCCTGCTATCTGGATGCTTGGTGAGAATATAACTAATGTCGGGTGGCCGACATGTGGGGAAATTGATATTATGGAGCATGTAGGTTTTGATGATGGACACATTCATGGGTCTATACATACAGAAGACTATAATCATATGAATAATACTCAAAAATCTGGTGGTACATATATTGATACGGCTACAGATTCTTTTCATGTTTACTCTTTGGAGTGGACGCCAACTTATCTTCGCTACTTAATAGATGATGTATCATATTTTTTCGTTTACAACGACAGTAAGGGTGATGCCTCTAAATGGCCCTTTGATGAGCCGCACTATCTTATTTTAAATTTAGCGATTGGCGGAGATTGGGGTGCTGTTCAAGGAATTGATTCGAATGTTTTTCCAATGAAAATGCTTGTTGATCATGTTCGGGTGTATAAAAAAAATGAAGACTTTAATAATATTAATGTAACGTTAAAGGTTAATATGGAAAATGAAACTGTAAGTGGGACTGGCCTCTGGCTATCTGGAGGGAGTATAAGCTCTGGATACCCTGGTGGATTGCAGATGGAGGCCGTGGAACAAACCAGTCTATGGGAAGTAACATTGATACTACCACCAAATTCAGATCATACTTATAAATTTAGAAATGGTTACTATCCAGAGACTTGGTCAGGAGGATGGGAGTCCTTAAATGGTGACTGTGGTACCGGGCAACATAATGATAGATTTCTGTCAGTCGGTATCCAGGATACAGTACTTCAAGCGGTCTGTTTTGGAGAGTGTACAGCATGCGAACAATAAGTTTATTTTTTTTATTGAGTATTGGATTTTCTCAAGGATTTGTTCATGTTCAAAATGGACAAATAGTTGAAGGAAACGGAGAGCCCATACTTCTTAGAGGTTTTGGACTTGGAGGCTGGTTAGTTCCTGAAGGATATATGTTACACAATCAGGCGTGGATAGAGGGATTTGAATCGCCAACCCAGATCGAAGACCACATTGAAAATCTTGTTGGTCCTGAACAAGCAGCTGAATTCTGGAACTTATATCGTCAAAATTATGTGGCCCAGGTAGATATAGATCAAATCGCAGAATGGGGATTTAATCATATCAGGGTACCATTTCATTACAAACAATTTTATAATTCTTCCGATATGATGCCGATAGGTTATTCAATTGTAGATTCGCTTATATCTTGGTGTGAGCCATATAATATGTATATTATTTTAGACATGCACTGTGCTCCAGGTGCTCAGAATAGTGGCCCAATTAGTGATAGTGATGGTACGGCCCGTTTATGGCTGGAGGAAGAGAATAAAGAACTTACTATTCAAATTTGGAGTGAAATAGCTGGCTATTATTCTGAAGAGACATTAATCGCTGGATATGATCTTATCAATGAGCCAGTGTTACCTGATGGTGTGAGCACTGAAGAGTTCAGACAGTTATATATTGATATAACAAGTGCTGTGAGAGAAGTAGATAATAATCATATTGTATACATAGAAGGTAATTGGTACGGTACTGATTTTTCAGGCCTTACTCCTCCATGGGATGAGAATATGTCTTATTCATTTCATAAATATTGGGGAGAAACCTCTCTTTCAACAATTCAATCATATATTAGCATGAGTAACTTGTATGACATCCCACTCTGGATGGGGGAATCTGGTGAAAACTCTAATAGCTGGTACTATGAGGTCTTTAAGCTGCTTGAAGAAAATAACATCGGCTGGAATTTTTGGACCCATAAGAAAGTGGAGAAGATATCAAGCCCCTTTTCAGCACTTGTTACACCACAATACCAGACGTTACTTAATTATTGGAATGGTAGTGGCTCGCAACCTTCAGCAACTTATTCTTATGCGGCCTTGTTAAGTTTTGCAAATAGTTTAAAGATAGAGAATTGCATTGAGCTTCCAGGTGTTATTGCTTCGCTTACTGATCCTGAATATGGCGAGATATCTAAGCCTTTTGCTGAGCATTCAATTCCTGGAACCATACCGGCTGTAGAATATGATATTGGAGCTTGGGGGATTTCTTACACAGATAGTGACTATTATAACAATGGAGATGGTAGTTATAACGAAGGTTGGACATATAGAAATGATGGAGTGGATATAGAGCTAAATGAAGATTCTGAGGGGTTACCCTATAATGTTGGCTGGACAGAGGCGACTGAGTGGCTAGGGTATACGATACAGGATGTGAATCCTGGGACTTATGACCTAAAAGTAAGAGTTGCGGCTCCTTCTTCTGGAGGAATGTTCTTTGTTCAGTTAAATGGCGTAAATCTGGCAGTTGTCGATGTCCCCTCTACGGGTGGGTGGTATAATTGGCAGAATATGGTCATCCCTGATATACAAGTTTCAAGTGGAGAACAGTTTTTAAAAATACAGCTCGTGCAGGCAGGCTTTAATATCGAAAGGATTAAATTTGAATCTTTAGCTTCTACGGAAGATGAGCCAATTACCTTGGATGGTTTTAAGTTGGGTCGGCCCTATCCCAATCCTTTTAATCCAAGTGTTAAAATTGAGATAGAAGTGAAACAGAACGGCAATCATAGTGCTGTGGTCTTTAATATAAAAGGTGAAAGCATACGTGTCTGGAGCAAAGAATTATTAGAAGAAGGTCATCATGTATATCAGTGGGATGGGCTTGACCAAAAGGGCATGGAGGTTACAAGTGGGGTGTATTTTTTTCAGATAAATAGTAATAAAAGTAGCCAAAGTAAGAAAATGATACTCCTTAGATGATCGATCAGGAAAAATACTTCGACCTATCGCAAATGTTAATCTAACAATCTAAATATTGTATCAAAGTAGAGAGAGATATAATTTCTAATCAGAGAAAAAAACAGATAATAATTTAATTTTGAAAGCATAAAGGAAGAAAAGATGCAATCTAAAGTACATAATTTTTTATTACCATTTTTGATTCTTGTATATAGTTGCAGTTTTGGTCCAAATCAGCCTGATGCAATGTCAGATGCTGAACTTGTTCAGTTGATCATTGGAGCAAATAAGGACGAGATCAGCATGGATGAATTGCCTGATCAATCTTTATATACCGTAGAGAATGATTATTATGACTATGATGGGATAGGGGCAAAAAGAGCATCTGCTTTAGGGTATGAAGTAGAACTCGCAGGAAGAGGGCACAGATCTGGGAGCCGTAATGAGATTTATTTTAATGAAGAGGGAAGGAGACTTGACCCGAATAATTGGGGTAAGGGTCGTTACTATGATAAAGATGGTATAGATAGGAATGGTACTGATAAAGAAGATTGGAAATGTTTTGACCTTGTATTTCCTTTAACCTTTGAAATGCCTGATGGCTCAACGATTACGGTAAATAATGATGATGAAGATAGTTGGTCAGATATCAAAGCGTGGTATGAATTAAATCCTGAATCAGAAGAAAAGCCAAATCTACAATTTCCTGTTGTGATCTTTTTTGAAGAAGAATCAATAACGATCAATAGTGACCTAGAATTAAGAGATGCCTATTCAGAATGCTGGTCAGATATGAGAGAAGGAAGAGATGGTCAGAATCTCAGAGAAGATTGTTTTGAACTGGTCTATCCTGTGACGTTCACCATGCCAGATGGATCAAATATTACTGTTACAAATGATGGCGAAGAAGAATGGAATATTCTTAAGAATTGGTATGAAGAGAATTCTGGATATGAAGAAGTCAGACCTGAATTTCGGTACCCAGTTGATATTATTTATCAGACAGAAGATGGTAGTAACACAACAGAGACCATTAATAGTAATGATGAGATGGAAGCTGCCTATGAATCATGTGGAGATGATGAAGAATGAGGCAGGCTCTTAAAGTTCTTTTACTAACTTTACCGCTAGCTCTTATAGCCCAAAGTTCATCTGCAGCACGTAGTCAATTAAAAAATCGTACGGAGTGGGAAGGGTTAAGAATTCGAATCGAGGCAGCAGTTGCACAGGGCCAGATCACACGTGAACAGGCAGATCAGCGTTACAGGCAATTCAGGGAGAGGAAAGCATTAATAGGAAATACTAAAACTGATATTGTAATGGCTGACCACTTCAGGAAATTAGGCGTCAGTGATATCAGTTTAATTAAAAATGACCTGTTAGATGAAGGAGTCCCTGCTGAACAGTTAGATGCATTACTTGGTGGTATGCTTAGAGTTATTCACGCAGTCAAAAAAGAGGGAGTTGATTTTCAGATCAACCCCAGAATTGAATCTTATTTTATGGATAGACTTCATCTTACAAGAAAACAGACTCAGTACGTTATCGATGAATCAGTTAAGATAGCAGAACAAAACCAATAATTTTATTAATTCAATTAGAAGTAAAGACACCTCACTTTAGTGGGGTGTTTTGTTTTATAATATAATAGGTAGATCATAAAATGTTAAAAGCAATAATAATAGGGTCAACGGGAGCAACGGGAAAGCATTTATTAAGAAAAATGGTTAGTAATAAAAACTTTTCTCAAGTGACATCTATAGGTAGAAGGGCAGCTATGGATGGTGAAAAAAATACTAAACTAGTGGATGTAGTTATCGATTCACTCATGGACCTTTCTTCTACTGAAAAATATTGGGAGAATAATGATGTGTTCTTTAATTGTATAGGGACCACAAGAAAACGTGCAGGTAGCGTAAAAGAGTTTATTAATATTGAAAAAGGTATCTCAAATGAAGCAGCAAAAATGGCAGCAAAAGCTAATATACCTCATGCTTCATTGATATCAGCAAAAGGTGCAGATCATAAAAGATGGGCAAAAAATTGGATTCATCCATTATTATATATGAAGACGATTGGACAAAAAGAGCAGACACTATTATCAAATTTTTCTTTTGAAAAAGTGTCTATTTTTAAACCCGAGATGCTAATACGTCTTCAAGATAAAAGATCATGGGTAGAGAAGATTTTTGAATCAAAACTATTTGGCGGTCTTCGAGTCGATATTTTAGCTTCAGCAATGATGCAAGATGCTGAGAGAGAAGGCTCTAAAAAAGGAGAAAATCTCTCTCAATTTTTTATTGGTAATAAAGAGATTAGATCTTCTCTCGAATTATAAACTCAAATAATCCAAATGATATCTAGAATCATATCTATAGTAATATTTCTCTCAATTGTTTCTGCTGATGCATTTGATGGATTGACTTTATTCTCAGTTTATAGCGACGAACCTGAAGAAAATGATCATTATACAATTCTTATGGATAATGATGAAAATATCATCCAGTCTTGGGCCCATGATCGTGGAGCCGCAAGTATGTCATATCTATTAAGTGACAGTACTCTTATTTATCCATATAGACAAGAAAATCCATCAATGTGCAACGGAGGAGTAGGAGGGGGAATCTCTCACTATGCTTGGGATGGAGATCTAATATGGAGTTATGAATTTTCTAGCGATGGATATCAACACCATCACGATATCCAACCAATGCCGAATGGTAATATTTTAATACTGGTTTGGGAGAGGCATACAGAAATTCAAGGATCGGAAACTGAATTCTATGGAGGAGAGGGTCATGGATGGTCAGAATTAGGTAGAAGTGAGGTTAATAATCCTTTAAATCAAATGTGGTCAGAGGCTATTTTTGAAATCGAGATGGTTAATAATGATGAAGTAAATATTGTTTGGGAGTGGCACTTATGGGATCACCTTATTCAAGATGTAGACTCTAGTTTTTCTAACTATGGTATGGTATCAGATCATCCGGAGCTTATGAATATCAATTTTGGCGTAGTGGGTGATTTTGATGGTATGTGTGGACCTCAAGCAGATTGGATTCATTTTAATGCGATTGATTATAATTTAGATTTAGATCAGATAGCTCTTTCAAGTCGATACAATAGTGAAATCTATATTATTGATCACAGTACCACAACTGAGCAGTCGGCAGGTCATATAGGTGGGGACTCAAGAAAAGGTGGAGATTTTTTATATCGTTGGGGAAATCCTGAAGTTTATGATCAGGGAAATAGTCAAGACAGAAAATTAGATGGGCAGCATGGAATAAACTGGATAAATCAAGGTTACCCTGGAGCGGGGAATTTAATTTTATATAATAATTTCCACGGTGATTGGCAATCGTTACCTCTAAATGACTGGGAGTCTGCAGTTTATGAATTAGTTCCACCCCTTAACAATGATGGAATCTATAATCTAGCTGAAGATGGGGCCTATGGACCGGCTGAGCCAATCTGGTCATATACTGGAGATTTTTTTTCTTTTATTCAATCGGGAGCATTTCGATTACCTAATGGAAATACTTTAATTACAGTTGCTACTGAAGCCAGAATATTTGAAATAAGTGACAGTAATTCAGTCGTTTGGGAATACGAGCTTGAGGATGGACAAATGATTGCACGTGCACAAAAATATTCAATGGATGATTTCATATCTTTAGATAGCTATGAAAATCTTTTCCCAAGTACCTTTGTATTATATGAGAATTACCCAAATCCATTTAATTCCACAACAACTCTTAGCTACAGCCTAGGTGAAAATGTATTAGTTAATATTTCTATTTTTGATATATCTGGAAGATCAGTAAAGACTCTATTTAATGGTATGCAGGGACCTGGCAATAAAAAGATAAAATGGGATTCAACAAATAATGAAGGCCTTCCAGTTTCTGGTGGGCTTTATTTTTATTCTATTAGATCGGGTGAAACCATACTGACAAAGAAGATGATCTTCTTAAAGTAGGTTTTGACGTATGAGTTTTTATTACAAGGGGACTTGATTCCTGTTAATTTATATAATCAATAATCAATAGCCATAATATGTTTAATGAACAAATCCTCATAGAAAAAATAAGATCATTAAATGGCCGGGATTATGGAGCATGTCAGTCTCTTAAAGGTGAGTATCTATTCTCAAAAAAATTCCGATTGATTATTCACCGAATACCAAAAGATCCTTATGCACCTCCATACACGGGAATTTATCGTATTCAAGTTGAACGTGATAATCGAGAGATTATTGATTTTAAGACCGATTCTCAAATAAGCCAGATCGCTTTCTCAGATTTTCTAGCACGAAATTTTTTCCAAGCATGTAAAAAGATTTCCAAGGGATCTCGTGGCACGGGATATAGTGGAATTATTACGATTGAAAGACCTGGCCAATGTATTCTCCAAAGAAATAGTGTTATTATTAATGATGATATAATTGAAGTCCGCTGTTTTTTAGGAATTCCTGCAAAAGGGCGAAGAATTCAATCTAAAATAGCCGAAGAAATGCTTTTAAACGAACTTCCTGAGATTGTTGAGACTTCTTTATTTAGAAAAAATATCAACTTAGAAGATCTTAATGATCATATCCATACAGCCGTTGATTCTGAATCTTTGAGAGATAAACTCGGTGCTCAAGGTCTTGTTGCTTTTATTGCCAATAATTCTATTTTACCAAGAGAGAGTGGTACGAGTGATCAACCGATGAAAGATCAAGAGATTGTTCCTTTTTTATCTCCTCCTAGTTTAGAAGTTGAATTAGAATTACCTCATGCTGGATGCATAAAAGGGATGGGTATTCCTGAAGGTATAACATTAATAACCGGTGGTGGTTATCATGGGAAATCCACATTATTAGACACTCTCGAATTTGGTATATATAATCATATACCTGGAGATGGAAGAGAGCAATGTGTATCGATACCTAAGGCTGTTAAAACTAGGGCATATAGTGGCAGGAATATTATTAAAACTGATATTTCTTTATTTATAAAGAACCTTCCACTAAAAAAAAATACAACCTTATTTTCTTCCAACAATGCCAGTGGAAGCACTTCTCAAGCGGCAAGTATCATTGAAGCGATTGAGGTTGGGGCCGAAGTTCTATTAATGGATGAGGACACCTGTGCAACTAATTTTATGAATCGTGATAAAAAGATGCAACAATTGATCAAAAAAGAAGATGAACCCATCACAGCTTTTATAGATAAGGTTAGTCGATTACATACTAATGATAAGGTATCTACAATATTAGTGTTGGGCGGTGTTGGGGATTATTTTGACGTCTCGGGATTAGTTATTCAAATGAAGAACTATATGCCGATAGATGTGACTGAAGAGGCTCATGAAATTTCGACTACAGTTTTAAATGGTCGGGCAAAAGAAGATGAGAGCTATATCTTCAAGATTAGAGAAAGGATACCAATAGCTGAAAGTATTATATCTCAAAATCATAGTGGGAAGGTTAGTATGTTTGCAAAAGAAATTCATAAGGTCCATTTTGGTAAAGATGACATTGATCTAACAGACATGGAACAAATTGTGGAGCTCTCACAGACAAAGGCAATTAGTTATGCTTTAGAATATTCAAAAAAATATATGAATAATAAAACGACCTTACGTGAGGTTGTTAACAAGGTAGTAAGTGATATTGAAGAATTTGGAATAGATGTTATAAGTAAAAGTATAACTGGAAACTTTGCTTCATTCAGAGAGTTTGAATTAGCATTTACATTTAATAGGCTTAAAAGTTTTGATATTATCCAGAAAGAGACAAGTTAATCAAAATAAATTTACTCAGGCCAATTCCGAATAATATTTCGTGCGAGCTTTCCTGCATCTGTTAGCTCATTATCACTCCATTCACCTAGAGTACTTGCCCCGGGTATAAGAATAGACCACGCTTCCTCTTTATCATTCACAGCCCAATTGCAGTGACTAATCTTATTTTCAAAGCACCATGTCATCCAGTGGTTCGCTTCTAGGTCAATTAAACTATAACCAATTGAACCCCATTCAGTAACAAATAAAGCGATGCCATTATTTAGTGCCTCGCTTGCTCTATCACGAAGCCATTGTTGATGATAAACTGTATAAAAGTGTAATGTGTAAGCAATATTTGAAAAACCAGTTATTGGATCTTCCGCTGCAAGATCGACTCTTTGTGACCACTCTGGGGTACCAACAATAATTAGATTATCTGGGTCGATCTCACGTATAGCAGATATCACTGAAATAGCATAAGGTTTTATCGTATTACTCCAAGAAACGTCAAGAGGTTCATTATAAATTTCATAGATGACATTATCATAGGCTCCGTAGAGTTCTGCCATCTCTTGGAAGAATAAAACAGCTTCATTTAAATGATCTTCAGCATGATGTGAGTGCCAATCAATAATTACGTAGATGCCTTTATCGATGGATGCATCTACAATAGTTTTTACACGGTTTTTATTGGAGAGCATATTATCAAGATAGCCTCCTGGATCTTCAACACCCATGGCTGCCCTAATAATTTTGGTGTTCCAATCTTTTATAAGCCATGAAAGAACTTCAGGCTTATAATATCGTTCACCTCCCCAATTATCATTACTCCAGAAAAAGCTATTTCCTGCGAAGCATACAGGGTTGTTATTCATATCAACTATTTTATTCCCATCTACTTTTAAAAGACCATGGAGATCGACATGGGTTGTATCGCTGGATTCTATGAAGGTTTCTGATTCGATCTTTTCTTCATTACAGGAAGTAAAAGATAAAGCAATTATCAAAAGAGTTAATGATTTAAATAGTTTCATAATAACATATATGGTACTTAATCAAAGGGGTGTAAATAGTTGCAACAAAATTATATAAATTATTTTTGTTTAGTAATAAACTTGTTTCGTCGGAAATGAAAATTTATCATGGATAAAAAGTCCATTTCTATTTCTGGAACGTCAGTATGTTTATTAACACAGATTTGAGTATTTAGTTTATGAGCTTATTAGAGCAACATATAGATCTTCCTTGTGGAGAAAAGATTAAAAATAGGATTTGTAAGGCAGCAATGACCGAGAGGATTGCTGATAATAGAAACTTTGCAAATCAGGCACATCATACATTATACAGAAAATGGAATGATGGAAGTTGTGGATTATTATTGACGGGTAATGTCCAAGTTGATCGAAAAAATATTGAAGCAGCGGGGAATGTAGTTATTGAAGAAAATAGCTATAAAGACCAAATGGCTGCATTAAAAAAATGGGCTGATGTAGCGACAAGGGATGAAAGCCATTTATGGATGCAGATAAGTCATGCTGGCCGCCAAACTCCTGGAGAATTGAATTTATCTCCTCTCGCTCCATCATCGATACCTCTAAAGATTCCAGGAAGAAAATTTGGGGTACCAACTGAGATGACGGAAGAAGAGATCATAGATGTTATTAATCGTTTCATTTTTGTTGGTAAAGTAGCAAGGGAGTCGGGTTTTACAGGAATTCAGTTACACTCAGCCCATGGCTATCTATTATCTGAATTTTTATCACCAGATATAAATATTAGATCAGATAGTTGGGGAGGGTCGATTGAGAATAGAGCAAGGCTTTTACTAGAGATAATTAATGGATGTAGAAAAGAATTAGGGAATGATTATCCAATATCTGTAAAGCTGAACTCTGCAGATTTTCAAAAAGGTGGATTCTCAAATGAAGAATCAATTAAAGTCGCTGGTATGTTAAGCAATGCGGGAATAGATCTCTTAGAGATCTCTGGGGGGACCTATGAGCAACCAAAATTATTGGGATACGACAAGGTCAGTGTAAATCCTAAACGAAATCAATTTCTAAGAAATAGTACAATTGCGCGAGAATCCTATTTTCTTTCTTATGCTGAGAATATATCATCGGCTATAGATACACCATTGATGGTAACCGGCGGTTTTCGTTCAAGAGTGGGAATGGAAGCAGCTCTATCTTCTCAGGTATGTCAAATGATTGGTGTAGCACGGCCATTATGTTCAGATCCATTAGCTATAAAAAAAATTATCAATGGGGAGATAGATCATCTCCCGGCACATGAGGAGAAATTATCCATTGGCCCATGGTGGTTATCTACAAAAAGTCCATTTAGACTTATTCAGGCAATTAATGCTTTTAGCGCTCAGTCGTGGTTTTACATGCAAATACGAAGAATGAGCCAAGGCCTAGATCCAGACATAGACCTAAGGCCTTTTAAAGCTTTTCTAGAAAATAATAAATACGACCAAGCATCAACTCATGATTATCACAATCATATACCAGAATAAATTCAAAACAATATGATGAAAATATAACGACCTAGATATTTTACTCTAGACCTTAGTGACAATATCGCCAATGGTTAACTGACCAGGTTTTAAGACTCGAGCATACCAACCGCGTCTTTTCATAAGTGTCTTTATAAATTCTGTTTTACGACTTTTCCCCACATAGGGTAATGCTTTTAGATTAGAACAAGGATCGCATATAAATGATATTTTTATTTTTACCTGAGAGCCAATAGTGTATTCTTGATTTGGGGCTATGTCATTATAATTAATGTTGGTTAGGGTTAGATTTTCACCGAGGTGCCCTGCCTCTACGGGCCAACCCTCAAGATTTAGTTGTTCTAGAACATCTGTAGATAATAGCATTAAAGCCATGTCGGGGTCATTATTTTTCTTCTTTTTTCGAAACCTGTTATAATCACCATTGATACCTTTAAATGTTATCTCAGCTTTTTCAATTTTTGTTTTTGGTAGCCCGACTTCTCGACCTGTCTCAGGTTTTTTGTTAATTTGAAAAATAGATGTCTTCATATTTTATAATCTTAATGTAATTCAATTTAATATTAAAGTTCACCCGAATAAAGAGTAAGGGATAAGGTCTAGAGGAGCATATAGCCCATTAACTCTTTTAATAATTTGGCTGCAGTAACTGCCGTAATATTATTTATATCCTTATTTGGATTATACTCAACAATATCCGCTCCCACGATTTCTTGGTTTATATTTGAGATTACTTTAATAACATCTCTCGTAGAAAGTCCACCGGGTTCAGGGTGTGATACACCAGGTGCAAACGCCGGATCAAGACCATCCAGATCAAGAGAGACATAGACTGGACCGTCAAAATCTAGTTTGAGACTTGGATCAAAATCATTCATCTTTATCACATTAACATTATATTTATCCACTTGCTCCTGTTGATGTGTATTCATGGTTCGTATTCCAATTTGTACCAAATCTTTGATAAGTTGATTCTCTAAAATTCGAGCGAATGGTGACGCATGGGAGTAGGGATTATTATCAAAATTTTCATAAAGGTCTGGATGTGCATCAAAATGAAGGATATTGAGTTTTGGAAAAAAGTTATGGTATGCATCAATTATTGGAAAAGATATACTATGATCACCCCCTAAAGATATACATCGATGTCCATTATTTAATTCAGTGTGGATAGCATCTCGTATTATTTCAAAATCATTTCCTTTTGCATCCAATGTAAGATTACCACGATCAATCCAGAGACCTTTCTTTGCAAGGTCTATTCCATTCTCAGAGAATTTGTTTGAAGCTTCAGAATGGAACTCTTTAAAAATAAGTGGAGGTGCTTTAGCGGCACCAGATAAATGAGAAGAATGCTTATCTGTTGGGATTCCAAGAATTGAAATTATTGGTTTATTCATACAGGAAATTATGAAATGATTAAAAGGATAAGATCTAAAATTAATTTTATAGATTTTTATCAAATTAAGTGACCCTGATCATTGGTGTTTCTACCATAATGGATGGTAGATTCTTAATAATATGAATGAACCCATACGCAAGCTTGCTGTAATTGTATTTACTGATATTGTCGGTTTTACTAAGCTGACAGCAGATGATCAGCAGAAGGCTAGTGACCTTCTCGATCTTCAAAGAACTGAGTTAATGCCGCTTGTAAAATCATATCAAGGTAAATGGGTTAAAGAGGTTGGTGATGGCCTTATCTTAACTTTTGATACAATAAATAAAGCAGCCCATTGTTGTATAAAGATTCAAGAGAAAGCTCGCACTATCGAGAACCTCTCTTTAAGGATTGGTATCCATCTTGGAGAAATCCTTGAAAAAGAGAATGACATCATTGGTGATGATGTCAATATTACTGCGCGTATCGAACCTTTTTCTGCTCCTGGCGGGATTGCTATATCAAATAAAGTAAATGATGCACTAGTCCGGGAATCTGATTTTAAAACTAAGTACCTTGGGAAACCAAAATTAAAGGGAGTGGGGCAGACCGTTGAAGTTTATTGTATTATCTCTCATAATCTTCCTGAAACAAAGCTTTCTACAGTATCAGCTAAACTCGAAAAAGAATCAAATTACCTTTATCCAATTATTGCATCGTCCTTAATCATTCTTTTTGGTATTTATTATCAGTTTTTTATGAAAAATGAGCTTCAATCTATCGCTGTTATGTATATGCAGGTGAGTGGAGAAAAAGAGAATAATTATATTGAGGGGATAACTGAAGATTTGATTTTTGATCTGTCAAATGCTACACATGGTTTTCTCAGAGTATCTGAAGCCGCTTCTGTAAAAAAGTATAAAAACAATGATTTAGAGTTTAAAGACTTAGGCGCTAAGCTTGGTGTTAAATTTATTTTCCAAAGTAGTATTCAGCCTGATGGTGAAGGATATAATCTAAGATGTCGACTTGTTGACTCGAAGACAAGTGAAGATAGGTTCATTAATAAGTGGTTTATTGAAAGCCAAAATCTTCAATCTGTTGTTGGTGTATTGGCAGAGAATATCATTAAAGAATTGGGTATAAACAAAGAACTTGATCTTGGTTCAAAAGTATATGACCCTAAAGCATATGAATTATACTTGAAAGCAAAAAGTTTATACGCAACCAGTGAAAGCTTTGAAGATGATCAAAAAGCAATTGATATGATGTTGGATGCTGTTCGAATAGATGATGAATTTATTAGTGCAAAACTTACTCTTGGAGAGATGTATTATAGCGCAAGAGAATATGAGAAAGCAGGCAAGCTATATAGCAGAGCTCTTTCTAAGAGCAAGGCTACAGGTGATAATGCAAATATTGCAGAATGTCTTCGCAAGCAGGGGAAATTATATAGGAAGCAAAAAGATACAGATAATGCTCTTAAGAAATTCAATGAAGCATTATCTATAACAACGGTTATGAATGATAGAAATGCAATGGCTAAAACCCTTAATAGTATTGCAATTCTCTATTACAAGACTGATCAAAAAGAAGATGCTTTACAGAATTGGTTAGAGGCATTACGCATTGCTGATGAATATGATGATAAGCTTAAAACTTCTAAATATCTAAATAATATTGGCATCTGGTATTGGAATGATTCCGATTTCAGTCGTTCAATTGATTATTATAAAAAGAGTCTAGTTATAAAAGATGAATTGGGTGACAAAAGAAATTATGGGAAGACCTTAAATAATTTAGGTGAAGTTTATTTTGAGATGGGTGATTATACGAATGCGCTTAGTTATTATGAACAAAGTATCGAACTCAAAGAAAACCTAAATGATATTGAAGGTCTTAACTCCACGATTGTTAATAAGGCTGAAACTCATTTATATAATATGGAGTATGATCAAGCTATAACGGATATTAGAAGATCAATAAAAATAACTAAGAAGTCAAAAAAGGACAAACTAATATCCGATAAAAATAAGTATATGGGGATGTCATTCTTCCACAAAGAATCTTATGATAGCACGTTGTATTATCTTTCAAAAGTTGAAGAGATGTATGAAGGGTATCCAAAGAGGAAGCTTAGTATTCTACCTTATATTGCTTTTTCTCACTTGAATATGGCTAATCGTGTAATGGCTGAATCAAAACTAAATGAATTTTATACGATCATGGAGGAGTTTGATCCTTTAAAAAAAGAAATAATCATTTCAAACTGGATCGCATTCCAACTCCTTGAGAAATTAGGTGAGAATAAGACGGCAAAAGATTATTTAGAGAATGCTTATCTAGAGGTTAAGACAAAGTCAAAAGATATTAAAAATAAAACTGATCGAAAAAAATATTTAGATACAAAATTACATAAAGACATTTTGAGTGCTTGGGAAAGAGCTTAACTTGAAAATCAGTATGGCAATAGCACTTTGTTTTAGTCTATTGATTGGTTCTGATCTTGAAAGAGAATTCTCTATTGCTGGTAACAATAGATCTGAAATAGAACGGGCTATTAGAGAAGTCCCAGATCATCAATACCTTGGCATGGAGTGGCTTATTACCCATATGCCGAAAGAAGATTTGAAAACATTATCTTCCGATTTTCTTCTTAGCAATTGTCAGCTTGCATATGAATCACAGGAGAACTCTCCATGGAATGAGAGCATTCCACAAGATATATTTTTTGATTCTATCCTGCCTTATGCAAGCCTAAATGAACGCCGTGACGATTGGAGAGCTGACTTTCAAAGCAGGTTTTCTTCGGTTATCAAAGAAGCAGAAACTCCTTATGAAGCTGCCGCTATTCTTAATAATCAAATCTATGAGATGGTTGGCGTTATCTATTCTACTGATCGCCCCAAGGCAGATCAGTCGCCCTATGAAAGTATTGATGCCGGTATGGCCTCTTGTACAGGATTGAGTATCTTATTAATAGATGCATGCCGAAGTATTGGAATCCCTGCACGTTTTGTAGGAACTCCCCTTTGGTATAATGATTCAGGTAACCACTCATGGGTAGAGATTTGGGATAATGGCTGGCACTATACAGGTGCCGCTGAGCCGACAGATGACAGATTAAACGAGGGTTGGTTTTCGGGCCTAGCGGAAAATGCGCTCCCGGGTAATATGAAGTATGGAATATTTGCAAATACGTGGAATAATTCAGATATTTATTTCCCCATGGACTGGTTGCCTGGGGATAAAACATATAGAGCAGTTGATGTAA
>TARA_B110000438_G_scaffold22712_1_pt1 | contig 30868 bp, 27 predicted proteins | sample TARA_B110000438 | Tara Oceans TARA_B110000438 (sample SAMEA4398413) | marine metagenome | biome: Polar Biome; feature: [MES] marine water layer (ENVO:01000295) within the mesopelagic zone...; material: water (ENVO:00002006), including particulate matter (ENVO:01000060) such as...... | reverse complement strand
AATACCCCTTTTATTTATAGATGTTACTATAAACCCTTTTGTAATACCTGCATCTTTCCATTTTCCTTTTTCAATATCAATTACTTGAGCTCCACCTTCAAGTTCTAGTTTTTCTTTTAGTTCTTTTGCCAAGTCAGAAAATTTAGCTCCATCAAAAGAATAATTATTATTAGAAGCAACTACTTCTGTAGTTCCTAAGGTATTTTTAAGTGTTGCTATTGCTTTATTTGTTTCCCCATCTCTTATATAGGTTACTTCTATTTTATCTCCAGGTCTATTAATTGCCACTTGTTCTTGAAGATTAGATACATTTTTTATTTCAATATTATTTATTTTAATAATAACATCCCCTTTTTCAATTCCAGCATCTTTTGCAGCACTTCCTTCATTTACTCCAGAAATTAATACTCCAAATAGGACTGGTAGATTATTTTCTTTAGCAATTTCTGCCGTAACATCTTGAATGGTTATCCCTAAAAGTGCTCTTTGAACTATTCCAAATTCTACCAAATCTTTATATACTTTCTCAACAAGTTTTGAGGGTACAGCAAACGAATAACCAGCAAATGTTCCAGTAGGAGTTGCTATAGCAGAATTTATTCCTACAAGTTTTCCTTCTAGGTTTACTAAAGCTCCACCTGAGTTTCCAGGATTTACGGGTGCTTGATGTTGAATAAAAGCTTCTATTTGTAAATTATTTCTATCTCTTAGTATGCCTATATTTCTAGCTTTAGCACTTACAATTCCTGCGGTTACAGTTGACCTAAATTCAAAAGGAGATCCTACTGCTAATACCCATTCTCCAATTTGTAAATTATCTGAGTTTCCAAATTTTGAAGTGGGTAAATTATCAGCCTCAATTTTTAATATAGCTAAGTCTGTTGTTGGGTCAGTACCTTCAATAGTTGCATTAAAAGTCCTATTATCATTTAGTAAAACTTCTATTTCACTTGCATTTTCTATAACATGATTATTTGTAATTATATAACCATTTTTAGACATTATTACTCCAGATCCAGATCCTCTTCGTTTTGGAGTTTCTCTTTGTCTATTATCATATCTTTCACCAAAAAAATCTCTAAACATATCTTCAAATGGATTCTGAGCGGAAGAAGATTTTCCTTCGTAAATTGTTCTTATATGGACTACAGTCGGGGTTGCTATTTTAGCAGTATAAATAAAATTAAGTCCTTCTGGAACAACTACATCAGTAGTATCAAATACATAATTTGCTAACTTTATTTTATCATTATAATTAATAGAAATTACTTCTGTATTTTTTTCCCATAAATTATAACCACTGATAGCTGTTAATCCTCCAATAATTGAAAAAAGAATTGCGAATAGAAAATTTCTCATGTGTGTGTTTTTAATTTTAAACAAATCTAAATACTCGAACGATATTTTCTATTTAATGGTGTTGTAATTAACATTGTTTAACATAAAAAAAGGCAAATGATTCATTTGCCTTTTTAAAATATAATTATCAATAAAATTACTTTATAGTAATCGTTTTCTTGATAGATGATTTTGCATCTTTTGGAATAGATACTATTAGCATTCCATTTTTGTGGGATGCAGAAATCTTTTCCTCAATTATATTTTCTGGTAATTGAAATGATCTTGAAAATTTACCATATCCATTTTCTATAGAATGATAATTGTTTTTTTCATCATTAAATTTTCTCTCACCAGAGATTTTTAATTGACCTTTTTCAATATCTACAGAAAGGTCATTTTTATCTAATCCAGGAACAGCAATATTGAAATCAAATGAATTATTTGTCTCAGATATGTCAACTCTTGGGGAATAATTATTTTGATATTCATTTGTTAATGAATTATCAAAAAAATCATCAAAAATATTATCAAATAAAAATGGTTTAGTAAAATTATTTGATGGTTTTAAAACTAATTGTCTCATAATTAAATTATTTAAATTAAACTTCAATATTATCTATTGAAATAATTATGCCAATTAGTAAAAGATTGTTATTATATGCCAATAAGTCATAATTTTTTTAATTATATATATTTTTATGACATAATGTCATTAATGATTAAATTTCTTTTTTATATTAATGAATAATATTGCACATTTAAATTTGAAAAATTAATATTGCAATCGATTTTATGCCTTCTTAGCTCAGTTGGTTAGAGCAGTTGACTGTTAATCAATTGGTCCTAGGTTCGAGTCCTAGAGAAGGCGCATTTTTAAAAGGGTTATAAGATTTTTCTTATACCCTTTTTTTATATTTATATTTTAATATGCATATATATATACTCATATTCCAATTATTTATATTTAGTTTTTTTTCTTTTCTTACAAAAGATTTTATCAAGTATAATCAAGATCTTCCATTAACAAGTTTAGATATTAGTATGATTCCTATTAATGGAGGTACTCTTCACATAGATGATTACTTATCTGAATCTTCATTTTCTAATTATGAAGTCTCATCATTTTGGATGTCTCAATATGAGATATCATGGGATTTATATACTTTATTTATGGAAAGATCTATTGATTCTTCCTCTACTTCTTTTGTAAAAGGTTATGAAGTATTTAGAGATATAGATGGAATTTCTAGTGCTACTACTCCTTATATTGAAATGAGCTTTGGAATGGGATTTGAAGGTTATCCAGCTATTAATATGACTCAGTTTGCTGCTTCTAAATTTTGTGAGTGGTTATCTGTATTAACAGGAAATTATTATAGATTGCCTACTGAAGCTGAATGGGAATATGCTTGTAGAGCTGGATCAAAATCAAGTTTTCATTTTGGGGACGATATTAGTTTATTAGATGATTATGCTTGGTATTCAGAAAACTCAAGGGATACATATCATAAAATAGGTTCAAAAAAACCAAATCAATTTGATTTATATGATATGCATGGAAATGTTTCTGAATGGACAATAGATACTTATTCAGAAAATATATATCCTGATAGTAAAAATAATAAGGATCCTTTTTATATAATTAATACAAAGTATCCTAAAACTATAAAAGGGGGTTCTTGGAATGATGAATATGGAAAATTAAAAAATCATAGTAGATACTATTCTAGTAAGAAATTACAAATTAGAGATCCTCAAATACCCAAAAGTAAATGGTGGAATACAGATGCTCCTTTTATTGGTTTTCGAATTGTAAGACCATTTAATACTCCAGAAGATGATATTAAAAATTTATTTTGGAATTATTAAAAAATAAATTAGATTGAGAAAAAACCTTTAATCCAGAATTATGATAAAAAACACAAGAAGATCATTTTGTAAAAAAACTGCAGCAGCTACTTCAGGAATTTTAGCTAGTACATTACCTCTTGATGCTATGTCAAATGTTTTTGATAATAAAAAATTAAAGATTGCTTTAATAGGTTGTGGAGGAAGAGGTGCTGGAGCTGCTGTTCAGGCACTTACAGCCGATGATAATGTAGAACTTGTTGCTATGGCTGACGTTTTTAGGGATAGAATTGAATCAAGTTTGAATGGTATAGTTGAGCATTTTGGTGAATCAAAAAAAATAAAGATCAAGGAGAAAAATATTTTTATAGGTTTTGATAGCTATAAAAAAGCAATAGACCTATGTGATGTAGTAATATTGACAACTCCTCCTGGTTTTAGGCCTTTACATTTTGAGTATGCTATTAGAAATGATAAGCATGTATTTATGGAAAAACCTGTTGCTACCGATGCAACTGGAGTCAGGAAAGTTTTAGAATACGCTAGAGTTGCTAAAGAAAAAAAACTTAATGTTGTTGTGGGTTTACAGAGACACTATCAAAATAAATATATAGATATATATAATAGAATTAAATCTGGTGATATTGGTAAGATAGTTTCTGGTCAAGTATATTGGAATGATGGTGGAGTATGGTTTAATAAAAGAAAAAAAGATCAAACAGAATTAGAATACCAGATGAGAAACTGGTATTATTTTACATGGATATGTGGAGATCATATACTTGAACAGCATATTCATAATATTGATGTTGCAAATTGGTTTATTGGAGAATACCCAAAATATGCTCAAGGTATGGGTGGAAGAGAAGTTAGAAAGGGTAAAGATCATGGCCAAATTTTTGATCACCATTTTGTAGAATTTCATTATCCAGATGGAGCTATAATATCAAGTCAATGCAGACATCAAAAAGGAACTGAAAGCAGAGTTGATGAAGTTTTTCAAGGAACAAAGGCCTCAACAATTTTAGGTAAAGGAGAAATAATAAATCATGATGGTAGTCTAAATTATAAGTATCCAAATTCATGGTCTGATGATCCTAATCCATACCAGGTTGAACATGATAAATTATTTCAATCTATTAGAGAGGGAGGTGTAATATCTGACACAGAAAATGGAGCAAAAAGTACTATGTCAGCTATTCTTGGTAGAATGGCAACTTATACAGGTAAAAAAATTACATGGGATCAAGCTATAAATTCTAAAGAAATTCTTGTTCCGGATAATTTATCTTGGAATTCTGAAGCTCCTACTTTACCTGATTCTAATGGAAATTATAAAATTGCTGTTCCTGGAAAAACTAAATTTATTTGATAATATGTTAAGAAGAACTTTTATAAATAAATTTTCGATTTCACTATCAGTGGGAGCAATGTTTCCATTTAATTCTTTTGCAAAAAATAATTTTAATTTGAATTATGCACCTCACTTAGGAATGTTTAAAAATAGTGTAGGTGATGATCCAATTGATCAAATAAATTATATGGCTGATTTAGGTTTTAGAGCTTTTGAAGATAATGGAATGAGTTCAAGATCAATATCACTTCAAGAGAGAATATCTAAAACTTTAGTCAAAAGAGGTATTAAAATGGGTGTTTTTGTTGCTCATAAAATATATTGGGATAAGCCTAATCTTTCTAGTGGAGATGATGATTTTAGAAATGATTTTTTAAATGATATTAAGAATTCTGTAGAAGTTGCTAAAAGAGTAAATGCAAAATGGATGACAGTGGTTCCTGGAAATTTAGATTTAAGAAAAGATATGTCTTACCAAACTTCAAATGTAATTGAAACTCTTAAGAGAGCATCTGATATTTTGGAACCTCATAATTTGGTTATGGTATTAGAACCATTAAATTTTAGAGATCATCCTGGATTATTTCTAACAGAAAGTCCTCAAGCTTTTCAAATTTGTAAAGCTGTCAATTCACCATCCTGTAAAATTTTATTTGATATTTATCACCAACAAATTCAAGAAGGAAATTTAATTCCTAATATAAATGATACTTGGGATGAAATTGCATATTTCCAAATTGGAGATAACCCTGGTAGAAAGGAACCTACTACAGGTGAAATAAATTACAAAAATGTATTTAAGTTTATCTATGATAAAGGTTATAATGGTATTCTTGGTATGGAGCATGGTAATTCTATAAAAGGTGTTGAAGGAGAAAAAGCATTGGTTGATGCTTATATGAAGGTAGATTCTTTTTAATTTCCTAAATGATTTCTTTTACCTCCAACTAAAATTAATTCAGTTTGTCTGCCATTCACATACCTGAAACCTGTCTTTTCAAATACACCTGCTTCCTCTAACATTACTCTTATATCTTTATTCCATTCTTTAATAAAAACCTTAGTATTTAACTCAATCGCATATACAGTATTATAATTCATTGGAAAATCACCAGTGAAAGGAACACCACCTTGAGAATCCCACATTCCTAAAGTTGTACCAGCTGAATGACCAAAGGTTCCTAAGGGATGGGTGTAAATTTGAGGTCTTAAACCTTCACTCCTCCCTTTTTCTAAAGCCTCTTTTAATATTTGGTTACCAGTTTTTTTGTATTCAAATAGGTCCGTGAAAATATCTTGAACCCTATTTCCTTCTTCTAATGCTTTTACAAGATAATCTGGTGCTTCTGTCTCATCAGGTTTGAGAACATATGCTAATTCTTGGCAATCAGTATTTAATGTTAAGTAGGTTATTCCAAAATCACAGTGAATTAAATCTCCTGGTATAATAATATCAAATTTTGATTCACCATCAAAAGCATATAGATCACTTGCTTCATTTCTTTGAACATCAATTGTTGGATGAAACCAAGTTTTAAGACCAAGTTTTTTTACTTTTTCTCTCATCCACCATACAACATCATCAGTGGTAGTAACTCCTGGAGTTATTACATTAGTAGAAAAAGCTTCATTTATAATGCCATGAGTTATTTCTACCAGTTGATCATAAATGATCATTTCTTTCTGGGTCCGTGTTTCTATCCATCTAATAGAGAGATCCTCTGCAGAAACAATCTTATTAGATAATTTACTTGGTAGATTATCAAGGAAAAGTTCATAATCTGTTTTAACAATTCCATCTGCTAATGCAAAATGATCTGAATAATTTAATCCAATTTTATTGGGATTTTTCTCTTCAATAAATTTAGCAAGAGCTTTCATTTGATTTGGTTCTTCCTCTTTATCCCAGATAGAAGGAATATTTTTTCCAAATGAATATCTGGCTATAGCAACTTTTTCAACTTTATCTGATGATTTATCATGATAAAAAGCTATGATGGTTCTTCTTCTTGCATTTAACCAAGTAGGAGGTAACATAGTTTTAATTATTGGATCTTCATTATATTCTCTTGTTATAATAACCCACATATCAATTCCAGTTTCATCCATAAGTTTAGGAAGTAGATTATCAAATCTATCTTTCTGAATTTCTTCTATAACTTTTGCTCTGTCACGTAAACTTATAATGTCTTGAGAGTGAATTTGAATACTAAATGATAGTAATAAAATTAAATTAATTATCTTCATAATCCTTGATTTAAACTTTAATTAAAAATATACTAATTTTTTTATAGTGTTATCATTATGAATAAAACAAATAATAATTATTGGAAGGAAAATTTAAAGTATGTTTTTATTTTACTTTCAGTTTGGTTTATAGTTTCCTTTGGTTTTGGTATTATTTTGAAAGAAAATTTAGATTTATATTCAATAGGTGGATTTAAATTAGGATTCTGGTTTGCTCAACAAGGATCAATGTACACATTTGTTATTTTGATTTTTATATATGTACACTTAATTAATAAGTTAGACAATAAATATGGATTTCATTCCAAAAAATAAATATGGACGTACAAACTTGGACATATATCATTGTTGGAATAACATTTTTAATATATATATCAATTGCAATATGGACTCGAGCTTCTTCAACATCTGAATTTTATATTGCAGGCAAAGGAGTTTCTCCTTTAGCTAATGGTATGGCTACTGCTGCTGATTGGATGTCTGCGGCCTCTTTTATTTCAATGGCAGGAATTATTGCTTTTTCAGGATATGATGGTTCAGTATATTTAATGGGTTGGACAGGAGGATATGTTTTATTAGCATTATTGTTAGCTCCATATTTAAGAAAATTTGGAAAATTTACAGTTCCTGATTTTATAGGAGATAGATATTATTCAAAAGTTGCTAGATTAGTTGCGGTAATGTGTGCATTAGTTGTATCATTTACTTACGTGGCAGGTCAAATGAGAGGTGTAGGAATTGTATTTTCTAGATTCTTAGAAGTTCCAATTACAGAGGGTGTGATAATAGGTATGGTTATCGTTTTATTTTATGCTGTTTTAGGTGGCATGAAAGGGATCACATATACACAAGTAGCTCAATACTGTATATTAATTTTTGCTTTTATGGTTCCTGCAATTTTTATTTCATTTCAAATGACAGGAAACCTAGTCCCTCAGATTGGGATGGGATCAACAATTAATGATAATTCAGGAATTTTTTTACTTGATAAACTTGATAATTTATCCACAGAATTAGGTTTTAATGAATATACTAATGGTTCAAAGTCAGTTGTTGATGTTTTTTTTATTACGCTTGCATTAATGGTAGGTACTGCAGGATTACCCCATGTGATAGTTAGATTTTTTACTGTCAAGAGAGTTAAAGATGCAAGAAAATCAGTTGGCTTAGCTTTATTGTTCATTACAATTTTATATACAACTGCTCCAGCTGTAGCAGTTTTTTCTAAATTAAATTTAATACAAACTGTTAGTAACAAGAGTTATGATTCAATGCCAGAGTGGTTTAAAAATTGGGAAAATACAGGTTTAATTTCTTATGATGATAAAAATAATGATGGAATTATTAATTATAAAAACAATTCTGATAATGAACTTATTATTGATAATGATATTATGGTTCTTGCAAATCCTGAAATTGCAAACCTTCCACCTTGGGTTATAGCTCTTGTTGCTGCTGGTGGACTTGCAGCTGCATTGTCTACAGCTGCTGGATTATTATTAGTAATATCTACTTCGATTTCAAATGATTTAGTAAAAAAATCTTTTTATCCTGATATCAGTGAGAAAAATGAACTTTTGATTGCTAGACTATCTTCAGTATTTGCTGTTATAATAGCTGGATATTTTGGAATAAATCCTCCTGGATTTGTTGCTGCTGTTGTTGCTCTTGCCTTTGGTCTTGCTGCAGCCTCACTATTTCCTGCAATTATTTTAGGGATATTTTCTAAGAGAATAAATAAAGAGGGTGCAATATCTGGCATGATTGTTGGAATTTCATTAATGCTTTTTTATATGATGAAATATAAGTTGGGATGGTTAGGAGATATCCCTCCTAAGTCAGATTGGTGGTTTGGAATTTCTCCAGAGGGATTTGGTTCAATTGCAATGATATGTAATTTTATAGTTTCAATTATAGTTTCAAAATTCACTAATCCACCACCTAAGCATGTAATTGAAATGGTTGATAATATTAGAGTTCCTGAAACTATTTAATTAATTAATTTGCTAATTTTTTTTATTTGATTAGGACCAATTCCACAACAACCACCTAATATATCTACTCCTAAATTTATCCATTCTTTTAAGAGAATATCGAATGAATTATTTTTTTTTCCAACCCAACTTTTATTTTTTGAATCATATTTTTTTCCAGAATTAGGATAAATAATTATTTTTTTATCTCCACAATTATTTTTTAATATTTTTATTAGTTGTGTGACATATTTTGGTGATGTACAGTTTACTCCTAATGCAAAAATATTAGGATTTTTTTTTAAAAAATTACAGCATTTAGCAAGTAATGTTCCATCACTTATTTCTAGTTCATTTTTACATGTAAAAGAAATCCAACTTTTTTTTTTACAATTTTCTAAAATTTTTGAAATTATTTTAGCTTCCCTGTAATTAGGTATTGCTTCAAATGCAAGGATATTGGCATTTGAGTTTTCTAGAATCTGAATTTTACTTTTATGAAAGTCAAAAATTGTTTTATCATTTACATCATAATCTCCTTTATATTCAGATCCATCGGATAAAAAAGAACCGTATGAACCTATGCTTGCCGCAATTAATATATTTTTTTTATTTATATATTTTTTATTAAATAATTTTTTTACTTCTTCTGCAAGATCAACCGATTTTAATATTATTTTTTTTGATTCTTGAAAATTAAATCCTTCTTTTTTTAGTGATTCTATTGAAGCTTGATAACTAGCTGTTGTTATAAATTGTGCTCCTGCTTTAAGGTATTCTAAATGTATACTTTTAATTAATTTTTCATTTGAAATTAATAATTCTGATGTCCATAGTTTACTATTTAAATTGATATTTTTTTTCTCTACTGGAAAAGATAGTCCACCATCTAAAATCATAGGGTAATTATTTTTCATAAAAAATTTTATTTTCAGTAGATTTCCATAAGAGAAGGGACGCAGTAGTTTTATACGGATCCCATTTTTTTTCTAAATTAAATAGTTGAGTCTTAGATAAATTAGGAAGATTATAATTAATCTTAATACTATTTATTAGTGCCAAATCTTTATTAGAAAAAATATTTTTTCTAAATAAAATAAAAATGAGAAACATTTCTGCTGTCCAACTACCAACTCCCTTTATCATAGTTAAATTTTTAATTACATCTTCATTTTTACTAATACTAAAGTCTATTTTATTATTTAAAAAAAATTTATAAACATTTTTTATATATTCTACTTTTCTAAATGATATTCCAATATTTTTAATTTTTTCTATATTTAGATTAATAACTTCCTTATTTGATAGATTTTTTATGAGATCATTAAATTTTTTTTTAATAGTTATAGCAGCTTTAAAACTAACTTGCTGTTCAATTATTAAATCAGATATTGCTTTGCTATAATTCGAATTATATCTGTCATTAATTGTTATTTTATTCCCAAACTTTTTAATTAAAAAAAACATTACAGGATCATCTTTTAAATGCATAAATGCATTATAGAAAGAATGATTTTTTTTAATTTTCATCTTGTGTTGATAATATAATCTATTTCTAAATTTAATTCTTCAATTTTTACTATATGATAATTATCATAATTTGGATGAAGAATTAGTAAGTTCATGCTAGATACTTTTTTGTCATAAAAATTTTCTAGTATATACTTATATAAATTTTGTTGAAGAGAGTATTTAATGTAATCAGTCGAACTTAGATGGCTAAGTCCTTTTAATCCATTTTCGTAAGGATTATTTTTTTCTATTGATCCATTAGAATTTATAATTTTTTTACTTCTTTTCCAATCAAATATGAATACACTACCATCATTTTTTTCATATACCATATCAATTGTTCCAGCAATTAGTTTTTTATCATCAAATACTCTCCATTCAGTTCTGAATGGTTTATAATTTTTAATTATGTATTTATTGTGAAAGTTTAAAAATTTTTCAAATTCTCTTGAATTTTTATAATCTTTATTATTGTAAAAATTTTCAATTTCTATGTGTAGTGCTGTACCTGCATCTCTAGCTTTTTTACCTAAATCTTCCCATTTTTTTAGTAATTCATTTTTTGGTATACCTAATTTTATACTTTGTTTTTCAGCCCAAAAATCTTTATCAAATTTTGGAAAGTATCTGTGAATCAGTTGTGTTGCAGATATAACATTTTCTTTTTTATCAATATGATAAGTATGATTTTCTTCATTAAAATCAATCCTTGAATCTCTTTCGTGTTGATTAATAATATTAAGTTCTTTGGACATTTCTAAATATATTGAACTTAAACTTTATATTTTTTTTTATTAATTTCTCTTGTTTGATTTTCTAACATATGAGGTCTCGCAAATAGAAAGAAAAAAATAACTATTCCTATAGTATAAATAATAAAGTAAATCATAATTTTCAATAAGGATACAATCTTACAAAATGATCCTGAAATTTTTAAAAATTTCATTAAGTATATTTAAATAAAAAAAATTAAAATATAATTATGAATGTATCTACTATAATTTTCTAGCAGTTGAGTTTCATAGAATTAAAAACTATTTACTATATTAAGGCCTAATTATTTAGGCCTTTTTTAATTTATTAACCCATTAACTCATGAAAAAACTTATTTTATTATTATTATTTACTGTATCAAACTTTTTTTCTATTTCTCAGACAAGATCAATTGAAGCTGAAAGTAGTATAACTACAAATCATTTTGTAACTGTTAAAGGAATGAAAATCCCTTATTCTGCAACTGCAGGAACTCTCCCTGTTTGGAGTGATGAAGATAAAGCTGTAGCTACTTTATTTTATACTTATTACAAAAGAACAGATTTAAAAAACAATGAAAATAGACCATTATTTATTTCTTTTAATGGAGGTCCTGGTGCTGCATCAATATGGATGCATATGGGATATACTAGTCCAAGAATTTTAAACATTGATGATGAAGGGAATCCAGTTCAACCATATGGAATCAGTGAAAATCCTCATTCTATTATTGATGTTGCCGATATTGTATTTGTTAATCCAGTGAATGTAGGTTTATCTAGGATACTAGATAAAGATTATGATAGGTCTAATTTTTTTGGAGTTAACTCAGATATAAAATATTTGGCACAATGGATTGAAGATTTTATTAATAAGTATAATAGATGGACCTCTCCAAAATATCTTATTGGTGAAAGTTATGGTACAACAAGATGTTCTGGATTAGCACTTGAATTACAAAATAGAAATCATACAACTTATTTAAATGGGGTGATTTTGGTATCTCCTACTGGGTTAGGTATTGATAGAGATGGACCAGTCGCTGCTGCTCTAAGTTTACCATATTATTCTGTAACAGCAAAATATCATAATCAACTTAATGAAGAATTACAAAATAAAAATATTGAGTCATTACTGGATGAAGTTGAAAGTTTTACAATAAATGAATTTTTACCAGCTATTGCTCTTGGAAATTCAATTTCTAATGAGAAAAAATTTAAAATTGCAGAGAAGGCTGGAATGTATTCGGGTCTTAAAACAAAAGATTATTTAGATAATAATTTAAATATTTCTGAATCTTATTATTGGAAAAAATTATTATATGATGAAGGGTTAACTATTGGAAGATTAGATTCTAGATATAGAGGTATTGATAAGTCTGATGCTGGTACTTCTTATGATTATGATCCTGCAATGGCGGCATGGGATCATGCTTTTACTCCAGCTATGCAATATTATTTAAAAAATGAATTGAATTATCAAACAAATATGAATTATAATGTTTGGGGAAATGTAAGACCATGGGATAGGAGTAATGATAGAACAGGTGAAAATTTACGTCAAGCTATGGCAAAAAATCCTTTTTTACATGTATTTATTCAGTCTGGATATTATGATGGGGCTACTGATTATTTTAATGCTAAGTATACAATGTGGCATTTAGATCCTAGTGGTAAGATGAAAGATAGATTATCACATAAATCTTATGAAAGTGGGCATATGATGTATTTAAGAAGAGAAGATTTAAAAAATTCTAATGAAGATATTAGAAATTTTATAATCAAAACTACTCCTAAATCATCAGCTAAATATTAGAATTTTGAGACTAATTATTTTATTCATTTTAATCAGTAACTTTTGTTTTGCACAAAATTTTAATTTAGATCAAATTAAGTCATATCCTTTTCCAAATGAATTGACTAGTTCTTTAAAGTCACCAAAAATTGCTTGGGCATTTGATGAGCAAGGCCTAAGAAATATTTATGTTGCTGAAAGCCCTGAATATTCTCCTAGAAAATTAACTAATTATATGGAAGATACTGGGCAAGAATTATCAAGTGTTTCAATATCAGCAGACGGTAATTGGGTTGTTTATATACGAGGTGGTGATTTTGGATCAAATTGGGATGATGAATTACCAGTAAATCCTACATTTGACCCTTTTCCTCCTAAGGTGCAAATTTGGAGTTTTCCTTTTTCTGGAGGTAATCCAATACTTATTGATGAAGGAGTTAATCCTGTTATTTCACCTAAGAGTGATAAAATAGCTTATATAAAGTCAGGTCAACTATGGATATCTTCTATTGATGGGCAAGGTGAACCTGAAAAGCTTTTTCACTCCAGAGGAAAAAATGGTTCTCAAGTATGGTCACCTGATGGATCAAAAATTGCTTTTAGATCAAATAGGGGAGATAGATCATTTATTGGAGTCTATGAAAATAAGAATATTCCATTGAAATGGATAGACCCTTCTTATGATAGAGACTCTTCTCCAAGATGGTCACCTAATGGAAATGAAATTGTATTTATAAGACAGCCAGGTGCAGCAGGTAAACCTAATCCAATATTAGGAGGAAGACATGTTTCATGGAAAATTATTAAAGGAGATATTATATCATTAAAATCGAAAGTTTTATGGCAACCGCCTAAAACATTAAGAGGGTCAATACCAAGAACCCAAGGAGGAACAAATTTACACTGGGCTGAAAATAGAATTGTTTTCTTATCATATCATGATGGATGGCCACATCTTTATTCAATATCAGAAGAAGGTGGTAAAGAACTTCTATTGACTCCAGGAGATTTTATGTGTGAGTATATAAAGTTATCTCCAGACAAAAAATCTTTAGTTTTTACTGCAAATACTGGAAAAGATCCGCTTGATATTGATAGAAGACATATTGTTAAAGTATCTGTAAATAAAGCTGATATGGAACTTTTAACTGAGGGAGATGGATTAGAATGGACTCCTTTAATTACTGGGGATAATTCTGAACTAGTTTATATTAGTGCTACATCATCTAGACCCCCTCTTCCAACAATATTAAATTTGAATAAAAGAAAACCAAAAATTTTATCAATGGATAGAATTCCTGATGATTTTCCTTTAGATAAAATGGTTGTGCCTACACAAATTAAATTTTCTTCTACAGATGGACTATTAATTCATGCTACAAAGTTTGAAAAGAAGAATAGTAATATGAAAAAGCCAGCAATTATTTATATTCATGGTGGTCCTCCTAGACAAATGTTATTGGGTTGGCATTATTCATCTTATTATTCAAATGCTTATGCAATGAATCAGTATTTAGCAAGTAAAGGATTTGTAGTAATTTCTGTTAATTATAGATTAGGTATTGGATATGGCTATGAATTTCATAATCCTATTGATGGTAGCACAAGGGGTGCGTCAGAGTATAAAGATATTAAGGCAGCTGGATTGTGGTTAAAAGACCAGGAAAATATTGATTCAAATAAGATTTATGTATATGGTGGAAGTTATGGTGGATATTTAACAGCTATGGCTCTTGGTAGAGATTCTGATATTTTTGCTGGAGGAGTTGATATTCATGGTGTTCATGATAGAACTAGATATAGCTATCTGAATTCTAATTATTATGAGAAGGCTTCTGATTATGATTTAGGAAGAAAAACTGCATGGGAATCTTCGCCTATTGCAGATATTGATACATGGAAATCACCAGTTTTAATAATTCATGCTGATGACGATAGAAATGTTGATTTTAGACAAAGTACGGATTTAGTTCAAAGATTAAGAGATAAAGAAGTATACATGGAGACAATGGTAATTGTTGATGATACTCATCATTTTATGATGTTTGATAATCAGATGAAAGTAAATAAATCTACTGCAGAATTTTTAATTAAACTTTCAAAGGGTTTAATTAATTAGTTTTTATTGGATCCTCTCTAACATTTATTATATCTGAAAATATCTCTTCATTACCTATATTAATATTTATTTTATATTGACCTGATGGCACATTAAAATTTTTATAAACTTTATCACCATATATTATGTCTTCACCAGCATACATTCCATAATTATCTAATAAATTTTTTCTAAGAATGTTTATTTCCCTGAAAGATTTCGTATTTTCAAAATTATATTTTTCAAGATCTTTTTTGTCTATGCCAATTTTTTCTAAATATTTAACTAAGTCAATAAACTTTAATTTATAGTTATTAAATTCATTTTCATTTCGATCAAGAGTAAAAGGCCAAATAAATCTATTTATTCCTTTAACCATTTCTATTTCTATAGAATGGAAGTTTTTTTCAGAGATATTACTTATAGATATTTTGCATTTTTTATTTGAATTGCTAAAAAAATTAATGATTGCTCCATAAGGCGGATTTTCTCCTCTAAATTCAAAATAAGGTTGTTTTCTACCTGTATTTATCTGTATCCATTTGGTTGACTTTCTTATATTAAATAATTTATTTTTATTAACTGTATTTAAGTTTCTTAGTGGACTTATATCATCTAGAATCCATATGCTTCTTCCGTGTGTCCCAGCTATTAAGTCACCATCTCTTGGGTGAATTACTAAGTCGTGTATAGCTACAGTTGGAAGTTTTGAACCTAATTTTTCCCATGATAACCCTTTATTATAAGAAAAATATACAGATTCTTCCGTTCCAACAAAAAGTAGTTCTGGATCTATAGGATCTTCTTTTATAACATAAACAGAATAATTTATAGGAAGATTTGAAGTTATATTCTTCCATGTTTCTCCATAGTCTTCAGTAACATAAACATAGGGTTTATTATCATCAAATCTATGGTTATCAAAAGTGATATAGGCTCTTCCTTTACTATGTTTTGATGCTTCGACTCTACTAACCCATATTTTTTTTTGAAGATCATTGATATTCAATTTTACGTTTCTCCATTTTTTACCATTATTTTTTGTGACTTGTACATTACCATCATCAGTACCAACCCATATTACAGTGGTATCAATAGGTGTGTCGCTAATAGTAACTATGGTAAAATGATTTTCTCCTCCTGTATTGCTGTTAGTTAGACCTCCACCATTAGAAGTATTTCTAAGTTTTGTATCATTTGTAGTTAGATCAGGACTGATAATATTCCATGTATCTCCTCTATCATATGATTGAAAAAGATAATTTGAACCAAAAAGAACTTTTTTAGAGTCGTGAGAAGATATTATAAAAGGACTGCTCCAATTAAACCTGAATTGTGGAGGGAGAAGGGGTCTATCTGGTCTTTCTCTAAAGAACCAATGTTCACCTGGATCAATTGTATATTTATTTCTTGTCTCATCGTATTTGAAATCAACAAAATCCTTAAAATTTGATATCGTTTCTGGTGTTGGAGTAATAAATGTATATTCTCTAGTTTCTATATTTTGTCTTGCTACAAAGCCAACATGATTAACTGTGTATACTGTCCTCCAATTATCTGGATCAATTTGAGTATGAAATCCATCACCTTCAGCAATCCAAGTGCTATGCATATTTAGAATTCCTCTATATTCTTTACTATTACTAGGAGTTATCCATAATCCATTATCTTGAAGCCCTCCTCCAACATAATAAGGATCTCTCATATCAACTCCAATAGCATAATATTGACCAATAGCCATATTATTATGAGAAAGCCATGTTTCTCCACCATCAATAGATAGCCTTGAACCTTGATCAGTAGCTAAGTACATGATTTTATTATCATATGGAGCTATCCACATATCATGATCATCACCACCATCTGTTCTCCACCTTCTTGATGAAAATGTTTTTCCTCCATCATTAGAAATCATAAACCCTCTAGATACCACGTATATGTTATTAGGATTTATTGGATCGATTTCTATTTGTCCATGGTAAAAAGGCCTTACTGCATGTTTAAGTAAAAAATTCCATGAATCACCCTGATCATATGAAATATATACACCTGTTCCTGGTTCATTTTCTGTCAAGTTTTCATCAGCTTCATAGGCCATTACCATAATATCAGGATTATTTAAATGAATAGATATGTCAATCATCCCACTATTACCTTTTGCAAGACCTTTGGTTATTTTATTCCAAGATTTTCCTCCATCTATAGATTTAAATAACCCACCATTTTCTCCTCCACTTATAAAACTTGCAGGTTGTCTTAACCTATGGTAAAATCCTGCGAACATTATATCTGGATTATTAGGATGAATGATTATTTCGGTGCATCCAGTTTTATTATCAGTTGGTAATCCCCCCTTTACTTTTTCCCAGGATTTTCCACCATCTATAGTTTTAAAAAGACCTCTTTCTCCCTTATAACCCCATAAATGTCCAACAGCAGCTGCATATATAATATCTGAATTTTTTGGATGGATTTCTATTTCAGCAATTTGATGAGTTGATTCTAAACCCATATTATTAAAAGATTTTCCACCATCAATAGATTTATATATTCCATCTCCATAAGCACTTGAATTTCTATTTGCAGATTCTCCCGTACCTACCCATATAGTATTTAGATTGTTTTGATCAAATTTTACTGATCCAATTGATCCTGAACCATAAAAATCAAATATGCTTTCCCAAGTCACACCTGCATTATTTGATTTAAATACTCCTCCAGAAGCAGATGCAATTAATACTTTTCTATAATCGGAATTACTAGCATCTATTGCTGCAATTCTTCCCATCATATTTGCAGGTCCAATATTCCTCCATTTCAATCTTTCAGTTTTTAATACTGATTTTTGAGCATTTATATTAAAAGAAATTATAATAAAAACAAAAACTAAATTTTTGAAAAGTTTCATATTATGATTCATATGACCAATTTCCTCCAACCATTGTTCTTTGAATTGGGATATTAATTATATCTAAAGGATCTATTTTTCTTGGATCTTTATCTAAAATTACAAGATCAGCTAATTTCCCAATTTCTAGAGAACCTTTTAAATTTTCTTCATACGAAGCATAAGCTCCGTTGATTGTACCAACTTTAATTGCTTCTTCGACTGAGATTTTTTGACTTGGACCCCAAACTTCTCCATTATAATCAGTTCTAGTAACACTTGATTGTATTGCCATCATGGGCTCAAAAGGTCCTGGTGGGTAATCTGAAGTTTGAGTTACATTTATTCCAGCATCTAAGAAACTTTTTACTGCAAACATATTTTCCAACCTTTCCTTTCCATATTCTTTCATTTTCTCTCCATGAAAATATACATATGTTGAAAAAGGATTTGGTATAGCATTTAATGCTTTAATCCTTTTTATTAAGTCATCATTTATAACTGTACAGTGTTCTAGTCTAAATCTTGGATCGTTTCTGAATTTTTCTTTTTGTAATTTTTCATATACTCTTAAAGATATATCAATACCTACATCTCCATTTGCATGTATACCAATTTGCCAGTCTGCTCTATGAGCTTTTATTGCTTGTTCATAAAGTTGTTCTTCAGTATTAACTATTATACCATAGTCATTAGGTCTTCCAATATATGGTTCTGATAACCTTGCTGTTCTTTCTGAGATGGATCCATCACATGCAAGTTTTACTGCTCCAACTTTAACCCATTTATCTCCATAACCAGTTTTTTTCCCAGATGCATTAATTTCATCAAAAGCATACCCTCTTATCATACAATAAATTCTTGTTTTCAATTCATCATTATCAAGTGCATCTTGATAACTCTGTAAAGATTTTGCTCCAGTTCCAGCATCAGTTACTGAAGTTATTCCTGTTTTTGACATCATTTTAGAAATAACTTTTACTCCTTCTTGATAATCACTTCTTGAAAATTCATTTGGGATAAGGTTTTCAATACCGTAAGTAGCACTTTCAAGTAACCTTCCAGTCAATTCTCCCGAAGCAATATTTTTTTCAATTTGACCACCTTCAGGATCAGGTGTATTTTTATCTATCTTAGCAAGTGATAAAGCAAGTGAATTTACATAGGCAGTATGACCACCTCTATGGGTTATAATTACAGGATGATTAGGAGATACTTCATCCAAATCTTTATTATTAATGAATCTCTTTTCTTTTGTTTTAGTATCATCATATTTAAAACCAGATACCCAATTGCCCTTTGGAGTTATTTTTGTTCTCTCGTAGATAGCTTTTTTTATTTCCTCTATAGATCTTAAATCACAATCTACATTTCTAAGATGAGATCTCCCTGATGATGCAGGATGAGAATGTGCATCAATAAATCCAGGAGTTATAGTTTTATTTTCTATATCTATTTTTTTTGTTAAACCAGAAGCAAGTTTCAAAATAGAATTATTATCACCTATAGCAACTACTTTATCACCAGAAATAGCTATTGCTTCAGCTTTAGGTTGTAGAGGGTTTACAGTAATAATATCTGCATTATATAATATGATATCAGGTTTTTCTCTAGCACACGATACCATAGCCAAAGGTCCAATGGAAGCAAGAAATTGTCTTCTACTAAAGTTTTTCATTTTGAGTTAATTAATTTAAATATAATATTTATTTATTTATTTTTTTAAATTCATTTTCTAATTTCTTATCGGGAAATATTATTGATACAATATAACCAGTTAATAGTCCCAGAATAAGTGCAGGAGCTAATTCAGCAATTTTATCAAAGTATATCCCAACAGAACTTATATTAGGCATTATAAATTTAAAAAATAGAACTCCTAAAAACCCAACAATCATTGAAGCTATTGCTCCTTTTTCAGTAAACCCTTTCCAAAATAAAGAAAGTATTATTGTTGGACAAAAACTTGCAGCAATACCATGAAATCCAACTAAAACAAACCAAAAAATTGTTCTTTCAGGTGTTGATATGGCTACTAAAATAGCAACAATTAATGCTATGGATGCTAAAATAAATGTAGTTAGTCTAGAAATAAAAATTAATTTTTTAATATGAATTTTAGGGTTAATTATTTTTTGATATATATCTCGAACAATCGCGCTGGAAGCTAATACTAGTAAAGAGTCTACAGTTGACATTATCGCAGCCAATATAACAGCCATATATATTCCAACAAAAACAATAGGTAATAAATATTCAACAAGAATTATTAAAGAATTTTGACCATTATTTCCAAGAATACTTTCAACATCATATCCTTCTTTAGTAAAAAAATAACGTGCCATAATACCTATCATTACTGCAGCTGAATCACTAAATAGAGTAAATAATATAGCTACCCATTTACCTTTTTCAATTTCTTTTTCACTTTTTATTGACATAAACCTCACAAAAATTTGAGGAGATCCTAAAAATGCTAATCCTATACATGAGTAACCAATAATAGTTGCTACGTTAATAGAATTGAATCCACCTGAACCCCATATTGATAATAAGTCAGGGTCAATATTCGATATGCTTTCCCAAAAAGGAATTTCTTTATTCAAGAAAAAAAATCCAATAATAGGTAATAGGCATAGAGCAATAAACATTAGAGAACCTTGTATTAAATCTGACCATGCTACAGCAATGAATCCTCCAAATGTTATATAAAAAAGTACTATAGTATAACCAACTATTGCACCAACAAAATAGTTCCATCCTAGAAAAGCCTCAAATGCTGATCCAGTTGCGTCTATTTGAGCACTAACATATATAACTATAAAAAAAGATAAGAATATTGAAGATAAAATTCTGAGGTTATTTGATTTTGATTTAAATCTACTTACTAGATAATCAGGTATTGTAATTGATTTATATTGATCTGTTATTTTTTTGAATTTTTTTGCCATAAAAATCCATGCAATTGCTACACCTAAAACTTCTCCAAACACAACCCAGAATGCACTAATACCAACTATTGCCCCAAGTCCTGTTAATCCTAAAAGTAACCATGCGGATTCTCCAGTTGCTCTAGTTGAAAATGCAGTAACCCAAAAACCTAAATTCTTTCCACCTACATAATAATCTTTAATATCATTGATTTGTTTTGAAGACCACCACCCAATAAAAAATAAAATCCCAAAATAGATACTTAATATTAAGAGTTTTATTTCCATAATAAATTATTCAGAGCAATATTGATCAGCAACTGATAAAGCTCTAGAAATAATATGTAAACCTTCATCAATTTCTTCTTTTTTAGCTATCAGAGGAGGGGCAATAAAAATAAAATTCCATTTTGTATAAGTAAACATTCCCAATTCTCTTATTTTTCCTATTACTTTATTCATAATTTTCATTTCTTTAGGATTTGCATTAAATGGAGCCATAGGTTCTTTCGTTTTTCTATTTTTTACCAGCTCTAAAACCCCGAGCATTCCAGTATTTCTCCAATCTCCAATAGATGGATGTTTTGCAATTAATTTTTTCATACAATTATCAGTATAATTACCAATTATTTTAGCATTATCATTTAAGTTTTCTTTTTCATAGATATCAATTACTGATAATGCAGCAGCACATGCTACAGCATGTGAACTATAAGTTAATCCTAAGGGCAAAAGTTTATTATCAAATGTGTTTGCAATTTCATCTGAAACAATCATTCCTCCTAGTGGAATATATCCAGAAGTAATTCCTTTTGCTATAGATACTATATCAGGTTTGATTTCATGATGGTCATATCCAAACCATTTACCTGTACGGCAAAACCCACTCATAACTTCATCTATTATTAATAGAATATTATATTTTTTACAAAGTGATTCAACTTTTTTTAGATAAAATGGTGGATATTTAATACATCCTGATGTTCCTGATTCACCTTCCATCATAATAGCAGCTATATTATTTGGACCTTCATAAAGAATAGTATTTTCTAAATTTTTTATAGCTCTTTCTCCACATTCTTCAAAGCTTGATGAATACCATGGGCATCTATAATAGTATGGATTTTCTACATGAATACAATTTGGGACTTGTTGATTATCAATTTCATTTTTTCTTGGGTCGCCACCTGCTGTTACAGAACCAATTGTAGCTCCATGATAAGATCTATAATGTGTTATAATTTTATGTTTTTTAGAATATAATCTTGCTAGAATTATTGCATTTTCATTCGATTCTGCACCTCCTAATGTAAAAAAAGTTTTATTAAGATTATTTGGAGTAATTTCAGCTAATTTTTTTCCAAGTTTACCTCTAGAATCAGTAGTAAATGGAGGGCTAACATAACTTAAATTTTCCATCTGTTTTCTTACCGCTTCAGTAACCTCTTCTCTTCCATGTCCAATATTTACATTCATGAGTTGTGATGAAAAATCAATATATCTTCTGCCTTTATCATCGAAGAGATAAACGCCTTTTGCTTTATCTACATGTATAGGATCTAATCCTTTTTGATTAGACCATGCAAATAAAGTATGTTCAATACTTAATTGTTTTGGGTTTTTATTCAAGTTAATTTTTTTTAATAATAATATAATTTACTAACTCATCCAATTTTTTTTTGCACTAGTATTCCATTTGGATGTTCTTTTTTTCAATCTAGTCCAAAAATTAATTGAACTTTTTCCAGTTATGTCCCCTACACCAAACCTTGATTCATTCCATCCTCCAAAAGAAAAAGGTTCTCTTGGCACTGGAACTCCAATATTTACTCCAACCATTCCAGCATTCATTTTTTCTGTAACATAATTAGCAAGACTTCCATTTTGAGTATATACGGAAGCGGCATTTCCATATAATGATTCATTTTCTATTTTTATAGCTTCATCAACTTCATTAGTTCTCATTATTGCTAATACAGGTCCAAAAACTTCATCTTGCGCAATTTTCATATTTGGTTTTACATTATCAATAATAGTTGGTCCTACATAGTATCCATTTTCTTTTCCAGATACTTTAGTATTTCTTCCATCTAAAATAACTGTAGCTCCTCCTTTTTCAGCTTCATCAATGTACTTTTCAATTCTATTTTTAGCATCTTTAGATATAACAGATCCTAAGTTTTTTCCTGGAATAATAGTTTTTGCTTTATCATATATTTTATCAATTATATGATCTATTTTTCCAACAGCTACCATTGCAGATGCTGCCATACATCTTTGGCCTGCACACCCAGACATTGATGCTATAATATCATTTGATGCCATTTCATTATTAGCATCAGGTAAAACAATTAGGTGATTTTTAGCACCTCCAAGTGCAAGACATCTTTTTAAATTTGACGTTGATCTTTGATAGATTTTTTTAGCAATCTTAGTAGATCCAACAAAAGATATTGCAGAAATATCTTTATGATCACAAATATTTTCTACAATATTTTTTTCTCCATTTATAATATTAAAAACTCCATTAGGAAGCCCAGATAGTTTTAATAATTCTGCTATTTTAAGAGCACCTAAAGGTGTTTGTTCAGAAGGTTTTAAAATCATGCAGTTTCCAAGAACAAGAGCATTTGGAATAGTCCACATAGGTACCATTATAGGAAAATTAAAAGGAGTAATAGATGCTACTACTCCGAGCGGTAGATGTGAAGATCTGCATTCAACTCCTTTACTAACTTCTTGAATTTCATCATTAATTATTTGAGGCATTGAACATGCAAATTCTGTAAGCTCTATGCCTTTTAATACTTCTGCTTTAGCCTCTTCAAAAGTTTTTCCATTTTCTTGACAAATGATTTCAGCTAATGATTTTATATTTTTTTTAAGATTGTTTCTAAACTCATAAAAGAAATCTACTCTTTCTTTTAATGTTAGATTAGACCAGGAATTAAAAGCAGATTTAGCTGAAGAAACAGCATTATTTAAATCATTATTTGATGAACATGTTACTTCAGTAAGTTTTTCCCCATTTTGAGGATTCCATACGGGAATTGTTTTGTTAGTAGAACTTTCAAATCTTCCGTTAATAAAATTATTTACTTTTTTAATCATTGTATCTGTTGTATTTTTTTAATATATCAATTAATCTTTTATGAGGTAATTTATAAACTTTGTTTTCATTTATCCCAACCATTGTTTCAGCACCTATTAAAGCATTTAAAATTGCTTCTTCTGTTGCTTGTGAAGTAGCTAGAAAAAAAGGATTCATAAAATCATTAGGAAGAAAAGATATAGATTTTTCAATTTCTCTATTAGCAGCATCTTTATTAGCTGTTGAAAATGCAATAAAAATATCGCCAGAACCATTTGATCCATAACCACCAACTTTAGAAATACCTATAGGAACCCTTCTTGCAATTCTTTTTAATTGATTAGGTAAAAAAGGTGCATCTGTAGCAACAATAACTATTATAGAACCTAATCCTTCTCTTTTTTCTCCATATGTAATTTTTGGTTTAAGGTCTTGAATTTCTTTTCCAACAGGAACACCTGATATTGTTAATTCGTTTCTGCTGCCATAATTAGCTTGTACTAGTACTCCTAATGTATATTCTTTTCCATTTACATTTATTTTTCTTGAAGATGTCCCAATTCCACCTTTAAAACCATGACAAATCATACCTGTTCCCCCTCCAACATTTCCTTCTAAAACTATTTCAGATGAAGCACTATTTAGTGCATTAATAGCATGTTCTTTTTTTATATGAAACCCGTTGATATCATTAAGGCTTCCATCATAAGTTTCTGCTACTACAGGTAATGCCCAAAACAGATCCTTGATATTGTAAAGGGTTTTGAAAATTTTATTTTTGTATTGCCATTCTATTACAGCATCTCTAACTACTCCAACGCTATGTGTATTTGTTATCATAATTGGTCCTTCTAAAAAACCAGATTCTTCTACCCATGTTGTCCCTGTCATTTCACCATTTCCATTAAGAGAATACCATCCTGCAAATACTGGGTCATAAGTTTTACCTCTTGGTAAAATTGCTGTAACTCCTGTTCTAATTGGTCCATCTCCAACTTTTAAATTTCCTTTACCTTTAATTATTGTAACATGACCAACTTCAATCCCATCTATATCAGTTATGGAATTATATTTACCAGTAATTCCATCTAAAGGAATACCAATATCTCTAGCTCTAATTTTTTTATTTTTGTTGAAATTGTTGAATAAACTATGAGTAATATCAAAGTTGCTTATAGTTAAAGTTATTGAAAGAAAAAATGTAATAATTAGTTTCATATTTTCATTGTAATTTAAAAATCATAATTTATCTTAATAAAAGTATGCGAGTTGAAACTAAAAAAGAAGAGTTTTTAAATTTTTTATCACATTTCATTGGTTTGATTTTAAGTTTCATTGGTTTGATTTATTTGATCAAGTTAACTTATATGGATCTTAATACCACCAAACTTTATGTATCAATTATTTATGGGTTTTCTCTAATTTTAATGTATTCATGTTCATCTCTTTATCATTATTTTTATAATTCCAGATTTACTAAAAAACTTAGAGTAGCTGATCATATAAGCATTTTTATTTTAATTGCTGGTTCATATACTCCAGGTTTGTTATTAAAACTTCAATTTAGTTTAGGTATTGAGTTAATGTATACTGTTTGGATATTAGCATGTGTTGGTATTTTTATCAAATTTTTTTATATCGATAAATTTGAAAAATTATCACTTATTTTATACATAATTATGGGTTGGTTGATTGTTATAGACTTTAATGCTGTCACCTCAATTTTTCCTAGCGAAGCTGTTATTTTAATGGTTTGTGGAGGTATTTTTTATATGATAGGTGTTATCTTCTATGTCTCAAATCATATAAAATATAACCATGTCATATGGCATATTTTTGTTTTAGCAGGTTCTATTACTCATTATTTAATGGTACTGAAAATTATTTAATTATTTCTCACAAAATAAACTCTATTATAATTAGCTTCATATTTTAGGTTAATAAATTCATTATAAATTTCTTTTGATTCAATTATTAATGTATCTCCAAATACTTGAATTAAATTATCAATGGTTTGGCCATATTTATGATGAATTTTCATTTCATCTCCATCAAGACTAAAATCATAAAATTTTCTGTCTCCATTCTTAAATGTCATTTCTATATAGTTCCATTCATTAATATATATTTTTCTATCTCCAAAAAAATTACAATGTGAGACTTCAAAGCCAAGTGCATCATTTTTAATACAAACTCTTTCCCAATTTCCAACTAAGTTTTCTATTGCTATATCATTTGATATGCTTGAATTAATTAGAAGTAAAAAAATTAAATGCATCATTAACTTATAGTTTTCTCTTTATAGTTATCAATTTTAATAAAGTTAATGGAATTGTCTTTTTCAATCATATTTATATCTGCATATTTTATTTTTGCTAAAGAAGACACTAAACCTTTTGCTTTTTTCTTTTCATCATGCGTATTAATTGTATGTTTTGGTTTTATTTGATTATAAAGTTTATAAACATTATCCATTCCTGGATTTACTTTGCCACCCATAATATTTGGTAATTCAAATTCGGTAAATGTTGTTATTAATAATTTAATTTTTATCTTTTTTATAAGTTTAAGTTGATTGATAGATAGTTCAAATCCATGAGGAGCATAGAATAAACCTTCATTTTTGGTGTTAAAAATAACTAAAGCATAATAAATAGGATCAATTTTTTTATTTGGTTTTAAGACTAAAAAATTTATATTTTGATATTTTGATATCTTATTTTCTTTTAGTAAAACTAATTTTCTATCACTAAAATATTTTGAGAGTTTATCAAAAGCTTTTTTTGTTGCTAGTAATGTTTTTTTTTTAGGTAATTCTTGTAACGTATTTATGTGACAGTGATCTTCATAATTTTGTGATATGAGAATAAATTCAAATGAAGGAATACTTTTAATTTTTACTGGTTCTTTTATATGCCATTGCTCATTTAACCATTTAAAACCATCAATTTCAGAACCTAGTAACCATGGATCAATTATAAAATTTATTTTTTCAAAATTTATATGCCAAGAAGAATCTAAATTTAATCTCTTTAGTTTAATCATTTTTAATTTTTATGATTCATTTCCTTAATTTAGTTTATAATTATTTTTATGAAAATGAAATTTAGAAATTATTTACCAGTACTAATATTATTTCTTTCTATTCAAAATTTGTATAGTCAAGTTAGATTAGGTGTACATGGTGGATTAAATCTGTCTTCAGTTTCTTTTAGGAATTTAAATATTTTTGGTTCTGGGATTTCTACAGGTATAGGTTTTCTTCCAGCATATTCTTTTGGTATAGATATTAACTATAAAATAGTAGATAATTATTCATTTTCAAGTGGCATAAATTATTCTGTTAAAGGATATAAAGTAACTTCATTTGGTGTTAGAGAAAATTATTATTATTCATATCTAGAAATTCCATTTCTATTTTCATATAAACCTCAAAATATTAGTGTTGATATAGGTCCTTATGTTTCATTTGCATTGAATGAAGTAATTAAAAATTCTTTAGTTGATAATATTAATTATGGTAGGGTTGGTAATAGTCAAGCTGATGGTGATACTTTAAAACCGTTAGATTTAGGTATTAAACTTGGCTTAGGGTTTGATTTAAAGAATTTATTATTTAAATCAAGTATTGCATTTGGTATATCTAATGTTTGGCCTGGACGAAGTGGAAATTCAGTAAAAAATATTTCAACAGAGTTTTTATTTGGAATTCCACTATATTTATTTAATGAGAAAGATAAAAAGAAATAGTAATGAAGGTATAATTGGTGGGGTTTGTGAGGGAGTTGGAGAATATTTTGAAATCGATCCAGTTTTAATAAGATTATTATTTGTTGCTTTATTTTTTGCTATAGGAAGTGGATTTATTACTTATTTGATTGCTTGGATTATTATTCCTGATAAGTATTAATTAATTTCTTCAAGCAGAAGATATGTCATTCCTAATACACCGTCTATAAAATTTCCAATTTTTATATTTTCATTTGGGCTATGCTGATTATTATCTTTATTAACAGATGGATATGTAAGTGCAGGAACATTAAGAGTACTTACAAATGGTGATATTGGAATTGATCCACCAGAAGTTCTTATTTTTACAGGTTCTCTTCCAAAAGCTTTTTTTAGTGCACTAGATGCCCAGTTTCCAATTGGTGAATTAATTTCAGTTCTAAATGCTAAATAACTTATACTAGAGTCGAATCTGATTATATGTTTTTTTGTATTTCGTTCTTCTATAGTTGGATCTCTATTTTCAATAACATAAGCACCTTCATTTATAATATGATTTTTTACAAGACCAATCAATTTTTCAGGATTACTTTCTTTAACAAGTCTAATATCAATTTCAGCAATTGCATTATCTGGAACTATTGTTCTTACTTCTTTTTTTACCCATCCTGAACTTAAACCTCTAATATTTAATGATGGATATTGAATAGATTCTTGATAATTATTTCCTACATTATCGGGAAATGCTATTCCTAATTGTTTTTTTATTTGATTTTCATCATCTGGAACTGCTTGAAGAATTTTTATAGTATTTTCACCAATTTTGATTCCATCATAAAACCCAGGGATTAGGACTCTTCCAGAATAATCTTTCATTGATGATAAAATTTTCGATAATGTAAAAGCAGGGTTTGGAGCATAGTTACCGAAGTGTCCACTGTGTTGGGGATTTATGGGTCCATATGCCGTTAGTGTAATTTTACTTATTCCTCTAGCACCAAAAGTTAATGTTGGTTCATTGGATGGATGTTGTGGGCCATCAATAATTAATAAAAAATCAGATTTTAATTTTTCTTTGTAGAGTTGAACAGCACTTGCAATTGTTGGGGAACTCATTTCTTCTTGAAAATCAATAATGAGTTTAATATTAAATTTTGGTTCTAAGTTTAATTTTTTAATAATTTTTAAAGCATTTATAAGCATCATGGGAGGACCTTTATCATCACTTGTAGATCTACCAAAAATTCTCCATTCTCTATTTGGACTATTATTAATTTTTTGAATATCAATTTCTTCCCAATTTCCTTCAACCTTTTCTTTTAAAACTGGGATATATGGGTTTTCTTGATTCCATTTAGAAGGATCTACAGGTTGACCATCCATATGAAAGTATATAAGTACAGTTTTTAATGTTTTTGAAATAATTTTATTTCCAATCAATAAGGGATGATTTGGAATTTCTTCATTATTAGTATTTGCACTAACTTTTTCAAAAGTAAACCCAAGATCACTAAATGTTTTTTCACACCAATCAATATTTTTATAAATATTTTTAGTGTCATATCCATCATTTGGTATTGATAACATTTTAAAAAAATCATTCCAATTTTCTTGAATTGTTTCAAAAGCTATGGAGTCTATTTTATTTTTTTTTTGAGAATAAGAAATTTCTGATTTCAATAAAATTAATACTATATAAAAAATTATTCTATTCATTTTATTTTTTTTCGCTTATATACTTTACCTGATGGCTTAACTTTTGTTGAATTTTTTTTTCTAACAATTTGAGCTAGTCTACCTTTTTCGTTTTTAGGTTTTCTTGACATTCTAAAGAGCTAATTTCTTCTTTATATATTTTTCTGTAATAAACTTTCCATTCTCTATTTTTTGAATGATTAGTGTGTCTCCTTTAAATTGAAAACTATTTTCAATTACACTACCATTCATTTTTGTGATTTGAATGATATTTTCATTATTAGAAAATTGAAAACTACTAGTTTCATTATCCTTGATTTTAGTTAATCTCCCATCTTTTTTAAAGTTAAGAAAATGTTTTACCTCTGTCGTATTTGATTGGACTGGTATGAGACTCCATAAACCAATTAATTTATTGTTATTTGAGTTGATTGATACGAAAAAAATGATAATTAAAAAGTAAAATTTCATAATATTATTTTTATAATTTAAACAATTTATAAATATCATTTTATTAAAAAATATTTATTGCAAAGATTTTTCAACTTTAATAGTTATTCCATTTAGTTTATAAGTCATATTTTTTTTCTATTTTTGCTGACCAACAAAAAATTTGTTGGACAATTAACGATTTATGTAAAACATTAATTGTTGTTTGGGAAATAATTTAAATTAAATTAAAAATTATGAGTAAACATACAAATAAAGTACATGGAAAATTGAATTTTTTAATTATTGGAGTAGTAGTTGTTTTTGGTGCAGTTGCGTATCTATTAGTACAAACTGGAACTATAGACCCGTCAATGGGAACAAGTTCTGGTATTAAAGGCGTTAAAAAAGCCGTTAAGTACGATAATAGAAATAAAGTTGTAGTAGAACTTGATGGGGAAGAAATCCAAGAGATTTTAAACAATCAAGATTTTCTAAAAATGGTTTCAACACCTGAATTTTCTAAATTAGTCGGTGACCCTGACTTCATCAAAATGCTTGATGATGATGGTATCGGTATTATGAGTGATATTTATAACTCTAACTTAGAAGAAGGTTATATTGATATCAAGGATAAAAGAAGGGGTGATAGAATTGAGAAAGGTAACGTTAGAGAAAATGGATCTAGTAATGGTTCAAGTGTTTCTTCTGATCGTAAGTACACTGGTTCTTCTGGAAATCCTGCTAATAGGGATTCAGGTATTGGTGGTAGTGGTGGAGTAGCAATTCTTCCTATTGGTATTGTCAATAAAATTGCTGATTTTCAAAAATTCATGAAAGGAGATCAATTTCAAAAGTTCATGAAAGGAGATCAATTTCAAAAATTCATGAAAAGTGGAGCTGATTTTTCTAAGTTTCAGAAAGATGCAGCATTTCAGAAATTTCAGAAAGGTGCTGATTTTCAAAAGTTTATGAAAGGAGAACAATTTCAAAAGTTCATGAAAGATGCAACTCTTCAAAAATTTATGAAGTCTACTGATTTACAAAAATTTGCTAAAGGTGCTGATTTGCAAAAATTTGCAAAAAGTTCTGCTTTTTCAAAGTTTGCTAAAAATGCTGATTTTAATAAATTTATGAAAAGTGCAAATTTTCAGAAGTTTATGAAAAGCTCTGCATATTCTAAATTT
>TARA_B110000438_G_scaffold148637_1_pt1 | contig 31417 bp, 29 predicted proteins | sample TARA_B110000438 | Tara Oceans TARA_B110000438 (sample SAMEA4398413) | marine metagenome | biome: Polar Biome; feature: [MES] marine water layer (ENVO:01000295) within the mesopelagic zone...; material: water (ENVO:00002006), including particulate matter (ENVO:01000060) such... | reverse complement strand
AGAATCATCCATTTAATACTTAATCTTTAATGTATAAATTTGAAGTAAAATTATATAATGCTAGGATTCTTAAGTAAAGGTTTAAAAAAAATACTAGGTTCTAAAAGTGACAAAGATTTAAAAGAACTATATCCGTATATAAAAAAAATAAATGATGAGTTTGATATGCTATCAGAAATATCAGACCAAGAATTAAGAAATAAAACTAAATACTTTAAAGATTTAATAAATTCAGCATTAAATATATCATCAAAAGAGATTGAATTACTCAAAAAAGATTACAAATCAACTGAAGAAGACATCGATAAAAAAGAAAATATTTTAAAAGAAATTGACAAACTAAATGAATCGCAAAAACAAATTATTGAAAACAAACTAAATGAAATTTTACCGCAAGCATTTGCTGTAATTAAGGAGACTGCAAGAAGATTTTCAATAAATAAAGAATTAGAAGTTTCAGCAGATGATAATGATAGAAAGCTTGCTCAAAATAAAAGTAATATTAAAATAAAAGGTGATAAAGCAATATGGACAAATGAATGGGAAGCTGCTGGCGTTAAGATAATATGGAATATGATTCACTACGATGTACAATTATTAGGAGGTGTTGTCTTGCATCAAGGAAAAATTTCAGAAATGTCAACTGGAGAAGGTAAAACGCTTGTTGCAACTTTACCAGCATATTTAAATGCTCTGTCAGGTAGAGGTGTTCATATTGTTACAGTAAATGATTATTTAGCTAAAAGAGATGCCGAATGGAATGCTCCAATCTTTGAATTTCATGGATTGACAATAGATTGTATAGACAAATATGAATCTAATTCTAAAGAAAGAATTGATGCATATAAAGCAGACATAACATATGGAACTAACAATGAATTTGGTTTTGACTATTTAAGAGATAATATGGTTAGAGAAAGTCAAGAATTAGTTCAAAGAAAGCATAATTTTGCTATGGTAGATGAAGTTGATTCTGTTTTAATTGATGAAGCCAGAACTCCTTTAATAATCTCAGGACCCGTACCAAGAGGCGATGAACATGAATTTTTTGATTTAAAGCCAAGAATTCAAAAATTATTTGATTTACAAAAAAAATTAGTTACTCAATATTTAGCTGAAGCAAAAAAACTGATAAGTGAAAAAAATGAAGCGGAGGGGGGGCTTTCACTTTTTAGAGCACATAGGGGTTTACCTAAATATAAACCTTTAATTAAATACTTGAGTGAATTAGGTACAAAAGCAATAATGCAGAAAACTGAAAATTATTATCTACAAGATAATTCTAAATTGATGCCTGAAGCTGACGAACCCTTATACTTTACAATTGAAGAAAAAAGCAATTCTATACAACTAACAGAAAAAGGTCTTGATGATATAACAAATTCGGGTGAAGATTCAAAGTTTTTCATTATACCAGATATCGGAACCGAGATAAATACTATAGAAAATTCAAATCAATCAATTGAAGAGATAGCCAAAGCTAAAGACAAAGTGATTCAAGACTATAGTATTAAAACAAAAAGGATACATACCGTAAACCAATTACTTAAGGCATACTCATTATTTGAAAAAGATCAAGAATATGTAGTAATGGATTCAAAAGTAAAAATTGTAGATGAACAAACTGGAAGAATTATGGACGGAAGAAGATATTCAGATGGTCTTCATCAAGCAATAGAAGCAAAAGAAAATGTAAAAATTGAAGATGCATCTCAAACATATGCTACTATAACTCTTCAAAACTATTTTAGGATGTATAATAAACTATCCGGAATGACAGGAACTGCTGAAACTGAAGCTGGAGAATTTTGGGAAATATATAAACTTGATTGCATAGTAATACCAACTAACAAAGGAATTGCAAGATCTGATATGGAAGACAAAGTTTATAAAACATTAAAAGCAAAATTTAATGCAGTTATAAATGAAATAACAGAATTAAAAAATAATGGAAGACCTATTTTAGTTGGTACAACTTCAGTTGAAATATCTGAACTATTAAGTAGAATGCTTGATATGAAAAAAATAAATCATCAAGTGCTTAATGCAAAAAAACATGCTAAAGAAGCAGATGTAGTTGCAGAGGCTGGTAAACCTGGAACAGTAACTATTGCAACTAACATGGCAGGAAGAGGAACAGATATAAAACTAACTGAAGCATCTAAAGAAAGTGGAGGACTTGCTATAATTGGTACTGAGAGGCATGAATCAAGAAGAGTGGATAGACAATTAAGAGGTAGATCAGGGAGACAAGGAGATGTCGGTTCCTCTCAATTTTTTGTTTCATTAGAAGACAACCTCATGAGACTTTTTGGTTCCGATAGAATGATTAAGGTTATGGATAGAATGAATATGGATGATGATGAAGTTATACAACATAGCATGATTACGAAATCTATTGAAAGAGCACAAAAAAAAGTAGAAGAAAATAATTTTGCAATTAGAAAAAGACTGCTTGAATATGATAATGTTATGAACTCCCAAAGAGAAGTAATTTATAAAAGACGAAAAAATGCAATGAAGGGAGAAAGATTAGATGTAGACATATTAAACATGTTATATGATACATGTGAAGATATTATTTATAGCTCAAAAAAGTCACAAAACTATGATGACTTTAGATTAAATTCGGTGACAGTGTTAGGAACTGATTTTAATAAATTTTCAAAAGAAGAATTTGAAAAAGAAGATATTAATATAATCACTAATAGTCTTTATGAAAAAGTTTTAAAAAACTATAAGTCAAAGAATGATATTATAAAATCATCAGCAATGCCCATTCTTAAGAAGATAAAAAAAGATAGAGGAGGAACTGTTAAAAATATTCTTATTCCATTTACTGATGGCAAAAAACAAATTGGGGTATCTGTTAATTTAGAAAATGCTATTGAAAAAGATGGAAGTATTATTATTGATGAAATGCAAAAAATAATTAGTTTAGGAATTATTGATTTTAATTGGAAAGAACATCTTAGGGAAATGGATGACTTAAAACAATCGGTTCAAAGTGCAGTATATGAACAAAAAGATCCATTAGTAATATATAAATTTGAAGGATTTGAGTTATTCAAAAAGTTTATTGCCAAAGTTAATCAAGATACTGTATCATTCTTATCAAAAGCACAAATCCCTATTCAAAATTCTGATGAAGTTCAAGAGGCAAAGGAATTAAAAAGAAAAGAAAACTATGTGACAAAAAAAGAAGATGCAGGAACTGGGTCAGTTAGTGACCAAGATAAAACAACTGGCTATAAAACTTCAAAAATTGAAACAACTCAACCAATAAAATCACAAAAAATATTTGGAAGAAATTCAAAAGTTTCTGTTAGATATGAAGATGGCAGAATTCTAAAAGACATAAAATTCAAAAAAGTTGAAAGCGATATAAATACTGAAAAATGCACAATAATTGAAGATTAATTAATTTATGAAAAACTATTTTTTTCTTTTATTATTTTTTATAACGTCTTGTAAAGTTCAATCTCCAAATTCAAATGCAAAAAATGATTCTAAAGGATATTTTGAAGATTTATCATTTGCAAGAACATCTGAAAAAGATATATCAAAAAACTCAATACAAACTTCAAAAAAAGAAAATAGTAAAATTGTTACTATAAAAAATGAACTGGATAGCGTACTTAGTATTATAAAAAATGAAAGTAAAAAAATAAACTATATTGAAGGCTACACAATTCAATTATACCTAGGTGATAATAGGGCTCTTGCTGAAGAGACTGAGAATAAACTAAATGCATTAGATAGTTTAATTGAAAAAATAACAATTTTCACACAGCCTAATTATAGAGTTAAAATAGGAAAATATTTTAATAGATTTAATGCTAATAAGGATTATAAAAAATTTAAAAAAGAATTTCCTAATGCTATAGTTATTCCAGAAAAAATCAATATTAATTAAATAATTGATTTCTCATATTTTCATTAATTGAAAAAGCTAAAATTAAAGAAACAATTAATCCTATTCCAGCATATAGAACATCTTTTAAAATCATTTTAAAAGATGAATATGCACCTCCTTTATTTTTTCTTAATTGTATAGCAAGCTCCCTCCCTCCAAGAAGTCCAATAAATACCCATGTAGTACTAATAGGAATAGTACTAATAATTTTCAAATAATATAACAAGCAAGCATAAATAAAGTCAACAATTGTAGCAGCTCTTACATCTACAATATCTGTTTTTTCAGTAACAATTTCTTGAATCCTATCCCCTTTTAAATAGAAAAGTAATCCTAATCCAAAGAAAATGAACGATGCAATAACAAAAAATTGATCAAATGATAAAGCTCGAGGTAATACAACGGCAACATTTGCCATATCCTGCATTATCCAAGTAGACCATAATGCCCCACTTGAAATCCATTGTAAAGGCGTCCATAATTTAGATGGTTTCGAGTTTTTAAATTTTTCAAAAATATGAGTAGTCAATAACCATACAATCATAGCAACACTAAATGCAATAAAATAACCAAAAAAACTTTTTTCTAAAATACTAGTAATTGAGCTAGCCTTAGTAGCAAAAGCACTTAATAAAAGTATTGAGGTAGATACTGGCATTTTAAAGCGAGTCATAAGTAATAAAACAACTGGAGCAAATACTTGTAAAAACTTAAACTCTTCTGGGGCTTCATTTAAACCTTTAGAGGCTAACCTTTCATAGCTAATATCTCCACCATAATTCATCCAACTATAAGACACAGTTATAAGAAAAATTCCTCCCATATATATCCACAAATAATACCACTTTTTATTAGCATTAGATGCAATAAAAGTTCCTATTGTTTGAATGCTATCATTAGCTATCGCAGAGTATGCTGCAAGAAAAAAAACAGTCCACATTGCTACCGTTGGATAAGGATAAACAATCCAACAAATGACTGATAAAATTCCAGGTATTATTAAATCATTTTTTTTAAAATTCATATAGCAATGTTACTTACAAACATATTATAGAAAATACTTACTTCTATTAAATTTATGTTAACAAAATGTTATCTAGCTTAATTTTAAAAAAAGGCATTAACTTTACCATTATATTTAATTATGATTAAAATAGATAAATTAGTCGATTCACTTACATCTTTCCTTAAAGAAAGATTTGATTTGATGAAAGTAGATATTGTGGAAAAAATATCTGGAGCTATATCAAGAATTATATCTTTTTTTATTTTATTCCTTGTTTTATTATTTGTTATAGGATTTGCTAGTATCTCTCTTGGAACATATTTAAATGAAAGTTTAGATAGCAACTTTCTAGGATATTTTATTATTACTATTTTCTATATAATAATATTTTTTGGGCTATTTATTTTTAGTAAGTCCGGAAAACTTAAAAATTTGATCGAAGCTGAATTCAATAAAGGTTTAAAAAAATAAACTAAAATTCATTTATTCTTTTTTTCATCTTTCCTGCCTGGACACCAAACATTAATTTAAATCTTCGACAAAAATAAGCTGTATCTTTATACCCTACTTCATTACTAATAGTTTTGATAGTATTAGATTTCTCCCTTAATAACTCAATCGCTCTTTCCATTCTTCTATGTTCAATATAGTCTTGTGCAGAAAAACCAATGTTATTTCTAAAAAATTGACCCACATAATCTTCAGATATATTTAAGTGATTTGACAATACTCTATTTGACAATTCTTTTTCTAAATTAGAATCAATAAAATGAAATAAATCTAATATTTTATTGTCATTAAAAAACTTAAAATTTTCTTCAATACTCGAAAACATTGGCTGCTTAGAAAGAATGATTCTAATAATTTCAAACATAATTTGAGAAGAAATTAATTCTATAATTTTATTACTGCCTGGATGATTATGATAACTTTCTCTCATAATATCTTTTACAAGTGAAAGAATTTTAGAATTTTTAGAAATAACAAATGAATCCAGATATTTTGAATGAAAAATATTTATATGCTCAAATGCTTTTACATCAATATTCATTATAAAATATTTGTCAACTTTAAGATTATTTTTTAAGCCATTATCTTCTAAAAGATACTTTCTTTTGTTATCAATAAAATCATCATAAGCTAAAGTACTTGACCTTTTTGAACCAAAAGAAAGGGAAATTGTATTATGTGCTGGAATAAATAAAACTTCATCATGATGGATTACTTTTTTATATCTACCAAATCTAAATTTTCCAGAAATTGGTAGAATTATAGTATTTTCAATATCATAATAATTCTCAACAGTAAAAGATTTTTGTACATTTAAAACATTACTATTCTTGAGTGAAAATGAGAGATAGTTATTAATTACATTTACAAAAGTCTTATCCATTAAATATTCTTATTTAAGAAATTAGGGAATCAAATCTAAATTAATTTTATATAAAATTTATCTTCTTATAAAGAAAATAGTAATGCAATATATTAGAGTAACTAAAAGAATAATTGAAAATCTATAATCATTTAAAATTATTAATAAGTTTAGTAGTTGAGAAGTCTTTTTTAAGTTTTATAATTTCTACAGCTCCACCATTTTCAATAACAAATTCAACACCTACAATATTTTTTGAATCATAGTCCGATCCTTTAACTAAAACGTTTGGAATGATTTGTTTAATTAAATTCAAAGGAGTTTCTTCATTGAAAACTGTAACGTAATCAATATACCTTAAAGAGGATAATAATTTTATTCTATCTAACTCCTTATTTATAGGACGATTATTTCCTTTTAAAATTTTTACAGATTTATCAGAATTTAACCCTACAATTAAAATGTCACCCAATAATTTAGCCTTTCTTAATAAATGGATATGTCCAGGATGTAAAATATCAAAACACCCATTTGTAAATACAACTTTTTTATTTGATTTTTTTTGAAGAAAAATATTTAAATCTTTCTTATTGAGGAATTTACCCATGTTTTTTCTTTATAGTTATAAATAATAAAATAGAACTTATAAATCCAAAAAATAATAAAGCTACAACTTGTGACCCATGAATTAAAGTAGCAAAAAATAATCCTCCTTCATAGGATATACCATAATTCAATAAGATAGAGGCTACTAAAAAATGATAAGCACCAATTCCTGCATTTACAGGAACAATCATTCCTAAAGTTCCAGCAACAAGAATTGATAATCCAGCATTAAAACCTAAATGTGATGTTTCAGGTAATGAAAAAAATATTACATACCCCATTATATAATATATAACCCATAAAAATAAAGTTGATAATAAAAAATCAGCTCTGTAATACACATTTTTAAAAGCAAAAAAGCCAGATTTAAATTCATTAAATGCTTTACTTATAAACTTGTTCTTTTTTATAAAAAACCTAGATATATATATTATTATAACACTTACAAATATTACTAAGATTAAAAAATTAAGATTGAATTGAAAATTACTGAAAAGATCAATTAATAAATTAACAAAAATTTCATACTCTAACAGAAGAAGTAAAAATCCTAGAATAAATAGAGATATCAAATCAATTATTCTTTCAGAAACTACAGTCCCTAATGATGTAGATAATTTTATAGTATTTGTCTTAGAGATAAGATAACATCGAACAAAATCATTTAATCTAGGAAATATTAATGCAGTAAAATAAGAAACTATTATAATATTTGTAGTTATATAAGTTGATAAAGAATCAGAGTCGTTTTTCATTAATATATTCCATCTAAATGCTCGAATTATATGATCCAAAAGAGAAATAAAAATAGAAAATACAATCCATGAATATTGAACCGAATCAAGACGAAGAAAAAAATCAGATAAATCAATCTTATTAAAAACAAAATAAACTAATACCATACCAAAGCTTATTGAAAGCAAAAAATTAATTACAAGTTTTTTTGTCTGGACCAAATCTAAAATTTAATCACAAATTTAATAATAATGTATTGTGATAATTTAAAGTTTTAATGAATAAATACTAAAAATTGAAAAGTGATGAATTTTACTTAAATTTGTGCTTCCTTTAAATAATATAAACATAAAAATGGCTAAAACTTTTAGAATTCTTTACGTTGCATCTGAGATTAAACCATTTTTGAATCATACATATGTTTCTGATATAGTCAGAAAACTTCCGCAAGCAATGCAAGAAAAAGGAATTGAAATAAGAATATTAGTTCCTAGATTCGGTTGCATAAATGAAAGAAAAAATAGACTTCATGAAGTAGTACGCTTATCTGGTATGAATATTCCAATTGGAGATGATGAAAAACCTTTAATTATAAAAGTAGCTTCAATCCCCTCAGCAAAACTTCAAGTCTATTTCATTGATAATGAAGATTATTTTGAAAGAAAAACAATTTTTAATAAAAAGAATGGAACGTTTCATAAAGATAATGATGAAAGATGCATTTTTTTCTGTAAGGGAGTGCTAGAAACAGTTATTAAACTTGGATGGGCACCAGATATTATTCATTGCAATGATTGGATGACTTCTTTAGTCCCATTGATGCTAAAAACAACCTACAAGGAAAATCATATTTTTGAAAATACAAAATCAATTTTTTCAATCTATGAAAATTCTTTCAAAGAAAAGTTAAATAAAAAATTTGCAGATAAAATAATCGATGAAGAGATAGATATGTCTATGCTAGACTCTCTAAAATCATTAGATTATAATAGTTTAATTAAAATTGCTTCTGAATACTCAAATGCAATTATTAAACCAAAAAATGTAATGAATAAACCAATAGAAAAATTATTATCCGAGACAACTTCAGATAAGAATATTTTTGTAATCAATAATGATGAAAATTCTGTAGATTCACACTTCAAATTATACAATGAAATTCTTGGTTAGAATTATAGTTTTTTACAGTTTGTTTTTATTTTCTTGTGATGAAATTAGTGATGTTGGAATAAATGAAATTTTATCAGATAAACAAAATAAAATCTCTGTCAAGTATATTGAAATTCCATTGGATGCATCTAATATTCATTATGATAGCATTAGAACAGATGATGGAGAACTTTATTTCGGAAGATATAATGATCCTATATTTGGAGAAACTAAAGCAATAGCATATACTCAATTTAGTTCCATAATTTCAGAAGTTCCACAACCTAATGTTATAACAGAAAATTATTATTTGGACCTACCTAATGATTCATCAAATCTTGATTCTGCAATTTTGTATCTAAAATTATTTAGTTACCATGGAACTGATTTTGTTGATGAACAAGAAATTACATTAACACAAATTGAAGATACACTTTTTACAACTGGATTATATTTATCTAATAGATATACTCCAATTAGCGAAGGAAATAAAGGATTACTTGGATTTACTAGATTTTTAGGCAGGCCCAATCTTGATACAACAATTTCTATACCAATTAAAAAAAGTTATGCTGAATTTCTTTTAAATAGGATAGCAGATGGAGCATCAGAAAATGAATTAATAAATCAACTTAGAGGATGGGCATTAGTCCCTGGTGATAATAATAGTTTAATTGTAGGATTTAATTTACTTGATGATGAAAGTAAAATTGTTTTATACTACAACAATCCTTATCCATTAAATGATTCTCCTATTAAAGACTCTTTACAATATGTTTTTAGGTTTAATTCACCATTAATAAAACACTATAGTTATATTGAAACTAAAAGAGAAAATTCAAAATTATCAGATATTAATTCTTTAGGAGAAAATCAAATATTTAATACAAATGATGATTTAATATACTGGCAATCATCAACTGGTATATATCCTTTTATAGATTTAAAAAATTTCTATACTTTTATAGATACAGTGGGAAGTATTGTTTTTAATAAAGTTCAGTTAACAATGGGGCCAATAGAAAATAATAATTCTCCATATATTAAAGCTCCTGATAGAGCTATTTATTATTTTGCTGATTCTAATAATAAAATCAATTCTACAGGTATATATACAAATCCAACAGATAATGCCATATTAAAAGACAATGCATATTATGGGGAAAACACTGAAAATGCAGAGTATGTTTATGATAGTTTATTTACTAAATCCTACATAGGTTCATCTACTATTTTTTTTCAAGAAGTGATTCAAGGGAATATAAGTCCTAAAAAACTTGTGGTTTTTCCAGATAATGTAAGTTCATTTAATCAAGCGGTTATAAATAAAAATAGCTTCATATTAAGAGTTTTTTATACTGACTATAAAGAATAATTGAGTTGAAATATAAGATTGAAATATGTGTCTTTAATATTAAAGATTTAAAAAATATTTCAAAATATAATATCCAAAGAGTAGAGTTGTGTACCAATAAAAGTAAAGGGGGATTAACTCCTTCTGAAAAAGATTTAAAAAAATCATTAGAATATAATATCCCAATTCATCCTATCATAAGACCAAGAGGTGGAGATTTTGTTTACAATGAAGAGGAATTAAAATTAATGATAAAAAATATTAATTTTTGTAAAAAAATTGGATGTAAAGGAATCGTTTTTGGAGTTCTTGATAATAATCATAATGTTGATATTGAAGCGTGCAAAAAACTAAAATCATATTGTGGAGATATGTCTACTACATTCCATAGAGCTTTTGATAAAACAAAAAATCCTGAAGAAGCTATGGAAGATATTATAAAAATGGGTTTTGATAGAATTTTAACTAGTGGACAAAAAAATTTAGCTCTTAAAGGAATAGGCCTAATAAATCATTTATCAAAAAAAAGTAATGGAAGAATTATAATTATGCCTGGATCAGGAATAAGATCATCAAATATTGAGACTTTCAAAAAAAATAAATCCATTAAAGAATTTCATTCCTCCTCTTATGTAAATGGAAAAATATGTTTTAATGAATTAAACAGATTGGTAAAAAAGCTTAATCTATAGAATAAGCAACATATGAAGAGCCTGATTTTGTTCCTAACTTACCACCTCCACAAGCAATAACTATATACTGTTTACCATTTACCATATATGTTGATGGGGTTGCATAACCTGCTGCTGGCAAAACATCTTCCCATAATAATTCTCCTGATAATTGATTAAAAATTCTTAATTTTTCATCCATAGTAGCTGCAATTATTACAATACCTCCATCAGTGACAATAGGGCCTCCATAATTTTCGGTTCCTGTATTATCAAATCCATCAATTGATAATTCATCATGATTACCTAAAGGAACTTGCCAAACAATTTCATGATTATTCAGATTAATTGCTGTTAATTGCCCCCATGGTGGCTTTATTGCGGGATACCCATCCTCTGCATACATTTTATTAAAACCAGCGAATGAATAAGGATAAGGCCAAGTAGATTTATTTGTTGTATCAGAATTATTTGTATTTGTTATAAAATCAATAATTGATTTAATTTCTTTATCATCTAAATTAGAAAAAGAAGGCATAATACCTTTTCCATTTTGGATAGTATTCTTAATAGAAGTAATAGATATATTATCAGATATATTAACCAAAGAAGGTATATTAGAATAAACACCTTTATTTCCTTCTAAATTTTCACCATGACAAGAAAGGCATGCTGTTCTATAAATTGTTTCTCCTAAAGCTTTGCCTTCTACTTTTTCCATTCTTAAATCCCATGGTATTTCATTGGAATTTACATATAAAATATTTGTAGGTGGGTGTAAAGCAGCACCTCCCCATTCACCACCACCATCTAACCCAGGAAACAATATATTTCCTGTGGTAGTAAGTGGTTCAAATTCTCCATAAACTCTATTCTCCCATAATTTTTTAGAAAAATCATAAGCTTTTTTACTCCTAATAGGAAAGTCTAATTCTGTTAATTTATTTCTAGAAAAAATTGGAAAAACTGTTGGTACTGGTTGAGTAAGAGAAGCTTTTTCACCTTCAAGTTTTGATTTAGGAACATCTTTTTCAATAATTGGATAAATAGGATTTCCTGTAATTCTATTTAGAACAAAAAGATATCCAGATTTTGTAATTTGAACCAAGGCCTTAATAGATTTATTTCCCATTTTAATATCAACCAAATTTGGTGCAGCAGGCAAATCTCTATCCCATATATCATGATGAGTAACTTGATAATGCCATAATCTTAAACCATTATTTGCATCAAGAGCAATTATAGAGTTAGCAAATAAGTTATCTCCTTCTCTATCACCACCATAATAATCAAAAGCTGCAGAGCCTGTAGGTACGTAAACTATTTCATTTTCCATATCTAAGCTAAAGCCTGACCACGCATTAGCTCCACCAGAATTTAAATATGCATCTTTTGGCCATGTATCATAACCAAATTCATTAGGATAAGGAATTGTATGAAAAATCCATTCTATTTCACCAGAATAAATATTAAAAGCCCTAATGTGGCCAGGAACTGCACCAGTAGATTCGGAAGCTCTATGACCCAAAATCAATTTATCTTTAAAAATTATTCCTGGTGTATTAGCAGCAAGTAGCATGCCATCCACTCTTCTACCCAAACCTTTTTTTAAATCTACTATACCACTTTCACCAAATGATTTTATTAAAGTACCATCTCTAGAATCAATCGAATAAAGTTTTGAAAAGGTAGCATAAAGTATTCTATCTCCATTTTTATCTCTAAAGATATTTAAACCTCTATTAACTCCAGTGCCATGTGCTTTATAATCATCTTTATATGGATCAAAAGTCCATATATTCTCTCCTGTTTCAGCATTTAAGGCAATTAACTTCATTTGTGGAGTAGTACCATACAAAATACCATCAATAATTAAAGGATTACATTGAATTTGAGATGTATTATTTAAATCATGATCTCCAGAACTAAATTCCCAAACTTTTTTCAACTCCTTAACATTAGAAGTATTTATTTGATTAAAAGGCTTATAGTGAGATACTGAATGATCGGCTCTATAATAAGCCCAATCATTATCGCTAAATCTATTATTACTTGAACAAGAAATTAAAAAAAAAAGTAAAAGAAAAAATCTCATTTTCCTAAAATTAAAATCTCTTTACCTTGAATAAAGTAGTATAATAAAATGCTAAAAACTATAATTTTTTGAGCTATTACTTGAATAAAAAGAGATTCATTATTTTCAAAAGGATTAGGACCAAACTCCATTACTATGATAAATAATAAAAGAATTATTGTAAATAAAATATTTGAAATTATCATAATTTTAGATGATGCAGAATTAAAATAAACAGCTAAAGTTTGAAAAATAGAATATAACATTAAAGACCTAAAAGCAACTTTAACAAAAAATATATGCATATCGAAAGTTGAATCTTCAGCAGAAAAAACAGCAACTAAAACAAAAGAAACTAAAGATAAAACAATTAAAAAAAATGAAATTTTAATTAATACCCTACTTTTTTTATCTTCTAAAAAAAAAGGATAATAAGCAGTATAAAACATCATATATGATGTTGATAAAATGAGTAAAGAAGAATTAAAAAGAAAAGCAGAATAAAAATTATCTTCACCATTTTGAGCTATCCATTCACCCAAATTGCTAAAAAAATTATAAAAGAATAAATAACCATTCGTACTTGAATCTAGAATAGTACCACCAGGATATAAATACATTGCTATTAAATTCAAAAAAATAAATATCCCTATACCCCAAAAAGATTGTATTATTTTAAAATTTTTCATAGTATAAAAATAATAAATCTATATTTATATTAAGATTTAAAAACCATATAAGAAATGAAAATTAATGTAATAGGGTCTGGAATATGGGGAGCATGTACGGCATATTTTTTACAAAAAGAAGGGGCAGATGTTGAACTATATGATATGTGGGGACCTGGAAATGCTAGATCTGGATCTGGTGGAGCTTCAAGAATTATAAGATTATCCTATGGAAATGATAAAATATACACTGAGTTAACAAATAAGTCTTTTAAATTTTGGGAAAATCTTTCAAATAAAAGTGAGAGAGAATTATATAATGAAAATGGGATGTTGTGGATGGTAAGTCAAAGCGATAGTAGCTATATAACAAACTCTGCCAAACACATTGAAAGTTGTGGGCATTCTTTAGAAGAAATAAGTATAGATAAAATAAAAAAAATATATCCAAATATTAATTTTGAAGATATCAATCAAGTTTTTTTTGAAAAAAAAGCTGGAGCTCTTATGGCAAGTAGGTGTTGTAAAAATGTAGTAAGAGAATATCAAAATAATGGTGGAAAAATTAATATTGGAGAAGTCAAAATTAATGAAGAAGACCTAGATAAAAATAATTCGATTACTTACAATGGAAAAAGTCTTAATGCTGATTGTTTTGTAATAGCATGTGGCCCTTGGAATAGAAAAATTTTACCCAAATTTCTAGAAAAGATAACATATACATCCAGACAAGAAGTTTATTATTTTTCTGTACCAAATAGTAGTGCAAAAGATTATAACTTACAAAATATGCCTTGTTGGTTAGATCTTAATTCTAATAATCCTTCGTATTACGGAATTCCTTTTCACTTAAACAAAGGATTTAAGATTGCGTATGATGAAAGATCTACATTATTTGATCCTGATACTTCGGATAGAATCCCAAAACCTGAATTAGTAAAAAGAGTTAAAGAGTACTGTTATAAAAGATTTCCAAAATTATCAGGGTTACCAATAAGTGAGACAAGGGTATGTCAATATGAAAATAGTTTAGATGGAGATTTTATAATCAATAGACATGATGAGAATAAAAAAATTATAGTTTTATCTGGAAGTTCTGGTCATGGATTCAAAATGGGTCCAGGAATTGGAAAAATGGTATCAGATATTATATTAAAAAATAAAAAAATACCTAAACTATTTAATAAATCAAGACTTGATAAAAAAGAAACATCTTCTCAATATTATAGTGCTCAAATAAAGTATAAAAAAAATAAAAGATTATTTAATTAAAATGATAAAAAAAATAACTTGTTTTATTTTATTAATTTTTATTTTATCCTGTCAGGATAATTATAAAAACTGTCTAGATCTAGCTTATGGAACAGAATATATTAAAATTACAGGAGTTAGTGAAACAGACAAAAATTACTTTAAATATTTTTGTAAAACAACAGATGTTTTTGGTATAAAAATATATGCTACTGAAAATGTAAGTAATGAGAAAATACTGCATGCAGCATCAGTAATGGCTGAATATCTTGATAATAATGAGGATGGAATAATTGATAATCAGAAAGTACTTGATGCCATGTTAGATAAAAAAGCTTGGCTATTAATTGCTCAAGATGAAGATGAAAGAGCTATAAGAATTCCACCTATTGGTTCTTTTCATTTACAAGATTTATATGATGAAGAAATTTCAATTATTAATGGAAGCCCAAGGTTTGATGCTACGTTGGAAGAAGTTTTACACCTTATAACTCATTATGGATATTCTGAGGCATATCCAGATATTTTTGGTGAAAAAAAAGGTTCTGAAATTGCGAATGCTATGGATATTGCTAGAGGAGGTTATTTTAAAAATGTACCTAATGATTATCCAAATTCAGCATGGTATTCATATTATGATAAAACATGTAAATATGACTGTATGATTACTGAATATACTTACTGGGCATTAACTTCAATAATGGGAGCTCAAGAATATCCTGGCAGGCTTGAAGAAATAGAAGAAGAATGGAAGCTTAACACCAAAGAAAAAGTAGAAACTACTGATTCTGGAATTTTTAAAATATTAACTAATCCTAGGTATAAATTAGCTCAGAAACTACCAAATGGGAAGTATAGAATTCCCTGAAATGTTTTAAAATTTATAAATCAATATCATAATGTATTTTAAAATATCTTTGAAGCACAACAGAAAGTGCTTCTCCAAATTTATTCCAATTAGAATAATTATCTCTAATTCCAGGGTATGGAGCTTCTATTTGTATGGAGCTTATTTGTCCACCATTCTCAGATGAACCATGAAAATTAGTATTATATCCTCCACTAAAATATCTCATTCCTTCAGGACCTAAATCATTAATACTAGGTACTGATTTATATCCTAAACTATCAAGCATACTTCCAAAACTATTACCACCTCTTAAAACTTCAACAAAATCATCTGATGATATACTTACTAAGGTATTTATACTGCTTTTTTTTTGATAGGATATAGTATTTAATTCATAATCTAGTTTATCTAATTCATCTCCTGTTAATAAATAACCTAACCATGATCTTAAATCATAAAACCCATCTGGATTAATTCCATGGCCATGTATATCTAAAAACAATCCGTAATTAAAATCCTGAATTATTTTATTTTTTGAATATTCTATATAATAATGATATTCTTCCCAAGCTCTTTTGGCATAAATATTCTTTTGAACACCTTCAATGCTATCCCTATTAGCATCAATTTTTTTTCTATCTAAATTATTAATTATTACATAAGGTCTACTACCAAAATTTAAATTTAATATATCCATAATAGCAATAGATAATTCTTTTGTATTTGTATCATTTACTTTTGTTCCATACGTTCTGTCTTTAATTTCATCTGGCTTCAAATTACCTCCATGAGGAACAGATAAAATTATTGGTAAATTTCCAGGATAAAATTGAATATATTTATTTCTACCGTAATAAACACTGCCATTAACATATGGTTTATCATGACCTAGTTCAAGAAATATTTCATTTTTAATTACTTCATTGCAACATTCTTCATCCTTGCAAGAAACTATTATAAGAAACAAAAAAAAGAATATGAATAATGATTTTTTACTCATTAAAATAATTAGAAAGTCTATAATTTAGATTTTCTCTAATATTAAGCCAGAAAAAGTTGAAATCACCAGCATGAAAGCTTTCTTTTTCAAAAACTTTTATCCATGGAATTTTCATTTTTTCTACTTGCAAAGACCCTTTATCTGACTTAACAATTATTGAATTTTCTTTTTTTAAACTAAGATTGTTAATTGGTAATTTAAGAATTCTATATTTGAATAGTTGAAAAAAACTAGGCATCAAAATGCCTTTATGTTCTATTATGCTATTAGGTGAAAAATCAGAAGTAAAAGTGACAGGATTAGTTGCTAAAATATCACCATAAACTTCGTTATCATATGGATTAAAATTATTTCCAAATGTATTCCAAGACATATAACAATACATATCATCAGGGTTTTCACATGGATAAAAATTTTTAAAATCATTTTCAACAGGCATTCCAACTAAATAAGATAAAATTAATTTGTTTTTTATTTTTTCGTTTGGTAAAATAACTTCCTTTAGTAATCTAATTGCATGTAATGTTCCTTGGCTATGAGCTGCCAATATTATTTTTTTATCTTGATTTTCTAATTCTAAATACTTTAAAAATGCTCTTTTTACATCATTATAGGCTAAATCATAAGACTCTTTAGCAAAAGACTTCAATTTGATATTTTCATAACTAAATAATTGTAATGAATTATATAATGATGTGTAAATTTCACTTTTATATTCATTAAAATTATTTTTTAATTTAGGATCAAAAGCAATTTTATTTAATATTTCATTTGTATTATGATATACTAAACCATCATAAAACAACTGTCTATATAAAGGAGCATATACATTAGTAAGACCTGAAAAAACACTAGCTTGATTTTTAATAGCTAATAAATTAACCATTTCATAGTGGCTAGGATCTTCTGTATTAGAATTCCATAAATTGCCATTATAGCCAGAGTAATAAACTGTTGGGTAAATATAAAAAACATCAACTTTTGATTTGAATTCAGATAATGAGTCTATGTAATTTTTTGGAAGTTCAATTTCTTTTTTTGCTGAAGCAACCCAATTTTTTTTATATTTATAATCGGGTGCTTTAGGATAACCATTATATGATACCAAGTATTTTGTTGAGGTACAACTAAAAACTGAAAATATCATTAGTAAAAAATAAAAAAATTTCATTCTAAATGATTAAATTGATTTAATATTTTATCCAATAAATGAACACATTAAAAATAACATTTATAACATTAGCTTTTATATTTTCTTATGGAAATATTCTTTCGAAAGATAAAACCAACAAGAATAGAAAACTTTTTTTTCCAAACATTGATAATTACCAAACTCTTATTTCAGACTTACATCAGCATACTGTTTTTTCAGATGGTCTTGTATGGCCTAGTATTCGTGTAGATGAAGCTATATATGATGGAGTTGATATTATTTCTATGACTGAGCATTTAGAATATCAGCCACATCTTGAAGACATACCAAATTTAGATAGAAATAGAGTATATAATTTAACTAAAAAATATGCTGAAAACTATAATTCGAATCTTGAAAATGAAAATAAGTTAGTTGTAATAAATGGACAAGAAATAACAAGAAGCATGCCGCCTGGTCATGTAAACGCTATTTTTATTGAAGATGCTAATACTTTGTTACATAACGATTCACTAAGTGGTATTCTTGACGCAAATAAACAAAAGGCTTTTTTATTTTGGAATCATCCAGCTTGGTCAGCACAAAGAAGTGATGGTATTGCCAAACTTGATGAGTTCCATAAATTTTTAATATCAAATAATTATTTGCATGGTATTGAAGTAGTAAATGAAGTATATTATTCTGAAGAAGCTTTTCAAATTGCTTTAGATAATAATCTAACTATAATGGGGAATTCCGATGTACATGGTCTAATTGATTGGACATTTGAAATACCTAAATATGGACACAGACCCGTAACTCTAATCTTCTCAAAAAGTAAAAAATTATCTGATATTAAAAATGCACTTTTTAAAGGAAGAACAGTAGTTTACTATAATGATTTACTAATAGGAAAAGAAGAAAATCTGAAACCACTTATTGAAAAAAGTATAGAAGTTTCTATAACTGGTAAAATAAATCAAGGATATTCTGAAGATGGAGCAAGCACAATATTGAGTATAGAAATAAAAAATAAATGTAGTGCAGATTTAATTTTAAAAAATCTTTCAAACTTTACCTTTGAAAAAAATGCTGATATTTTTACAGTTAAAGGACAAGAATCTATAACCCTTAGAACAAAAGTTGGAGATAAAAAAATGACTGAATTATTAAAATTTAAGGTATTAAATGGATTAATTGAGCCAAAAAAGTACCTTGAAGTAGAATTTCCTACAGGAATATAAATATGAATCTTAATATAAAAAATGAAACAGATACTTTAGTTTCAGTTGTATTAGGAATAGCAAATGACTTAGGAAAAATCCCTGCATTAGATAAATGTATAGATCCAAAGACTAAATTTCATATTATAAATAATAGTTACCCAAAAGAAAAAAATTGTATTAAAGAAATAAATAATTTTAAAAATGTATTAAGAAAATACAATGTAAATGTACTTAGACCAGAAAATAATATTAAAAACTTAGATCAAATTTTTACTCGAGACATATCTTTTGTTATTGAAAATAAATTCTTTGTTCCAGAAATAATTAAAGAAAGAAATGAAGAAAAAAAAGGAATAAAATCAATAATAGATCAACTAGATAATAAACAAAAAATATATATACCTAATAATATCAAAATAGAAGGAGGAGATATTATTCTTTATAACAAGTATATTTTTATTGGATATACTGAAAAAGAAAGTGATTTAAACCTAAAAGTATCACGAACAAATAAAAAATCAATTAAATACATTCAAACATTATTTCCAAATAAAAAAATTATAGGAATTAAATTAATTAAAGATGATATCAATCCTAAAAAAAGCATATTACATCTAGATTGTACAATGCAACCAGTAGGAAATAATAAATTAATAATCTATGAAGATGGATTATCAGATAAAAAAGATATTAAACTAATTCATAAAATTTTTGGACAAGAAAACTTAATAAAAATAGATAAAGAAGAAATGTATGAAGGATGCGCAAACATTTTTTCAATTAATAATCAAACTATTATCTCTGATATAACATTCAAAAAACTAAATAATAAACTAGAAAAACTCGGATTTACATTAGAAAAAATAAATTATAGAGAAATATCAAAATTTGGTGGTTTATTCAGATGTAGTACTTTACCATTAGAAAGGTTATCATAATTTGTATTAATTCATATAAATAACTTAATTTTAAAAATAAATTAAGGATACATTATAGGATACATTCATGAAAATTCAAATTTGGAGAAGACGTGATATAAAAAAAGAAAAAAATAATTTATATATCAGATATAGACTAAGCCAAAATAAAGCTAATGTAGAAAGTTTAAAACTTTGGGAATGGATTAGGCCTAAAAATACAAATCAAATCGAACATAATAACAATGTAAAAAGAGCTTATAACGAAATCATAAGAAGAAAGAAAGACGATATAGAAAATAACAGAGAAATAATACCATTTACAAACATTAATACCGATGAATTTGAATATACTTTTAAAAAATATTCAAAAATTAAAAATACAAACGCAATTATTAATTTTATACAAAAAGTTGACACAAAAATAAAATCAAAAAAAATAAAAACCATAAATACAGGCTACCTTAAAAAACTAAAATCTGAAATTGAAAAAAAGATTACAATAGAAGAAATCAAAGGAACTACAGCATCAAAATACTGGAACAATTTTAAAAAAGGTTTAATAGAATTAAATGAAAATAAACTTTGTGAATATCCAAAAATAGGTGGAATTAAATTTTTAAAAAAAACAACAAAAATAATGATGTTTACAAATAAAGAAATTGACATCTTATCAAAATCATTACCTGAAAAATGGAAAGATTTAAAAAAAGCCTTCTTTTTTTCTTATAATACAGGACTAAGAATAGGAAATATAACAAGATTAAAGTGGAAAAATATTTATACTATAAAAAACAAAAAAAAGAAAACACATTACTACAAGATTGATAATAAAAAAAGAACAATGCTAATAAATTCATTTCCTGTTTATATAAGAGAAATGATAGGTAAAAGAAAAACAGATGATGAATTTGTATTTAGATTGCCTGATAAACAAGCAAACAGATCTAAAATATTTAAAGAATGGATGAAAAAATCAGGAATAGATCAAAATAAAAAATATAATGATTCAATAAACAACTATGCTATTGATCTATTTAATGAAACTAAAAATATATATAAAGTATCAGCTGCGTTGGGTCATAATAGTATTTATAAAACAAAGGAAATATATAGTTATATGGAAAATTATAATTTTATTGAAAATGAAGAAATAGTTATTAATAAAAGAAAAAAATTACCTGAAAAAATAAATAAAAAAAATTTATTTAAAAAAGGTAATCTATTAAGTTATCGTAAAATAATAAAGGATACAATATAGGATACATAAATATTGTATATATAAAAAAATTACTCTAATAATATATAAAACGGTATAAAATATAATAAATTAATATATAAATGAACTTTACTCAAATAACTTCAGATTTAATAATGATAAGACCTAAACATTTTAACTACAATGTTGAAACAGCAAAAGATAATTATTTTCAAAAAAAAGAAATAAACATAAGCACAACAACCATACAAAAAAAAGTTCGTGATGAATTTAATAGTCTAGTAGAAATAATTAAAAAAGAAAAAATTAAAATTAACATTTTTGATGATAAAAAAAATATAAAAACTACCGATAGTGTTTTTCCAAATAATTGGATAAGTTTTCATGAAGATGGAAAAATAATAATTTACCCTATGTTTTCTGAAAATAGAAGAAAAGAAAAAAGAAAAGACATTATTGATACTTTAAAAAATAAAGGATACAAAATAAATGAAATAATAGATTTATCTAAATATGAAAATGAAAATAAATTTTTAGAAGGAACAGGAAGTATGATACTGGATAGAGAAAATAGAATTTGTTATGCAGCAATCTCATCACGAACATCAATAGATTTATTAAAATATTTTTGTAAAAAAATAAATTACAAACTAATATCATTTAAAGCGTATCAAACATTTAAAAAAAATAGAGAACTTATATACCATACAAATGTAATGATGTGTATTGCAAAACAATATGCAATAGTTTGCTTAGATAGTATTGATAATAAGGATGAAAAAATCTCTTTAAAAAATTCAATCATAAAAACAAATAAAAAAATTATTGAAATTACAGAAAACCAATGTCAAAATTTTGTAGGTAATATGCTCCAAGTTAAAAATATAAAAAATGAAAAATATTTAATAATGAGCTCTAGAGCATATAAAAGCTTAACTAATGATCAAATAAAAAAACTCAAAACATATAATAAATTATTACACAGTGAACTCGATTTAATTGAAAAACTTGGTGGCGGAGGAGCTAGATGTATGATAGCAGAAAACTTTTTACAAAAAAAATAAAAGTGTAAATTGTATAATTAAAAAATAAAAAATAATTATAATGAAAAAAGCCATATTAACAAAAAAAGCTCCACTACCAATAGGTCCTTATAATCAAGCAATACAGTATAATAACATGCTTTTTATTTCTGGACAAATTCCAATAAACCCAGAAACTGGAAATTTAATTGAATCCGGTATAAAACAAGAAACGATACAAGTTATGGAAAATTTAAAAAAAATTTTAGAAGAAGGAAAAATGAGCTTTGAAAATATAGTAAAAACAACAATTTTTTTAAAAGACATGAATGATTTTGTTAATGTAAATACAGAATATGGAAAATATTTTGAAAACTGCATACCTCCAGCTAGAGAAACAGTTCAAGTATCAAAATTACCTCTTAATGTAAATGTTGAAATATCATGTATTGCTATTAAAGACTAAATGTCAAATAAAATTAGACTCAGATTTGCACCAAGTCCGACAGGACCCCTACATATAGGTGGCCTCCGAACAGCTTTATATAATTACTTGATTTCAAAAAAATTAAATGGAAAATTTATATTAAGGATTGAAGATACTGATTTAAATAGATTTAATAAAAATGCTGAAAAACATATCTACGAATCTCTAAAGTGGTGTGACATAATTCCAGATGAAAGCCCAAATAATCCAGGAAAGTATGGACCATATAGACAATCTGAAAGAAAAAAAATTTATAGAAAATATGTTACTGAGTTAGTAAAATCAGGCCATGCATATTATGCTTTTGATTTAAAAGAAAATTTAGATTATGAAAGAAAAAGACATGAAAGTAAAGGAAAAACTTTTATATATAATTGGCATAATAGAAACAAACTTGATAATTCACTTAGTCTTGATAATAATAAAATTCAAAAATTAATAAAAGGAAAAGAATACGTAATTAGATTTAAAACTGTAGAATCAGGAAATGTAAAAAATGAATTAAATATTTATGATGAAATAAGAGGATCAATAAAAGTCGATCTTAATAATTTAGATGATAAGGTAATTTTTAAAAGCGATGAAATGCCTACTTACCATTTAGCAAATGTAATTGATGATCATCTTATGAATATTACACATGTAATCAGAGGTGAAGAATGGCTTCCATCATTAGCTCTACACTTTCAATTATATAATGCTTTTAATTGGAAAAAACCAAAATTTGCTCATTTGCCATTAATACTTAAGCCTACTGGTAATGGAAAGCTGAGTAAAAGAGATGGAGAAAAATATGGATTTCCGGTATATCCAATTAAATGGATAGAGGATAATAAAACTAATGAAATTTTAGGTTTTAAAGAAATAGGTTATGAGCCTAATGCACTTATAAATTTTATATCTCTCATAGGATGGAATCCAGGAAATGAAAAAGAAATAATTTCTTTTAAAAATTTAATTGATATATTTTCTATTAAAAGAATAAATAAGTCAGGGGCAAAATATGATATAGAAAAAGCTAAGTGGTTTAATCAAGAATATGTTAAAAAATTAAATAATGAAGTATTTATTGACATATTAGAAAAAAAATTAAACAATAAAAATGTTAATAAAAAAATATTAAATGATATAGTCACACTCACAAAAGAAAGATTAATTTTCAAAAATGATATAATTAAAGAAGCAAATGATATTCTTAATGAAACAAAAATTATGAAAAATAATTTTATTGAAAAAAAATGGTCTAAGGATATTAATAATGTTATAAAAATTTTAACTGAATATCTTGAAAAAAACAATGATATTTTACCTAATAAAATAAAAGAATATTATTTTAATTTATTAAATAAAAATAAAATTAAAATTGGAATAGGAATGCAAGCTTTAAGATTGAGTATTACTGGAAAAACTAGTGGACCTGATCTTTTCTCTATTATTAAAATTCTTGATAACTCAAAAACGATAAAAAGAATTAAAAAAAATACAAAAATAATTAATGATGAAAATAGGAATAATAAAGGAAAATAAAATACCAATAGACAATAGAACACCATTTTCACCTTCTCAAGCTCTATTAATTAAAAAAAAAGGAATTAATATAGTCTGCCAAACAAGTGACGTAAGGTGCTTCTCTGATTCAGATTATGAAAAAAATGGGATTTTAATAGTTAAAAACTTAAGAGATTGCGATATTATTTTTGGAATTAAAGAGGTTCCAATAAAAAATCTCATTGAAAATAAAATATACTTTTTCTTCTCACATACAATCAAAAAACAACCTCAAAATAAAAAATTAATAAAAGAAATTATAAAAAAAAAAATAACACTAATTGATTATGAATGCTTAGTTGAAAAAAAATTAAGAATTATTGCATTTGGAAAATTTGCAGGGATTGCTGGTGCATATAATACATTATTAGCTTACGGAGAAAAATCAAAAAAAATAAAATTAGATAGACTTTCTAAATTTAAAGATTTTAAAAATTTAAAAATTATAATTAAAAAAATAAGAATAAATGAGCCTATTAAAATTTTAATAATTGGAAATGGAAAAGTTGCAGAGGGGGTTACATTATTACTTGACCTTTTTAAAATAAAAAAAATATCTTCTAATAAGTACATTAATAACAAAAGTTCCTTCCCAGTTTATTGTCAACTCAAAGTGACTGATTATATTAAAAAAGAAAATGATGATAGCTTTTTAGAAACTGATTACTTTAAGAGCCCAGAATTATTTAAATCCAATTTCTATAAGTATAGTAACCAAACTGATATAATAATTAATGCGGCTTACTGGGATCCAAAATCACCAAAATTATTTGAAGAAAATTTTATAAAACACAAAAATTTTAAAACTAAAATTATTGGAGATATAAGTTGTGATATAAATGGTCCTATTCCATGTACAAAAAAATCTTCAACAATAGAAAATCCATTTTATGATTATAATCCTCAAACAAAAGAATTAGAAGATGCTTTTAGCAAAGAAAATAACTTAACTATTATGGCAGTTGATAATTTACCTTCTGAATTACCTAAAGATGCTTCAGAGTTTTTTGGGGATATAATAAAAGAAAAAATTATACCGCTTTTAATATCAAATAAGAAATCATCAATTTTAAAAAATGCAACGATAATAAAAGATGGTAAGTTAACCGAAAAGTATAATTACCTTAAAGACTATGTTAGCTGATTATAACTTAACTGAATTTAAAAGTTTATAAAATTCATTTCTTTTATTATAAATATTAAAATCCCCACCATACATTTCTGTTATTGTTGTACTTGTATCATCTTTTATACCTCGAGATGAAACACACATGTGTTTTGCCTCAATAACAACCATGACACTTTCTGTATTTAAAACTTTAGTCAATTCATTATATATCTGTGTGGTAAGCCTCTCTTGAACTTGTGGTCTTTGAGCAAAATAATTTACTATCCTATTTAGTTTTGATAATCCAATTACTTTTCCACTTGAAATATAAGTAAGATGTGCTTTTCCAGTTATAGGTAAAAAATGATGTTCACAGGTTGTTCTGAGATTAATATTTTTTTCTATTAACATTTTATTATAATTATACTTGTTTTCAAACAAGGATATTTTGGGTTTATTTAAAGGATCTAATCCTTTAAATATTTCATTAACAAACATCTTAGCTACTCTATTAGGCGTCCCTTTTAAACTATCATCATTTAAATCAAGCCCCAACTCATCCATAATTATTTTAAAGTGATTTTGAATAATTTTTATTTTTTCAGAATTACTTTTTTCAAAGGCATTATCTTTTAATGGTGTTTCTAGAGTAAAATACTCATGATTATCTCCTATTAATTCAATCTGTTTTGTATCCATACTTATATGATTTAATTAAATTATACTTGTTTTATGATTTAAAGTTTCCTGAATTCTTATATTACTTAATATTTTTTTTCCAAGTATCGCGCAAAGTTACTGATCTATTGAAAATTAATTGGTCTTTTTCTTCAGAATCTAATTTAAAATAACCTTTTCTCTGAAACTGAAAATAATCATCTTTTGTCGCATTTTTGATTGATGGTTCAGCTAAAACATTGTTCAATTGAATAAAAGAATTTTTATTCATATGTGATTTAAAATCAACATTAGAAGATTCGTCAGGAGATTCTACATTAAACAATCTATCATATATATTTACATCAATTTTTATAGCATTTGACTTAGATACCCAGTGTATTGTTCCTTTAACTTTCCTTGAACTTTCAGGAGAACCAGAACCACTTTTAGATAATGGATCATAAGTACAATAAATCTTACTAATCAGACCTTTGCTATTTTTTTCAACAGATTGACCTTTAATTATATAAGCATTTTTGAGTCTAACTTCTTTTCCAATAGTAAGTCTGAAAAATTTTCTATTCGCTTCTTCTTTAAAATCTTCTCTTTCTATGTAAAGATTTTTAGAAAATGGAATTTCTCGATATCCATAACTTTCATCTTCTGGATTATTTTCAGCCTTAAGATATTCATCTTTATTATCCATATAATTTTCAATTTCTAATTCTATGGGATCAAGTACCACCATTACTCTTTTTGAAATTTTATTAAGTGTTTCTCTTGCACAATACTCAAGAAGTGCATAATCAATAATATTTTCTCTTTTAGCTATACCTATTTTATTACAAAAATTAAGAATTGATACTGGAGGAATTCCTCTTCTTCTTAAACCACATATTGTAGGCATTCGTGGATCATCCCATCCAGAGACTAACTTCAAATCAACTAACTCAGAAAGTTTTCTTTTGCTCATTACTGTATAGGATAAATTCAGTCTAGCAAATTCTCTTTGTTTTGGTAATAAAGATTTTTCTTTAGGTATTTTACTTATAAACCACTCATATAATTCCCGATGAACTTCAAACTCTAAAGTACATAAAGAATGAGAAATAGATTCAATAAAATCAGACTGACCATGTGTCCAATCATAGGTCGGATATATCTTCCATTTATCTCCTGTTCTATGATGAGAAATATCTATTATTCTATACATTATTGGGTCTCTCATATGCATATTTGGAGAACTCATGTCTATTTTGGCTCTTAAAACACAATCTCCTGGATTAAAATTACCATTTTTCATTTTCTGAAAAAGGTTTAAGTTTTCATCTATATCTCTATTTCTAAAAGAACTAGATTTTCCTGGAGTTATGGGCGTTCCTTTTTGTAATGCAATCTGCTCTTGACTTTGATCATCAACATAAGCATGATTATTTTTAATCAAAAAAATAGCCCAATCATATAAAGTATCAAAATAATCAGACGCATAGCATTCAGCATCATATGTAAAGCCAAGCCATTTTATATCACTTTTTATGGATTCTATAAACTCAGGGTCCTCATTTTGAGGATTGGTATCATCAAAACGTAAATTAATTAATCCACCAAATTTAATAGCTAATCCAAAATTTAAAACTATAGACTTGGCATGACCAATGTGTAAATATCCATTTGGTTCTGGTGGAAATCTAAATTTTAATTTTTTTTTATTTAAACCCTCATCTAAATCAGAAGTTATTATATCTATGAGAAAATTATTACTTTGATTTTTAAAATCAGACTTTAAAAATGAATTATTCATTAAGTATTAGTTACAGCGCTGAATTATCTTTTTCAACCTTAAGAGCTAAATCACTTTTGAATTTACTTAATGAATTTGATATATCTTGGTCTGAAGTCCCTAAAATTTGAGCAGCCAATATACCTGCATTCTTTGCAGCATCTATTGCAACTGTAGCAACAGGGATGCCGCTTGGCATTTGAACTGTTGAGAGTAAAGAATCTAATCCATCTATTGAATTTGAACTCCTAATAGGCACTCCAATTACAGGAATTGTAGTTAAAGAAGCCATTACTCCTGCTAAATGTGCAGCTCCACCTGCACCTGCAATAATGACTTTAACACCATTTTTTACAGAATTTTCAGAAAACTCTGCAGCTCTTTTAGGTGATCTATGAGCTGACATAATTGAAATATCATTTTCTATATTAAAAGAATCCAAAATTTTAGATGCTTCTCGCATTACTGGTAAATCTGATTTACTTCCCATTACTATTGATACTGTTGCCATATAAGTTTAATTTTTATTTTAAGATAAAATTAATAAATAAGTTTAACTATTTATAAATTTTTTAACATCATCGATTGAAATTTTTCCTTCATAAAATGCTTTTCCAAATATACCATTATGAATACCTATTTCTTTTAATTTATAAACGTCTTCTATATTCCTTATTCCTCCCCCAACCGTCAAATTAATTTTAGGAAATTTTTTTAATACTTTTTTATATAAATTTATAGGAGGACCTTTTAAGGTTCCATCTCTTTCTATATCTGTAATCTTAAAATTCTTTAGTCCTTTATGATGAAAATAGTTTATATGATCATAAATATTAATTTTAGTATTTTTTTTCCAACCATTTATTTTTAGGCAATTATTTAATACGTCTGCTGCTAAAACAATTTTTTTATGCCCCCAAGTCATTAAACAATCTAAAAACAGATTTTTTTTGTAAACAGGAAGTGTCCCTAATGTTACAGAATTAGCTCCAGCAATAAAAGCAGCACTAATTTGTCCACTAGTTCTTAAACCTCCTGAATAATTAATTTTCATATTTGAAAACTGACTTAACATTTCTAATAAAATAAAATTATTTTTTTTTGTGGTTTTAGCTGAATCCAAATCAACCATAAATATTTTTTTGACCCCAACATCTTCAAATCTTTTTAATGTATCTATAGGACTATGATCATAAACTTTTAAGGTTCTAAAATCACCTGATTTTATACCTACAGTTTTATTTTTTTTAATGTAAATAGAAGCTACTAATTTCATATCTATATGTAATCAAAAAATAATTGTAAAACAAGTAAATTAGTCTAAAACCATCAACTTAAAACCATGACCATGAATAGTTTGTATCTTAATATTATCATGACCACTTAAATATTTTCTCAATTTAGCAATATATACATCCATACTTCTTGCATTATAATAAGAATCATCTCCCCAAATCTTTATCAATGCATGATTTCTATCAACCCTTTTATTAATGTTCAAACAGAATAACTTTAATAATTCGTTTTCCTTTGTCGTTAAATTAATTTTATTGTTATCCTTAATTAAAAGATTCTGCTTATTAAAAAATATAAAATTCCCAAAACTAAATTCATCTTTTAGCTTAACAATTTCTTTTTTAGGCAACCTTTTTTGAATGGCTTTAATTCTAACTAATAATTCATCAATACTAAATGGTTTAGTTAAATAGTCATCAGCTCCAATTTTAAAAGCTTTTAAAATATTTTCTTTTTGAGATTTTGCGGTTAAAAAAATTATAGGAATTTTTTCGTTAATCTTTCTAATATCTTGTGCTAATGAAAAACCATCTTTTTTTGGCATCATAATATCTAAAACAACAAAATCATATGATTGATTTAAAAATTTAGATAAACCTATTTCTCCATTTTCAGCAATATCAGTTTCAAAACCTTTCATTAACAAATAATCCAGCAAAACCTTACCTAAATTAGGATCATCTTCAACAATTAAAATTTTATTATTATCCATTGACACACTCAAATTTAATTAAAAATAGAGAACCTTTATTTTTAGTGCTCTTAACTATAATCTTAGAATTGTGTTTATCAAGCATATTTTTAACATAAGACAAACCTAATCCAAATCCTTTTACATTATGAATATTTCCTTGAGGCTCTCTATAAAACTTATCAAAAACTCTCTTTATATTTCCTTTACCAATTCCAATTCCGTTATCAGAAACCTCCACACATAATTTATTATCTTTATTATATGTACTTATTAAAATCTCAGGTTTATTGTTACAATATTTATTAGCATTATCTAATAAATTATTGAATACATTTAATAAATGAATTGCATTTCCGTTAATAATAAAATTCTTGGCATCTAGTTTAGAAGATATTAATCCATTTCTTTTTTCTATTTTAAAACTTATTATATCTATAGCCTTTTGAATTATTAAATGTAGATTAAGTGATTTAAAATTTAATTCTGTATTATCTTTTTCCAAAGAAGCTATTTGAAGAACTCTTTCAACTTGACTACTTAATCTTTTATTTTCATCATCAATAATCCCGATATACTTATCATTAATTTTAATTGATTTTTTAATTTCCTTATCCATCAAAGCTTCACAAGCTAAAGAAATTGTAGATATAGGAGTCTTTAATTCATGAGTCATGTTATCAATAAAGTCATTTTTAATATCAGACAATTTCTTTTGTTCAAATACTTTAAGAACAACATAATAAAAACAAAATATTATAATAATTATAAAAATTATAGAGAAAAATAAGCTCCACTGAGATCCTTTCATTAGATAAGTGTCTTTATTGGGAAAATTTAATTGTAGTTCTAAATCCGAATCAATTAAATCATTTTGAAACAGATCAATTTTATAATCAGAGCTAAATATTTCAATATTTTTTGAATTAGATAAAGTGATTTGTTTTGAGAGTAGGTTAAAAACCAAAAACTCAAAATCAATATTTATATTTCTTTTAAAAAGCTCAAGAGAAATCATCTTTTCTATAGCATTAACATCAAGATTTGACTTTATAGATCTATCATTAGTCAAAAGCTTATTTAAAACAATTTGAATCATTTCTGATTTATTTAATACTTTATCAATCTCTCTTTGTAAAGTAGAGTCAATTTTAAAATCATCCATATTTTCAACCAAAATTGAAGCATTTATATCTGATGTGCTTTTATCTGATTCAATATTACTTCCAGACTCTATATCAAACTGTAAAGAATTTGATTTAACTCCTTTATTTATTTTTTCTTCATCAATTGTTTTTTTTATGAATGTACTTTCAATTAACTCAATCTGACCACTTTCTGTACTTCTATTTATTTTAAATTGAGCTTGTAAGTTATCCTTTGTAAGGTTTATAATTTCTTTTTCTTCAAGCCTTTTATTTACGTCAACCAGAACATCTTTTATGTCTTTATCAAATCTTTCACTATTCAATTTATTGATATCAGAAATCCAATTAAACTGAAAAAAGAGAATAGCTAGTAAGGAAATTACCAACAAAAAAATAATAGAAATAAATTTACCTTTTGACATTATAATACAAATTTAAAGAAAGTATCTATTTCAATATTAAATTTTAATTATAACTAACTATTAATTAATTTTAAATTATGGGTTATTAGCTCAGTTGGTTCAGAGCACT
>TARA_B110000438_G_scaffold171784_1_pt1 | contig 31542 bp, 26 predicted proteins | sample TARA_B110000438 | Tara Oceans TARA_B110000438 (sample SAMEA4398413) | marine metagenome | biome: Polar Biome; feature: [MES] marine water layer (ENVO:01000295) within the mesopelagic zone...; material: water (ENVO:00002006), including particulate matter (ENVO:01000060) such... | reverse complement strand
GAGCGAAATACAATTACTTATGAAATTATTTCCACCAAAAGAATTAATAGTGATGCGCTCAATTCTGAGGTTCCTCAATAATGCAGACTAATCGACTGAATCAAGGTGGTTTTATTGATCGTAATAAAACACTGCGATTTACTTTTAATGGTCAGGCTTATTCTGGTTATCAAGGTGATACTTTAGCCTCTGCATTAGTTGCTAATGGCATTAAAATAGTTGGAAGAAGTTTTAAGTATCATCGTCCAAGAGGAATAATCGGGAGTGGCGCTGAGGAACCTAATGCCATATTTCAAATTGGCAGCGGTGCCACCACAGAAGCCGGAATGCGGGCCACGCAAATTGAGCTCTATGATGGTTTAGTGGCTAAAAGTGAAAAAGGCTGGCCGAGTTTATCTTTTGATATTGCGATCATCAATGACTGGTTTAGTAAGTTATTCGGAGCTGGCTTTTACTATAAGACGTTTATGTATCCTGCTAAGTTTTGGAAAATATACGAATATTTTTTACGTAGAATGGCTGGCTTGGGTCAGGCGCCTAAGCAACCAGACCCAGATCATTATAGTCATCAGAATATCCATTGCGATATCTTGATTGTTGGAGCTGGACCAGCGGGCTTAATGGCTGCAGTATCAGCAGGCAAATCTGGTGCTAAGGTGGTTATTGCTGATGATCAAGCTATGTTTGGAGGATCTTTATTGTCTTCTAAAGAAATAATAGATGGCCAAAGCTCTGAAGAATGGATTGCCTCTCAAGTTGAGAGTTTAAAAGCATTACCGAATGTTACCTGCTTATCTAGAAGTACAGTATTTGGTTATTATGATTATAATTTTTTAACTATCAATGAGCGATGCACCAATCATTTAAGCGAATTCACAGCAGGACAAATTCGACAGAAATTATGGCGCGTAAGAGCTAAGCGAGTTGTTTTAGCTCAAGGCGCTTTTGAGCGTCCCTTGGTATTTCCCAATAATGATCGACCTGGCATTATGTTAGCTTCTGCAGTATCAAATTATATTCATCGCTATGGTGTGATTCCGGGAAAAAATGCGGTTTTATTTACCAATAATGACTCTGCTTATCAAGCTGCTATTGATTTAAAAATGGCTGGCGCACAATCTGTTTTTATTGTTGATAGCCGTTCAGAGCAGCCTTCTGATATGGTCGATGCTGCCAAGAAATGTGGAGTTGAATTACAATTTGATGCTGTCATCAGGAATGCGATTGGTAACAAAAGCATTAAAGCAGTTGAGATATCAACTTATGATGCCAATGACAATACATGCAAAGATATAGCTGATAAAAGAGAATGTGATTTATTGCTTTTTTCAGGGGGATGGAGTCCCGCGGTTCACCTTCATTCTCAATCTGGAGGAAAAAATAAATGGGATGAAGAGCGTCATTGTTTTGTTCCAGATAAACCCAGTCAAGCGTCATCCTCAATCGGTTCATGTAATGGTACTTGGATTCTTGAGGATTGCCTTAAGGAGGGTATTAATTGTGGTCAAGAGATGGTTACCAATCTTGGTTTTCAAGCTGCAGATATAAACTTACCAAATTCGAAAAAAATTAAAATAAGCCCGATGAAGCCTCTTTGGCAAGTAATCGCTAAAGACTCTCCAGAACATTTACCAAAGCAATTTGTGGATTATCAAAATGATACGACTGTTTCTGATATATACCTTGCTGTAAGAGAGGGTTATACAGGTATTGAGCATGTTAAGAGATATACAGCTCTTGGCTTTGGAACAGATCAGGGAAAATTAGGTAATATTAATGGTATGGCGATATTGGGCCAGGCTCTTGACAAACCTATAGCACAGATTGGAACCACAACATTTAGACCGGCTTATACACCTGTGACCTTTGGGGTGGTCGCAGGTGAAGATATTGATGGAATGTTTGAGCCGACCAGAAAAACAGCTATGCATAATTTTCATACTGATAGAAAAGCACCTCTTGAGATAGTCGGACAATGGTTACGTCCATGGTATTTTCCTAGAGATAATGAGGATATGCCCAGTGCTGTTAGTCGTGAGTGTATGGCGGCTAGATCATCTCTTGGAATTATGGATGCTTCGACTTTAGGCAAGATTGATGTTTGTGGAAAAGATGCAGTTTCTTTTCTGGAGAAAATCTATACACATGATGTCGCTAAGATGGCTATTGGTCAATGCGCCTATGGTGTGATGCTGGGTGAAGACGGAATGATCAAGGATGATGGCGTCATGGCTCGCCTAGGTGAAAATCATTTTTATTTAACTACTACTACTGGTGGTGCGGCTAATGTGATGAGCTGGCTTGAACAATGGTTACAAACTGAATGGCCACATTTAGATGTTTATATGACATCCTTGACTGATCATTTATCTACAATCGCTTTGGTTGGTCCTAACAGTCGACGAGTATTACAAACTTTAGTAAATACCGATTTGAGTGCAGAATTGTTTCCATTTATGCGTACCTGTAAAAGCGAGATAGCAGGCATTGCAATAGATTTATATCGAGTGAGTTTTAGTGGCGAACTTACTTTTGAAATTAATGTTAATAGTAATTTTGCGTTACATCTATGGAACCTACTGATGAAAGCTGGAAAAGATTTCGGGATTACCCCATATGGCACTGAAACCATGCATGTACTGAGAGCTGAGAAAGGATTTATTATTGTGGGCCAAGATACAGATGGTTCTGTTAATCCTTTAGATGCCGGTTTGGGATGGCTAGTTTCCAAAGAAAAAGATTTCATAGGTAAACGTTCTCTTGAGAGAGCTGATTCTATGCGTAAGGGCAGAAAACAGTTGGTTGGATTACTCTCAGTTGATAATAAAAGTGTCATACCTGAAGGTGCGCAACTAATTGAGAAAAAATCTACTTCTGGGCCAACACCAATGTATGGCCACGTTAGTTCCAGTTATTACAGTCCTGTTTTAGGATATCCAATTGCGCTCGCATTAGTTCAATCTGGAAGAAATCGTTATGGTGACAAGTTATTGGCTATTTCTTCTGATACAAGGGCAATAGAAGTCAGTATCACAAAACCGATATTTTATGATTTGAAAGGGGAGCGACAGCGTGTTGAATGAAATAAAAAAGTATGCTCTTGATGGTTTTATCAACGAAAAGGAATCATCCGTAATATCTCCACAAGGATTAGAAATTAATATTCGCGCAGAAATTAATTTTTTAAATATCAGAGGTTCTATTAATGACAGTGATTTTATAGAGCATGCTGAAGCAGTTTTTCAACAAACTTTACCTTTGGATTTCAATACTTTTAGTGTTGGAGAGCATCACATTTATTGGCTTGCCCCAGATGAATGGTTGGTGGGTACTGCACATGATCTAAAGCCAATTGTGCAGAATATATCACCAAAAATTGATCTATATGTTACCAATCAGACAGGAGGTTATACACAATTGATCCTCCAAGGTGACTCTGTTCGTTCTCTTCTATCGAAAGGGTGCACCTTGGATATTAGTGAAAAGAAATTTTTAATTGGGCAATGCGCACAAACAGGATTAGGGAAAGCTGGAATTTTATTGGCTTTGACTGACTCCTCTCCTACTTTCAATATAATTGTACGCCGAAGTTTTGCTGAGTATGTGGGGTTATGGCTTAAGCAATGTGGAAATGAATTTGGTGTAAATTTTACACATAAGCATTAAGAGCGGCTAAACTTATTTCATCCTTTGTATCTGATAGGTAGAAGTGTAATGAATACTCTAGGTAAAGTTAAAGTGGAGCCCAAAAATATTGGCTTTCTACTTCTTGATAACTTTACTTTGATATCTTTTTCGTCAGCAATAGAGCCATTGCGTTTGGCCAATCATTCATTAAAGGAAGAAATTTACACTTGGAGTACTTTCTCAGAAAAAGGTGAGACTATATTGTCCAGTGATGGGATAAATATTAATGTTGATTTTTCAATCAATTCCGAAGTGGCTTTAAATAATATTGAATTGCTTATTGTTTGTGGTGGTTTAGAGGTTGAAAAAAATTATTCTAAAAGTATTGCCCGATTTTTAAGGAATGTCCATACCAAGGAGATTGCTTTAGGGGCAATTTGTACGGGCAGTCGTATATTGGCAATGGCTAATTTATTGAATGGTTATTCATGCAGTGTTCATTGGGATGGATTGAGTACTCTGAGTAATTTATTTCCCAACATCAACGTGCGTCGAAATTTATTTACAATAGATCGAGATCGATTTACCAGTTCTGGAGGAATAGCTCCGTTTGATATGATGCTTAAAATTATTAGAGATCAATTTGACTCAACAGTTAGTTCTGCAGTTGCTGAACAATTTATCTCAGATCGAATTCGTCGGGGTGATGATGAGCAACGTATTCCTTTAAAGCATTTAATTGGATCATTATCTGATCGATTAATTGCTGCTGTTCAATTAATGGAGGCAAATATCAGGGAGCCAATTAATCAAGCAGATCTTGCCGCCTACCTGGGATTATCAACCAGACAATTACAGCGTCTTTTTAAAAGATATCTAAACTGCAGTCCATCACGTTATTATTTGCAATTACGTCTTCAAAGAGCAAAAGATTTGTTACAACAAACCTCTTTAAATATTCTGGAGATTACTTCTGAATCTGGGTTTATATCAGTTTCTCATTTTAGTAAAAGTTATAAATCTTACTTTGGCTACCCACCCAGTTATGAGAGAAATAGCGAGATAATGAATTCAATCGGATTATCTGGCTAATTTCTTTTTTCAGTTTGATAGAGCGCTTTAGATAAACCAAGTATCATCAGAATTAATACAATTGAAAACGGTAATGCAATCGCCGTAGTTGCAGTTTGAAGTGCAACTAAACCTCCTGCAAGTAGCAATAGACCAGCAATCAGTCCGATTGCAACACCCCAGAAGATTCGTAAAGCTCTTGGTGGATGTGTTTTGCCGGTACAAAGAATGGTGCAAATTACGAGAGTTCCCGAATCTGAAGAGGTCACAAACCAAGTAGCAATTAATACAGTTGCTAATAATGCAATTGGCCAAGTTGCCCAGCTTAAATTGAGTAGCTCAAAGGTTTTAAAGAGAGCTTGAGTCATATCTTGATTAACTGCTTGAACTAGATTGCCTGATTGGTTTAATTGCAGGTCTAATGCTGTTGCTCCAAAAACACACAACCAAATAAAACCAATGAACGTGGGTACAAGTAAGGTTCCAATAACGTATTCTCTCAAAGATCGTCCTCTTGAAATACGAGCCATAAACATTCCCACAAAGGGGCCCCAAGAAATCCACCAACCCCAATAAAAAAGTGTCCATGCTGTCTGCCAGCCAATTTCATTACTAGGATCAACCCAAGTTCCCATTGGTAGAAAAGTAACAATATAATCTATGCTGCCATAGAAAATAGAACTGATAATGACTAATGTAGGTCCAGCGAAAAGAAGGGAACCAATAAGAATAATGCACAACCAAATGTTCAGTTCACTGAGTCTGCGGATGCCTCGATTAACTCCAGAAACAGCTGAAATCGTTGCGATTGCTGATACTACTAAGATTAATCCTAATTTAAATAAAGGTGTAGCTTCGATATTAAAAAGATACTCTAAGCCACTGGCCATTTGTGAAGCTCCCAGACCTAGCGTTACAGCAATACCAAATAAGGTACTAAATACCGCCAATAAATCTATGAAATCTCCGGTCAATCCATAGATGCGATCACCAATAAATGGATGTAATGAGGATCTAATGGTTAAGGGAAGTCCTTTGCGAAAAGAAAAATATCCTAAGCATAAACCCACAACAGAATATATCGCCCAGCCATGCAAACCCCAATGAAATAGGGTGATTCTTTGGGCAATTACACCCGCTTCAGCTGTGAGCGGCTGAATATTTTCTAGAGCAAGGAATGGATTTTGCTGTAAATGTAAAATAGGTTCAGCTACGCCATAAAAAAGAATGCCAGTACCAATTCCTGCCCCAAATAGCATTGAAAACCATGAGAATCTAGTAAATTCGGGTTTTTCTCCATCTTTACCCAATGTGATGTGACCGTATGGTGAAGCAATGATGAGCAGAGTAAAGACCGTAACAATTGTGACAATCCATATAAGGTAGCTGGAAAAGTAGCTGGTTATTAATGCTTGCCAATACATTACAAAATCATTGACTAGATCTGGGCTGGTTAAGATGAATACAAGGAACAAGGCTATAAGTATTGCCGATGAAACCGCAAGACGAATATTTGTCCCTTCCAGATGATTCATTAATCTTTTCATATTAGCAGTACTCCAATTAATTGGTCTGTATAAAAAAAGCCGGAAAGGGTATCCACGGCTTTATTAGCAGAACCAAGTTTTCAAACTTCTGGTGGACTAAATACTCGTGCAAAATAATCAGTAATATCATCAGTTAATTTGTCAGTATTGGTATTTTTTATCCCTGAGAGTTCAAGCGCCAAAGCTTTCTTGAAATCGATTTGCATTTCACGTGCAATCTGAATTCTTTGTGCCTGAGGTGAGCCAGCTCCATGCATTGACTCCGTAAGATAACCAACCGCGTTTCTTCCTAGAGTCATATTTTCTATTAATCGTAATATTCGAACTCTATTTTCTGTAGGTATTTCCTTACGGCCTTTTAGATATTTTTTTAATAAAATTCCAATTTCTGGATGATCGAAGTCTTTTTGCGAAGGCAATGTGGCAACTAATCCACCTCCGATATCTTGAGCCAATCTGCCAATTTCATAGGTGAATTTTGTCACATGATGTTTACAAACATTTGCCAGCATGTCATCACAAATATAAGCACCAGAAGTGGTTGCGTGAGATTGATAACTTGCTGCTATTCCAGTGGCATAGATGGTTTCATTGAGGTGTGTCATTTCCGTCAGTTTGTCTTTTATATGCGATGTTTTTTCAACACCATTATATTCTGCAGCAGCAGCAGCGGCACCAATCAGGACGTCTCCAACACCAGATTTACAAACATAACTTCTACGATGATAACAAGTAAATCTCTCCACAAGCATAGCCGCAAATTCGTATTCACCATTCATGAAAATTTTCTCATTTGGAATAAAGACATTATCAAAAATGACCATGGCTTCCTGTCCAGCATATTTTGCATTTCCTACATCAATATCACCCTCATCTAATGAGCGAGTGTCACAGGATTGTCGTCCATAGATATATGTAATTCCTTCAGCATCAGTTGGGATCGCTCCAACGATCGCATATTCTTTATCTTTCTCACCCAATCGAATTGTCGGCATGACTATCATCCAATGTGAATTTAAGCACCCTGTTTGATGTGCTTTGGCACCACTGATAAATACGCCTGCTTTAGTTCTCTTAGTGATATGTACATATAGGTCAGGGTCATCTTGTTGATGTGGCGCTAAACTACGATCTCCTTTAACATCAGTCATAGCACCGCCAATAACAAAACCCCCATTTTGAACCATAGCAATGAAATTTTTGAATTTTTCATGATAGGTACTGCTGTATTTTGCGTCTATTTCATAGGTCACTGAAAATAAGGAATTTAATGCATCCATTCCGACGCACCGCTGGAAACAGGTACCTGTTAATTGCCCAAGTCTTCGCTGCATTTTATTTTGCATAACCACATCATATGGGGACTGAGCAATGTGCAAAAATCGATTAATTCTTTTGTTGGTAAATGGCGAAATAGCCGTGGCAATTTCTGGATTTTCAGTAGCTAAATCATACGTTTTTGCAACGGCATTGATTGAAGGTCTTATAATTGGATGATCGATGGGTTCGTCTATTAGTTCGCCAAAATAATAGACGTTTAAATTTCGATTACGCAAACTGTCACGATAATCATCACTCGTTTCTATGGCGTTATTTATAATTTCTTTATTCATGCTTATTCAATCGCCCTCTTATCACTGCTTAACTTTGCAATCTTTATTTTGCTCAAATCAATTTTTATGGATTTTAGTGGTAGATGAATATCATACTACTACATAAGCATAAGCAATATAAAATATTGCTGCAGCCCCTGCAGCAATTAGAGCATAGGGAAATTGTGTTAGAGCATGCTTCATCGGACTAATGCCGCAACTTTGTGCTGAGAGCACAGTAGCGTCTGTATAAAAGCAGGCATGGCTCCCAAAAGAAGCCGCTGAGAGTAATGCTCCTATTGTTAAAGAAAGGGGTACTTCTAAAGCGATACCTAAAGGCATCACTATGGGTATTGCAATGGCGAATATTCCCCAATTTGAGGCTGTAGCGAATGACATAAATGCCATTGAAATAAAGACGATTACAGGAAATAAAGTGGGCGACATAAAGGGTTTTACTGATTCCATAATAAATTGTGGAAAACCTATTTGGTCATTGATGGTTTTAAACATAAAAGCTGCAACAACGATCATCAAAGGCGGAATCATAATTTTAAAGCCCTCAAGCAGTGCATCCAGGGCAACATACATATTAATTAACTTTAAACCTATCATGATTGGTACGGTCAGCATTAATGTCGCAATAATACCCCGCAATAAATCAATATCATTTAATAATGTAAATACGATCAGAGCAATCAAAGGAATGATAAAAGCCCACATATTGGCTCTTTGCTTTGGATTTTTATGATTTACTTCTTTAGTGTGCTTTTCAGCATGACTGGCTTGACTTGCAATTAATTCCTCATTCTTCATTGGCCCAATGATGGGGAGTCGACCGGTTGCAACCAGAGGAACGAGAAGAAGCGCAATAATTGGATAAAACATAAAAGGGATGGCGGCAATATAGTGACTCATTCCATCACCCAAAGGTATCGCATCATTTGATTCGAGTAGCACAGAGAAATATACAGCCCAAGTAGATATAGGGACCAAAACACATGTCGGTGCTGCGGTAGAATCAACAACATAGGCAAGCATAGAGCGCGATACTTTAAATTTATCGGTTACTTTTTTCATAGAATTACCTATAACAATGGCATTTAAGTAATCATCTATAAACATAGTCAGTCCAAGAAACCAAGTGACCAGTAGAGATTTATTTCTGGTGTTGGCTTTTTTGGCCATTGTTTCTGTAAAAGCTGTAACACCACCTGTCGCAATTAATAGATAGAAAAGACTGCCCATTAAGCCACAGACCATTATTACCCATCCAATTTGTGGATCCTCCATGACCGAAAGAGTAATTTCAGAAAAAGAGCCGAGTATATTTTCTGGAGTATTTAGTAATACACCAACTAAAACACCAGTAATGATTGCGGCGACTGGGCGATGGGTAATAATAGCCATCAAAAGAACCACGAAAGTGGGTAGCAGTGTAATAAATCCTGCATTCTCCATCTGTTACTCCTTTTTTATCTCAGTCACTATTGAGTATTAATATTATATTAATTTATATCATTCTTTATAAAAAAGTGAAGTTCATCTCCAGTTATTTTCTACGTGAATGTCCTGGTTATAAACCAGAAAAATCCAAGGCCAAATAAACCACCAGATACTAACGAGGGCAATGGTTTCCTAATAAGACCCTTGAAATGATGGTAAATAATCCAACTCAATGTGACGATACCTATTTGCCCAAACTCAAGGCCAAGATTAAAGCCCAATAAAGGCCAAAGTAAATTACTTCCCACGATACCGGTATCCATTAGAAAACCTGCAAAACCAAGTCCATGGATAAAGCCAAAAAGAATAGCAGTTATGAGGAGTAAATATTTTGTTTTATTGGGGTTTGAAGCTACCAGTAATGCCTTAAGATTCAAATAGCAGTATGTAAATATACTTAATCCCAAATAACCCATAAAGCCTGGAAATTCGACCCTATCGAATAAATACGCCAGTAAACCAAAGCTAAATAAAAGCAACGAAAAAATATCCAAAAGTAATGGGTTTCGATCTTTTTCTCGATTAATGAATTCTATTGCTATTAACATGATCGTGAACGCAATAAAGACTTCTACAATTCGTCCATTAGTATCAACATAACCGATAGTTGCTGCCAGCAGACTGGCACTATGGCCTATTGTAAATCCGGTAATAGCTATAATGCTTCTTGAGATTGTATGGGACACCAAGAGTATGCCAAGTAAAAATGCTAGATGATCATAACCACCAAGAATATGTTCCATACCAAGCACGAAGAAACTCAAAAAAGATTGATTGGCTTTCCTTGGTATCTCAGGGTTAATTTCCCAAGGACCTGAGGCATTGTTGATCAATAGTTCCGAGATCATTTGTCCTTGTTTGTATATTTTAGCGTAGTGAGTATGAGATGGAGATGTTTCAAATATAGCTCTATAGTGGATTCGCGGTAACGTTATATTTAAACAATTATATTGCAGCTCAATTCTAATAAATCCTTCAGTTGAATTAAGAATGTTATTTGATTGAAGTGAGCAGTTTTGATTCTTATTATAAATATCTATGTTGGCTTTAGCGTGTTCTAAAAATATTTCTGCCAGAGATACATTGCTAATTTTTACTTCGGGTAATCGAGTTACTTCATGACTGGGTATAGTGATTATTCCTGTGATTTTATCCTTATTTAGATTCCAGTTTGAGTAACTCTCACTTTTATTATGAGCAAAGGTTGTTGAAGTTAGGCTTAAAAAAAAACACAAAGATAAAATTGAGATCAAATGAGTTTTATTCATCGTATTGATCGATTATTTTAATAGCCGCATTATCTTTTAAATTATTGATGTAATCTCTAAGTATTCGATCAGCTTCAAACCTCATATATTCGGCTTGGACTTGATATTTAATATCGTCATAAGGCTCTGTTATAGAGTCGCGCTTTTCTTTAATTTTAACGATATACCATCTTCCTTGGGAAGAATGCGTGACAACCGTTTTTTCCATACCAGCCAAGATCAAAGATACCAACGATGGACCAACATACTCTCTGAGTTTATTAATAGTTAATAATCCGTCAGGAATATTTTTTAAAAAACGAGTATTTTGAAGTTTTAGAGGTCCTGTATTTTCCTCAATGCTCTGCTGCAATAAAAGAGCATCTCTTTTGGTGTCTGCGGTCCATATTTTTACTGCAACAGTACCTGGATAGGTAAATCGCTCTTTGTGTGTTTCGTAGTAATTAATTAGGTCTTTTTCACTTGGGCTGACAGCTGCTGCTTCATTATTTAGCGAGGCGATTAAAGCTCTCACTATGGCACCTCTTACATCGTTATCTGTGTTTAACATGCCTAGGTCTAAACCTCGTTGAACAAGCAGTTCTTCTTCAATCAGTCTTTGTAATACCCATTTTCGGTCATCATCATTAAGTTGATTTCTTGTATCGCTATTATATCTATCTAGGGCACGTAGGTAAGTTTCCTCAACAATAGCGGTATTATTGACCGTTGCAATGATTCCTGTTTCAAAATTTGAGGTAATACCAATTCTTGTAAACATGCCATAACCAGCAAACATCAATCCGCATAAACCACCAACAATTAACCATATAATATTGCTGTTGATTTGTTTTTCCATTATGAGTAGTTCGAAGAATGGTTTTATTTCTGAAGCGAAGCTTGTGTTATAGGTTCACCCCAATCTACAAAAATTGGAGAAGACCAAGCACGTTCTTCATTAGGAGCTAGACAATCATCATTCATATCACCTCGTCGATCACCGAAACAAAGATTGGCTTTTTTGCAGTTTCCATTTTCGTCGTATTCGCATCTGAGGTTATCAGCATTGACAGCGGGACTTGGCGCTTCAATGGCCCGGACATAATAAACAGCATCTCTACCAAGCGAAGCATATTCTTCATCAATAAAATCAATTGTACAACCATCTGGATTAGGCTCGCATGGAATGGTTTTCCATGGATCCTGAATGAGTCCCGAGATATCCTCATTAGGCGTTATTTGTGGAAGAATTCGAATTACCTCAATACGTGTAATTATTTTTCTTATATCAGATGGATTAAAGCACTCACCACGACATAAATTATTTAGGCGCTCTGGAGTTAAAGCATTATAGCTATATTCAGGGCATCCAGGATTTTGTTGGAAGGCACCTACTGCACTGACTTCAAATTTTGGAGCAGAGGTCATCATTACTTCATCGCCCATATTAACGGGCTGTGCAGTTTGAGAATTTTTCATATTAAACCAAAGTAAGATTCGATCACCACTGGTTCCATACACAGCTTTCTTTTGCATTGATTCCCATATGGAATTTCTATCCCTACCATCTGAGTGAACTGCGATGAGTCCTCCTGTGGTAAAGAAGGATGCTTGTCTTTCTCTTTCAGTAATCATCAGGGGAACAATATCCAATCTTCTTGTTTTTGATGTTGTTTTGATTAAATTAAGATCCTCTCTCCCGGTCATTAGTGTTGATCCCACATTGACATCATCACTTGAAGCAATGGGCTCACCATCATTAAAGCGAAAAGCTTTTTCGGCAGTTTCTGTTGCTGGCCCAAGAACCGATTCCGTCATACCTCTTCTGGAATATTCTTTATAGCCGGTTCCCGGCCTGGCTGAATGATTATCACTGGATGCCATAAACCCAAAACGAAATCGCCGGGGATTGTCTGGGTCATCAAAATTTGTTAATGCGGTTATGTATTGAGCAGACCCGCCAGGCCGATAATTAAATGCAGGTAAAAAACAATCCTTGCATTGGCCTGAGTCTAACCAATCTTCTGGATTTTCTCCGCGAATGGCTAAATGTCCTGCCGTACCTGCATTGGCATAATCTTGTCTGGCTGTTGCCGCTCTTATTGAGCATTCTGTTGATGATTCACCAAGAGCGAGACAACGTGCCTCAATGATTTGTCCAGCACGGTGACAAGAAGGGAGATAATTGTCGGTGGGCTCAGGGCAGATGGGTTGTTGTTCTGCATTCATCTCAATAGCTCGGTAGTCACGATACTCTTCTGAGTTACCATGACCTGAAAAAATCTCTAGGAGAGTTTGTCTATCTGGATCATGTTGATCACCAATGAGTTGCTTGTTGAACTCACTGCCAGGCGGGGTATAAAATCCCCATGTTGTGCCATGTGGGATAACCATCGATTCAAATCCCCAGTCATCTAATTTAGAAAACAATTCTGAGGGTGTCTCGGCGCTTTCTCGGCAATTACTGGGAAGATCCCAAACTGATTTATCTGTTTCACATTCTTTGGTTTCTCTGAGTTCATGTAAGTATAAATTAAAATCTAACATTCTTTGATTGGGATCTAGTGCGAATAGAAGGGGTCCATTTCTTAGTGGCAAGCCTCTTAATGCGGAGTTGGCAATACCCCCTGAATGTATAGGACGTTTAGGAACTTTTTCAGTTTCAATATCCCGAAAAATTACATTTTTATGGCCAAAATGCGTATCTGGTGTAGCTCCCACTTGCGTCCATTCCCAGCCAAGAAAAGCCACAGTATCTGGATTTGAACCATTACCACCAACTGCATTACATTGCTGTATGGAAGATATGGTCTCTGACCAGCGTCTGGGTGTGGAAGCTTCGGCATGATCATTAATTGACCAAAAATCAAGAGCGGAACAAAATCTAGCAAAATCACAAGCGTCAGCGAGTGGGTGAGAACCTTCGCCTTGAAGCATTGGGAGGCTCCCTAAAAATGCATCAAATGAGAGAGTGGTATGGGCATGCAAGTCGCCAAATAAAATTTGTTTAGTATTATTTTCGTCAATATTTGAAGCTGCCTGTGCTTGAGCAGTAACCCTTTCCTGTATTATTTCCGTAGGAATTCTTTGATTAGTAATTTCGCCAGGTCCATCATGTTTGCCCAACCAACCGTAAGCAAGTGCGAAAAATAAACCTATTAATAATAAAGGTAAGATAATTAAACCAACTACAACTTTTTTTATTGATTTTGATAGCGTCATGTCTTTCCTTTTTGTGTTATTAATAGATTCTATACTTCAAAGCATTACTTATATATAACTTCAACGCAATCATGTTTTTTCCCAAGATTAAAAACAATGTCTGCTTTATTTGGCATTTTAGATAAATTATCGACAGTCCATCGCTCAAAGTGTTGCATAAAAAAAGTTAATTTTTCTTGATTCATTAAATTTACTTTCTTTTTTTTGTAATCACTATAAAGTTTCTTTTCTTGCTTGGCTCGCCAAGTAGTTATAATGTCCATATTGGGCGGGTTAAGGAAAAGCAAGGTATTCACTAGAGAAGACATTTCTTGATAATTGCCTGTTAATTGTTGGTTCACATAGTTTCTCCATATTCCTTTACTGTCCATGGATCGTTCTAGTTTATTTATTGGTACTTTAAGAAGATTTTTTTTAATTGGAGAATTTCCTAAGCACCACCCTTCAATGATAATTAATTTTATGGGCCCATTAACTCGATTCCATTTTGAAACAGGCTCGCGATCATCTTCCATCTTATTGAATCGAGGAAGCATGATTTTTTCTCCCGCTTTAAGCTTTTTTAGTCGACTGAGGCAATCTAGAAGCAAGTTTATATTATGAGTTCCTGGAACACCTCTCGTGATTAGTAAAGGATGTACGGCATTGCTTAAGCGCACTCTTTCTTTTTTGGTTAAATAGAAGTCATCAAGCGAGAGCGCAACAACCTCTCCATTTAAGTGGGAATGCATTGATGATTTTATAAAGTCTGCGAGTGTCGATTTTCCAGATCCTATTGGGCCATTGATTCCAAATATATAAGGTGAGTATGTATTGACCCTCTGATTTACCCAAGAAATTAAGGGGATATAATATTTAAAAATCAGTGTTTCAAAATCTTCTGGCAATTGATGCTTATCAATAAAATGGTCGATCGATTTTTGTGAAATTAATTGAGAATAATCTAACTTATTTTTATTCATCATCTAATAAGCATTGGCTAATTCTAGTTCTTGAGTAAATCCAAAGTTTGCATGATCTTCTATTTTATCCACATACAAAAGGCCATCTAAGTGATCCAATTCATGCTGGACAACTCGTGCGTGGAAATCAGAGACCTCTCTTGTGATTTTTTTACCTAAAACATCATAACCTGAATATTGGATTTTTTTGAAGCGTGGAACCAAGCCACGCATTCCGGGAACACTAAGACAACCTTCCCATCCAGATTCAATTTCATTATCTAAAGAAGTGTATTGAGGATTGATTAATACTGTTAAAGGGATGGCAGGGCTTTGAGGGTACCTTGGATTTTGTTTAAATCCAAATATTATGACGCGCTTTAGAATACCAATTTGGATTGCTGCCAATCCGGCTCCATCATTTGCTACCATGGTATCTTTCATATCTTCAATTAATTGATATAGTTCGGGTGTATTGAAATTTTTAATAGGCTTAGCTATCTCACGTAAGATTGGATTACCCATTTTTAATAATTTTTTTTCAGCCATAAATTTTTACCAGTTTCCTCCAGAATAATACTGCTGAGATAAGTTTAAGATAATGAATATTCCAAATTAAGTTCAATAAGCATACAAGAATGTTAAATTAATTTATAAATTAATTTTTCTGGAACCTTAGTATATGAATAATATTTTATATTGGTCTATTGCAGTCGCGGTTGGCGGCTTTCTTTTTGGTTTTGATACGGCGGTTATATCTGGAGCTGATCAACCTTTACAGAAATTATGGCGCTCCAGTGATCTGCTTCACGGAGCCATGGTTATGTCATCGGCCTTATGGGGAACTGTTCTAGGAGCACTCTTGGGGGGAGTATTATGTGAGCGCTATGGGCGAAAGAATATTTTAATTATACTGGCAATACTGTATCTGATATCTGCACTGGGTTCAGCGCTAGCGGGCAATCCATATTTCTTTGCTTTGATGAGACTATTAGGTGGATTTGGAGTTGGTTTGTCTTCCATTGTAGTACCGGCCTATATTGCTGAGATTGCTCCTGCTGATCGGAGAGGGGGATTGGTTGCTCTTTATCAATTTCAGATTGTTTTTGGAATCTTAGTCGCATTTTTGTCTAATTTTATCTTATCTGAATTCCTTGCTTTAAACTGGAGGTGGATGCTCGGCATTGAAATTTTCCCTGCGATGATCTTCTTAGCCATGGTGATGAAAGTCCCTGAAAGTCCTAGATGGCTTCTTTTAAGAAGGAATAATGAGGTCGAATGTAGTCGAATCTTACATATTATTGACCCCAAGACTGCTGCAGAAACTATTATTAATATCAAGAATTCGCAACACCAGTCTAATCAGGATCATCTATTTTCGAAGCTATATGCGATTCCAATCGCTTTAGCTTTTTTTATAGCCCTATTCAATCAACTCTCTGGGATAAATTTTATTATTTATTTTGCTCCACGCGTTTTTTCTTTAGCAGGTTTGAGTGATTCGATTGCTTTGTTATCATCGGCAGGAGTGGGAATGGTTAATCTGTTATTTACATTATTTGGCATGTTATTGATCGATCGCTTTGGTCGGAGACTCTTGATGATAATAGGTTCTTTGGGCTATATTTTTTCATTAACGACTATTTCAATGGCCTTTTATACCGGTGTTGATGGATTGATTGTGGTGTTTCTTGTATTTTTGTTTATTGGCTCACATGCCATTGGTCAGGGTGCTGTTATTTGGGTGTTTTTCGCAGAAATATTTCCGAATAATGTTCGCACCAAGGGTCAATCATTAGGCAGTGGAGTACATTGGGTTTTGGCTGCATTAATTGCTTTGCTTATGCCCTATTTTCTGAGTCAGTATGAAGCTTATGCAATATTTGGATTTTTTGCCATCATGATGTTATTGCAATTAATCTTCGTGATTTTTTATATGCCAGAGACCAGAAATAAAACTCTAGAAGCGCTATCTGAGAATTACAAATAAACCAAATTTGGTAATTATAATTTTATTTGGATGCAATTATTTTTTTCAGATCTTAACAAAACTTACATAGACACTTGTGTGAAGATAAATGTAGACTCATAGAAGATAATGATGAATAACTAATGGAGTTTATGAAAATGATTGTTGCAAAAAATACTAAATTATTAATTGTATTATTGATGGGTAGTTTTTTAATGGGCTGCTCTCAATCGACAAATACTAATGTACCCAGCTTTGGCAATATCAGTTTTGTAAATTCAGGCTCTCCTGAAGCCCAAGCCGCCTTTTTGTCGGGTGTTAAGGCGCTGCACAGCTTTCAGTTTGATGGAGCGCGTATCGCTTTTGAGGAAGCGCAATCAATAGACCCATCATTTGCGATGGCTTATTGGGGGCAAGCGATGAGTGATAATCATCCTCTTTGGGCTCAGCAAGATAAGAAAGCCGCAGCAAAAGCTTTAAATCGATTGGCGCCAACCTTTGAGCAGCGTTTAGCGAAATCAGGTAGTGAGAAAGAACAGGCATACATGACTGCGATAGAAGCCCTGTATTTCTCTTCCGATGATAAACTTGAAAGAGATTTTGCATACTCATCTGCGTTGGCTCGGATGCATGAGAAATGGCCTACTGATCATGAAATTTCAATTTTTTATGCACTTTCATTATTGGGAACAATGCGACCTGGTGATGACGGTTATCGTCGTCAAGCACTAGCCGCATCAATTGCTATGTCTGTTTTCAAAGAAAACGAAAATCATCCTGGTGCTGCGCATTTTACAATCCATTCCTTCGATGACCCTGAGCACGCAATTCTTGCATTGCCTGCAGCCACGGTATATGCAAATATTGCACCATCGTCAGCACATGCATTGCATATGCCATCGCATATCTTCCTACAATTGGGAATGTGGAATCGTGTGGTGAATTCAAATATCGAAGCTTATGCGGCTGCTGTCAGTAATAATAAGATGTTAGGCTTGAAAGAAGGCAGAGAGGATTTCCATACGCTTTCTTGGTTAGCTTATGCCAATTTAATGCTTGGTCATTTTGACCGAGCTGAAGAGAATGTAGCAATGGCCTTTGCAGCTGTAGAAAGGAATCCAGATGATGCCCGTATTTACTATGGTTATCTAAATATGCGAGCTCGACATGTAATTGAAACTGGTGATTGTGGTGAAACCGAACTTAAAAATGCTGACTCAAATGAAGGTCAGCATATAGCTTGGGTCACAGTTGTAGGTATGTGTGCAGCAAAAGATCTTGATATAAACACAGCCACAGCCGCATTAAATCGTTTGTCTATGATGCGTGAGAAAACTGAACTTTCAGGTAAAACCTATAACGCACTACAAATTCAAGTTTATGAAAAAGAATTAGGGGCGTTAATCAAAGCAATGCAAGGTGAATTTGATGGGGCTGTGGCTCTAGCAAAAGAAGCTTCCATAATTGAGTTGGAGAATATGTCAGCACCTTCTGGCCCGCCGGTTCCAATGAAACCAGCTGCAGAGATGTATGGAGAAATACTTGCAGCTGCTGGTCGATATGATGAGGCTGTTAATGCTTATAAAACGTCCTTAAATTGGGTTCCTAACAGAACTCCTTCAATTTTAGGTCTTTCCTTAGTCGCCACCAAAAGTGGTAATGTAGAATTGGCTGAAGAGATGCAAACAAAACTTCAATCAACACCAGGTATGAATTCAGATCAGTTTAGCGCTTCACTTTAAAATAAAAAAATGAGGCAATCAGTGAAATTTTTTAATGGGTAATTACAATAAAAGATTCTTCTAAAAATAAAAATTCAAAAAAAGGGGTTACCCGGCGAGTATTTCTTGGCACCTCAGCTAGTGCTGCGGCATTAATTGGGAGTACCTCCAATGCCAATTCACAAACTATTGCAAAAAAGAACCCAGTTGTTAGTGTCCCAGCACCTTCCGAATCTCAATTAGATCGAGATGTTGGAACTCTAAAACCACCAGTCTCAATCGAGAGGGCAGCGCAGCGTCCCGGATCTGATTTGATGGTACAGGTATTAAAAGATCTCAATATTGAATTTATTGCAGCAAATCCCGCTTCAAGCTTCGAAGGCTTGCAAGAATCAATCGTAAATTATGGGAAAGCACCAAACACAATGCCTGAGCTCATCACTGCGCTTCATGAGGAGTCAGCCGTTGATATGGCACATGGTTACGCTAAGTGCGAAGGCGCGCCCATGGCGGTAATGCTGCATGGAACAGTTGGCTTGCAGCATGCCTCCATGGCTATTTATCAAGCATACCATGACAAAACTCCAATTATTATTATCGTTGGTAGAGATGATAAATTTTTTCGTCAAGAGCAAACTGCTAATGATATTGCTGGCCTCACTAGGGCATTTACAAAATGGGATGCTCAGCCAAAATCACTCAGAGATTCACTTGCCGCAATTCAACGTGCTTATAAAGAAGCTATAACTCCACCAATGGGTCCAACTGTAATTGTAATTGATACAGAGTTTCAGAAAGAAGAGGCGGGTGAACTTAAAATACCAACTTACACTCCTCCCGTTTTTGAAACTATAAATAAAAAACAAGCAAAACAAATAGCAGAGGACCTTTTAGGAGCAAATAATCCAAGAATACAGGTGGGAAAACTAAGGACACCAGAAGGGATTATTGATGCAATTGAATTAGCGGAATTATCTGGGTGTTCTGTAAGGACAGCTGCCGCCAATTTATCAATGAGCTTTCCGGAACGACACCCGCAAACTGGTAATGGTCATGACACGAATTATGATTATGTGTTGGGATTGGAATCAGATGGGTCGGATGTTTCAATTCAAGGACCGAACTTGTTATCAAATGCTGAAAACAGAGACCTTGCAGATATTGGTTTTGGCTTTATCAGAGAACCAGTTATTCCTCCAAGACGCGATCTTTCTGGAAGAAATGATATTACAGCAGATGCTCAAGCCAGCATCCCTATGATCATAGAGCAATATAAACGACTTCAAACTAAAGAAGCGCTCGAAATTGTATCAGTAAGAGCCATGCAACATGCAACTACGAATACTGAAAATTACCAGAAAGAACTAAAGAATACACTTGAGAAAAAAAGAAAAGGATGGAGCTCAAGCCCGGTAAGTCTTGCAAGATTGTATTCAGAATTATGGCCTTTGATTAGAGAGCTTGATTGGTGTCTTTCTTCACCTACTGTATTTTCCAGCCGCCATCATGTTGGCCTCTGGGATCATAATAAACCCTATAGTTATTTAGGTATGCATGGGGCTGGCGGTATTGGATATTGTATTGGTGCATCTGCAGGGGCAGGACTTGCCGCAAAAGACCGAGACCGAATAGTGATCAATATTCAATGCGATGGAGATTTGAACTATACGCCAGGGTCTTTATGGACGGCGGCACATCACAAATTGCCTTTATTAACAATCATGCACAATAATCGAGGCTACCATCAAGAGGTAATGTACCTTCATTATATGGCTGGGGTACGAGGAAGAGGAAGCGATCGGATGCATATTGGCACTACGTTGAGGGAGCCGTTTATTGATTATGCTAAACTTGCTGAAGCATATGGCGTTCAAAGTGAAGGACCTATTGAGGACCCGGAGAAACTTGCCGCTGCCTATAAAAGAGGCATCAAGACAGTGTTATCTGGCGAGCCTTATCTTATTGATGTTATTACTGAGCCAAGATGAATAAACTGATCTCATATATACTTTTATTGGCTTTATTTTTATATGGTCCCATCATTAATTCAGCCGCTAATAATCAGAGCGGTGCTTCTCTTTATTTGGATCATGGTTGTTACGCTTGTCATGGCTATAATGGTACAGGCAGATACCCAATTGCCAATAATATGAGTGGTATTATGTCCAGTGAGGCACTGTTTATTATGTTTTTGCGTTTGCGAGCAGACCTTAATCCTCTACCTCCAGCAAACAGCATGCCAAATTACAGCGAAGCTGTAATTAATGACAAACAAGCACAAGATTTGTATGCCTACATAAACACTCTGACAGATAACCCGCCTCAAATTGAAAACATACCCACCCTTAAAGATATACTTGATAACGCTACTAGGAAAAACGAATATGAATAAGCTCACCCGAAGTATTAAATTATTTACCTTCTCTCTTCTCTTGATATTTACTCAGCAAGGACTAATGGCACATCATTCAGCAATCGCGTTTGATAAAACAAAATCAGTCACGGTCTCGGGTAAAATTACTCGCTCTGTGTGGCGTAATCCTCATATGGCGATTAACATAGAAGTTCCTGGAAATACAGATAGCTCAGTGCTTTGGAAGATTGAAGGTCCTGGAACTACAATTCTTGCTGGTAAGGGCTTTAATAAGAAAATGCTTATGGATGCAACTAAATCCAGTGAAAATATCACGGTAGTAATGCATCCGCTTCGATCTGGAAAGCCCGGTGGTTTATTGCAAAGAATTACCCTTGCCAGTGGTGATTCCTATCAAGTTGGAGAAGAGTATCAAGATGCAGCTACAGGGGAACAAGAACGAATAATCCCCTCTCTCGTGGAATGGACTCCTCCACCAAAAGGGGAAACATGGCAGGAGCGAGAATTAAAAACTCGGCCAAAAATATTACCTTTAGTCGGTAGTGATGCAAGACAAACAGGATTAGGTGCATTGGATCCTGAAAATCTAAATAAAAAAAGATCTCCAGCACCATTTGATTTAACAGGTATATGGTCTTTTAGAGGGGAAGATAGGGGCGATCAAAATTATACGTCTATGTACGGCTCTTATGAATTTAAACCTCATCCTAAATTTACAAAAAAAGGACAAGCAACATTGGATGAATATCACAGTTATGCTCGTGCTGGTAAGCGATATTATGAACCAACGGCGAGATGTTATCCTGCAGGAATGCCACGCGTGATGACTCGTTATGGCGCATTGATGATGCTTCAACACCCAACAGCAATTTTTATGGTATCAAGATTAAATAATGAATACAGGGCAATTTGGCTAGATGGTAGGGTTCGTGAACCAATTGAGAGTAGGGATAATAATTGGAATGGTGAGTCTATCGGGCACTGGGAAGGCGATACATTGGTAGTGGAAACACTTGGCTTTACTGATGAAAATCACTTAATTCAACAAGGAATTTTTACTGGCGATCAGTTGAAAATTACCGAGCATATTACGATGCTTAACGATGGTAACACCTTAAAAATAGATTTTACCATGACCGATCCTGAGCATTGGGAAGGAGAATGGAAACATACTAAGTTTCGTGATCGAACATTACGTGCAGACATTAGAGAGGCTAATTGTTTTGCCGCTGATAATGAGCTTCTGCCAGGCATGTAATAATCACAAGGTAAATTATGAAAATAATAAAACACTTATCATGCCAAGTTTTGCTATCAAGCATCCTTATATTCAGTAGCAATGCTGCTCAATCTCATCACTCTCATGCTAACTTAAATCGCGATGACATAAGAACCTATAGCGGCATAGTGGTGAGGTACAGTTGGACTATGCCACATGTATTTCTTAAGGTTCAAGCACCTGATAAAACCGGTAAAGTAGTTGAATATAGTATAGAGATGCAACACCCACCTGCAATGGCAAAACGAGGTTGGGAAAAGAGAAGCTTTGTTAAAGGCGATTCAATTACCTGGGAAGGTCCACATGATTATAATGAATCGAGGCATTACACAGGATTGAATTGGGCTGAGCGGCAGGATGGCTCGAGATTATCAATGACCGAAAAAGAAGATGGAATTATTGTTCCCTCAACAGACTTTTCGGGTTTATGGAAAAGATCAGATTTTGATCCTAAAACAGGAAAAGCAAAATTTAACCCGCACTATAAGCCACCAATAAATTGGCCACTGACTGAGCTTGGCCAAGAATTGGTAGATAATTTTCATGAAGATCAAAATCCCATGGTTAATTGTGGTAATCCGGGCCCCCCAAAAGCAATGATTGTGCCTTACCCAGTTATGATCACTAGACCTAATGATAAGACTATTATATTTGAAAGGGAGTTAATGTCTGATGTAAGGGTGATTAATTTAGATCACTCTGTGAAGAGAGGACCTCCATCTAAGCTTGGGCATTCTCTTGGTTGGTTTGAAGATGAGAGTTTAATCGTCTTAACGGATAATTTTATCGATGATCCTTGGGGTTCTCATACTGGCATAAATTCAAGTAATCAAAAGCAGTTAACTGAAAAATTCACCTTATCTGGCAATGGTACTTATTTGATTGCAGAGATTACGATTGATGATCCAGTGTATTTGACAGAAGTACATACTTTTTTCCATCGGTGGAAGAAAATTGCTGACCGGGACGTAATACAAGCACCATGCACCATGGAGAGTGCAAAACTATATTTACAAGGAGGTTAAAAAATAAAAAGGTTTACTTAACCTGCATTGAAGCAACCAGACAGCCGCAAGCAAATTCAGGTATTGGTTCATAAAAATATACATCGCCCTTACCACCAGCAGCTCCAGCAATAGCGATCGATGTCCTGATTTCAAATGCACCTTGCCCAGCAGATGTTAAAATTTCATTATCTTTATAGGCTGTCATAGCGGTACGATTATTTTCTTGCCAGTAGCCTAGAAACTCCCTATCCCAAACCTCATTTATTTTTCCGCTATCTGGTGTACAAGGCCAATGGGACGTACCGCCCGTTCCAATTATTGCTATTCTTTCTGGTACATTATCAAAAGCCTTTCTCAGTGCCCTGCCAAACTCATAACTTCTTGATAAGGGTGTGAAGGGAGGCGATTGGCAATTTATATTTGATGGTATGACCGGAATATCATAATCTGGCGTAAGGTGATGCAAAGGTACCATCATCCCGTGATCAAATTTCCATTCTTCGACATATGACACATCGATATCATGCAAAAGTAATGAAATGAGTTTTTTTGATAAATCCTGGTCACCTGGAATATTAACTCTATCAATACCAAGCCACTCAGGATCCTCGATAGGCCCTTCATAATGATTCGCCATTCCAACCGCATAGGTAGGCATATTGTTGTTGAAAAAATTTGCATAGTGCTCAGCTGAAATTAGAAAAATAGCATCTGGGCGTGACGTTTTAATTTCATCTCTTAAGCGATCAAATTGACTTAGTAATGAGGCAAGATCCTTTTGATTGGCTATTTCTGGGCGACTTGTAATACCAGGTGCGTGGCAACATATACCCGCATATACCATACTCATAAGTATAATCTATTCTTGATTGCAATCAGTATGATGAGATTTTTATTTATCAGTAATATTTTGAGCATTGATACCTTCCTTAATGAAAACTTTTTTTGTCGCTTCACGAGCTTCTATTCGTTTTCTGTGTGCCATCCAATTTGGCATATCAGCAACATGCTCAATAATATCATCTCGTTGACTCCAGATATGAAATACCAATAGATAGGGGTCGCAGATGCTATAAGCATCGCCTAATGCCCATTTTTTCCCTGTAAGGCGTCGCTCTATTTCTAAAAGCGTTTTTTTAAGATTTGGGATACCTGTTTTTCTTAGTTCAGCGTGCAAGTCTTCACGATCTAGTAATAAATTTGGTCTAAATAGAGGTCGAAATGCAATGTGAACCGTGCTGGATAAGAAATTCAACCATTCATGCGCGCGCGCTCTGGCCAGGGGATTATTTTTTGGAATTAAATCCACAGAAGACAAGTCTGCAATATAAGATAAAATAGCATGTGTTTCAGTGAGAATTTCTTTGTTAAATGAAAGTATTGGTATTTTCCCCCAAGGATTTAATGCTTGATATGCAGCAGTTTTATGTTCATTCATTCTGATCTTAGTTGAGATCGAGTTATAAGCTAATCCAGACTCTTCGAGTGCAATATGACAAGCCAGTGAACAAGCCCTTGGACTAAAAAAGAGGTTTAATTTATCCACATTATTTCTCCATGCATTAGAAGTAATTAATAATTTTATGTTCGACTCATCATAGCGTTATTTTTTTAATTGTAAGTTAAAATAATTCATTTTTGATCAATTGAACACATACCGTTAATATTTATTATTAAATAAACGGAATTAAATATGGAAATAAAAAAATTTATTCTTTTTTTACCGGCTCATTTCTTGGTGAAATGCCTTGCGATATTTATATGCAGTGCTGCTATAGCCCAAGAAATAAAAATACTTCCTGATTGGAGTGGTATTTGGGAGCGCTATGAAGGTAATGGAGGTATGTTTGATATTGCAACGACGCAACCTCCAGATGGTCGAGCAGGAAATCCAGGTGTTAGGCAATTCCCACCATTGACCGAGCTTTGGGAAAAAAAATATATACAAAATCTAGAGTTGGTTGCGCTTGATAGATTGCCTGATCCAATATCAATTTGTGGAACGCCTGCTGGATATCCAAGATTACTGGCTTTACCAGATGTTTATGAGTTTATAGTTAGACAAGAAAAAACATGGATTATCACAGAAAATGGTCCCAATATTATGAGAATTTACACTGACGGAAGAACCCTCCCAGAAATAAATGAGCGATGGCCAACATACACAGGTGAATCTGCAGGTGCTTGGGATCAAGGAGTTTTAGTTTTCACCACAGTCAGTATGATTGGTGAAAAAAATACCGTCCTTGATCGCAGTGGCTTGACTCTTAGCGATCAAGCTGAAATTTCTACTCGTTTGTTTCAGAATGAAGAGGGGTTATTGCGCGCAGAACTATCCATCATTGATCCTATTGCATTGACTGAACCTTGGAGCGTCGTTCGCCATTTCAGAAAATTACCACCGGGCACAAGAATATTTGATTATGCTTGTGCTGAAAATAATCGTAATCCAGTGACTAGTTCAGGAAAGACATTAACACTTGGGCCTGATGGTAATCCTATTGATGTAAATTTTGATTAAGAGGCGACTATTATGAGTTGTAATTCATCTTCCATAAGAAACACTGTATTAGTTTATCTATTATGCAGTTACTCTCAATTCGCTGTTGCCCATCATTCTAGTGCGATGTTTGATAAAACTGACATTCGCACATTAAATGCAACAGTTAAGGAGTTTCAATGGGCTAACCCACATGTTTGGATTCAGATATACATTTTAAATTCCAATCAAGAGCGAGAAGAATGGAGTATTGAGGGTATCGGGATCAATACTTTATTCAGAAGAGGGTGGCGACCAAATTCTTTTGTTGCTGGGGATTCAATTCAAATTAGTTTTAATCCAATGTTAGATGGGACAAATGCAGGAGCATTTATTGGTGCTAAATTTGAAGATGGAAAAATACTGGGAAAGTGGAGCATGTTAAAAACGAAGGATTAATTTAAACGTTTGTCTTTTTCTCTATGCTGATCAACGAGTGTATTTATCTCTTCAAATAAGGCTTTTCTTAAACGCAGGATTCCAAAAATTTCGACGATAACAAAAAAAGGTGCGGCTAGATTTGCTTGAATCGGATGCTTGATTAAAACAGGCATTGATTTCTCTATGGCATGACCCACGAATTGTAATGCGTATCCTCCAAAGAACGCCAATGCTGCGATACTTAATGCCGATGGGTGCACGCTCAATAATATTGCGTACTCTGCGATGATCAGTCCCATTATCAAGAAGACGACAGAGAATGCCGTATCCAATGTCAGATAGAATAGAAATAACCCCACGGTGATGATGTGCGCGGCAGTAATGGTATAACCCAAAATATCAAAGTTGATCCAACTGAGCGGTATATTGATACCGAGCATAATTGTAGGAATTCCGATTAAATGAAAGAGGATATTAATGTTATTTTGATGCGCCGATGCATAATTTACCAGCATATCCATGAATTTATTTTTTTCAGTCAATATTATTCCAGATCATGTTTGATGTTCTATTAATTTAGCATGACAAAGAAAAAAAATCTTGATTGTCAATTAATTTTTCTCGCCGAGGTTCTTAAATGCGGATAAAGCACGCTCTCTGGATAACTTAAGATCAACGATTGGCAATGGGTAGTCTTTGCCTAAAGTAATACCTGCATTTAGTAAAATATCTTCAGGGGCCTCCCAAGGCTTGTGAATAAATTTTGTTGGTATCTTGGATATTTCAGGGATATATTCTCGGATATAATCTCCATTTGGATCAAATTTTTCACCCTGAACAACCGGGTTGAATATTCTGAAAAAAGGCGCCGCATCTGCACCACAACCAGCTATCCATTGCCAAGAGGCACTATTATTGGCCAGATCAGCATCTAATAAAGTATCCCAAAACCATCGTTCGCCATGCCGCCAATGAAGCATTAGATTTTTGACCAAGAATGAACCAGTAACCATCCTAACTCGATTATGCATATAGCCGGTTTTCCATAATTGACGCATACCTGCATCCACAATAGGATAGCCGGTCAGTCCATGTTGCCATCGCTCAAGAGATTTTGAATTATCCAACCAAGGAAATCGATCGAATTTTTTTTGAAGATTTTTTTCAGGTAATTGTTGCCAATAATAGAGCAGATTATTCGAAAATTCGCGCCAACCCAGTTCACTTAGAAAATGCTCGATACTGTCTTTTGTATCAGACGAATGTTTAAGAGCTTTCGCTCGAAACCATGCTTGATGGGGCGATATTTCACCAAAATGTAAATGGCCACCAAGTCTGGATACGTATTCTTTATCGGGGCGATTTCTGCCAATTTTGTAATTTTGTATGCCTTGTTTAAGAAAGTTATTCAATCTTTCATGAGCACCCTGTTCACCTGGTGACCATGTATTTTCCATATCACGATACCAAGTTACAGACGGTAACAGATTTAAATCCGATAGTTGTTTTGATGGAAAATTTTTCTCAAATATGAGTTTTGGTGGACTCGTAAATAATTCTCGGGGTGCGGGGCCATTTTCAAGACAACCTTTTTTGTAAAAAGGTGTGAATACTTTATATGGGGTATCATTTGCTTTTTTGATATTGGGTGGCTCAAAAAGAAGTGATCCATTGAAACTACGAACCTTAATATTATTGTTTAATAGAGAGGTTTTAATTTTCTTGTCTCTAGTAATTCGCCAAGGTTCGTAACAACGATTCCAATAAACTCCCGTTGCTTTTGTTTTATCTATGAGATCTGGAATTATTTGATCCGCTTTTCCGATAAAAAAATGAAGATTTCCATTAAGAGATTTATTTAAAGAATATAAACTTTTATAAAGCCACCAACGACTGGCTTCTCCCATGCTCCAACGATCGGCATTTTCATCGTCTAGAATATAAATAGGGAAAATTGTGGCATCATTTTCAGCGGCTTTAAATAAGGCAGGATTGTCTTCTTTTCTAAGATCCTGCCTAAACCAGACAATATTAACAGTATTATTCATCGCCAAATATTAGTGTATACAGGGATTAAAGCCCATTGTATTTTGTATGACATTGTAACAAAGCAAAAGTTTGTAACGCATAAATTAATATTGGTGTTATTTTGTAATTCAATCACAATCGGATGATAAAAATGCGTGTAGCTATTTTTGGTGGAACTGGTTTCGTTGGTTCTTATGTGGCCAAGTTATTATTGCAAGAAAAATGTGAAATATCTTTGCTAGCGCGTTCTGAGATTAAAGAAAAAATTGCATCTGTAGAAAACTGTAAAATCACAGTTAGTTCTATAAAGTCTCATGTTGCGATTAAAGAGACTATTAAAGGTTGTGATTATGTTATTTATAATATTGGGATCCTTAGGGAATTTCCAAAGCAAGGCATCACATACCGCGCTTTGCAATTGAATGGATTAAAGGCCGCAGTTGATGAAAGTATAAAAGCTGGAATTAAAAAATTCATCTTAATGAGCGCTAATGGTATTCATGCAAATGGCACTCCTTATCAAGTAACCAAATATCATGCCGAAGAATATCTTAAGAAAAGTGAGCTTAACTACACTATTTTTAGACCATCAGTTATCTTTGGAGACCCACAAGGAAAGATGGAATTTGCTACTCAATTATTTAATGATATGGTGCGGCCACCGATACCAGCTATTAATTTTTATGTTGGGAGTTCGCCAATTAAAGGGTCTGTAAAAATGTCACCAGTCCATGTTGAGGATGTAGCAATTGCATTTTATCAAGCACTAAAAAAAGAAAGTACAGATTATAAAACCATTATTCTAGGTGGGCCGGAGACTTTATCTTGGTATGAAATTCTTCATCATATTATGCAAACCGTTAAGAAGAAAAAGATTGTTTTCCCTATGCCTATAAAATTCATGAAATTAGCCGCAAGTTTATGTCAATGGATTCCATTCTTCCCGATCACGGTGGATCAATTAAAAATGCTCGAAGAAGGAAATACCGCCAATTCTGATAATCTGAAGGAATTGATTGAGAAACCATTAACTTCATTTAATGCAAGCAATCTGAGTTATCTTATAAAAAATGACTAATCTACACTCCTTTTCATCTAAATTAAATGTCGTTGTATTTGGTGCTAATGGCGGCTTAGGTAAAGCTTTTGTGAATGCTTTCGAGGCAGATAGTAAGGTTAATTCTATTTATGCTTTTTCCAGAAATAAAGGTGTTAGTACGAACCAAAAAACGCATTATTCTTCTATTGAGATAGAAGATGAGGAATCAATTAAGCAAGCAGCCGATCTATCAAGCTCAGACAGTAAAATCGATCTCATTATAGTTGCAACAGGTATTTTGCATAATGAAATAAACATTAAACCAGAAAAAAGCATTGCTCAAATTGATCCTAATATTATGAGTCAGGTAATCAATATCAATACAATTGGCCCCATAATAATTGCTAAACATTTTTTACCAAAGTTACGACGAGGGACGAAGACTGTATTTGCTGCATTATCAGCAAGAGTTGGAAGCATTAATGACAATCATATGGGTGGATGGGCATCATATCGAGCCTCAAAAGCCGCATTAAATATGCTCATAAAAACAGCTGCAATTGAGCAAAAACGTCTCCTTCCTGAGAGCATAATTATTTCCCTTCACCCCGGTACGGTCAATACTCTCCTTTCTCAACCGTTTCAAAAAAACGTAACCAAAGGATCTTTATTTGAGACTGATGATGCAGTAAGTAAATTAATTAATGTAATAGATGGTTTAAATATTAACGATACAGGGGATTTTATAGCTTGGGATGGGAGTTCTATTGAATACTAAAAAATTATTACGAATGGCTGTAATATGCAGTGACATCAAAAGAATGAAATTATTATTATTATTTGCTATTTTTTTTGGAGATATCGTGAGCGCACTAGAAGAGCCAGAATTCAGGATAGTTGATAAAAACTCAAGTTTTGAAATCAGACATTACAATGAATATCTAGTTGCAGAGGTCACTACTGGTGGAGATTTTACATCATCAGGAAATCAAGCTTTTAGAGTGTTGGCGGGATATATTTTTGGCGCTAATCAAGCGACTGAGAAAATGGCGATGACTGCTCCTGTTGAGTCACAGTTAATCATTTCTTCTGAGAAAATGGCGATGACTGCTCCCGTTCTATCTTCTAAAGATGCAGGTAAGCATATTTATCGTTTCGTTATGGAGAGAAAGTACACGCTAGATACTTTACCAATTCCAGATGATGACAGGATTCGTCTACTTAAAGTTGAGCCTAGATATATGGCGGTTAAGCTATTCTCAGGTCGTTGGAGTGAAAAGAACTACAATAAATCAGAACAACAATTACTTGATGATCTATATAAAAATAATATTGAGATCATTGGAGCTCCGATATTTGCTAGATATAATGCCCCATTCGTTCCTTGGTTTCTGAGACGCAATGAAGTAATGATTGAAATAAATTGGAGTAATTAGGAGCCGAATCGGTAGCGTAATTTTAGGATGATTTGATCACTCATCGGGTTATCCATAGTGTCTTCATATAATTCATTAAATGAGGTAAGCATATTCCTGCTTGACCCTGTTTTAGTAGCGACAATATAAAGATCTGAAAGAGGAGCTATTTGCCAACGATAACGAAATTGGATATTCAATTGAGAAATACTAAAATTGTCAGAATCACCGGTTGGCTTAGTTGTTTCTACTAAATTATAACTGTCATTATTGATGAGATAGAATTTATCTTCATGAGCTTGAATTCCTACCCACTGAAGATTGAGACTGAGTTGTTGTTTCGCAGTGATAAAGTAATTTACCTTGAATTCAGGCTGCCATTTTTGAGCATGAAAGGTTGTAAAATTCTTATCTTCTTGATGCAATAACCAGCCGCTTGCGTCTACATATTGTATTTCTGCATCGATACTTAAGTTGCTTTTTAGGTACCATAATAATTCTAATTTAGAGGTCAATTTCTCACCATATAAACTTTCATCTTGATAAGTTATTTTGCCTGTAACTGAAATCTTTTTTGACTTATTTGTTGAATACTCAAATTCAAATCGATTGCGTTGTTTAATTTTATAGGTTCCATTACCAAAACTATTCCTATCTTCGTAACGTGCTGGAAAATAGGCAAAACCAGTCTTAATTCCATGTAAGTTATTCATTAGCAACTCAATTCCAGAACCGAAGCCCCCAGTAATTTGCTCACCATGAAGGTTTTCTCCATATCTTAACCAATTTCTGATGATTCTATTTTTAAATTTCCCTGTATTTGAGTTAATGAAATTATTATTATATTGAATATCGCGAATGTTACTTCTTTGATTGAAGCCAAAATCATTGACTTGAAGGTGTTTATCGAAAACTGTGAGTTTTAAATCGTGTTTTTGCCCTCGTTTTGGCGTGAATGAGATATCTGTATACCCGCCATTTCCAGTACCTTCATTCGCCGTATTAGTATTGATGTATTGACCATCAAACTTCCACGC
>TARA_B110000438_G_scaffold115208_1_pt1 | contig 31725 bp, 29 predicted proteins | sample TARA_B110000438 | Tara Oceans TARA_B110000438 (sample SAMEA4398413) | marine metagenome | biome: Polar Biome; feature: [MES] marine water layer (ENVO:01000295) within the mesopelagic zone...; material: water (ENVO:00002006), including particulate matter (ENVO:01000060) such... | reverse complement strand
CTGCATTACAATGAGTCATTATTGTGTCATTATCATCAAAAAGAACTGAGCCATTCTTTCCCATAGCCTTGTTAATTTCAATATCTTCATCTGCCATTGTTTTAGCAGTTGAAATAACTAGTTCTCTAATTTGTTCAGCAGTTTCTCCAGTTTGTGCAACATTCATAATTTTTTCTAATCCCCAACCTAAATTTACAGCAGTAGGTCTAGTTGCAAAAAGAATTTTTCTTGCATCTTCTAGATCTGATAATAGTTCATCCTTTGTTATTGCTTTACTTTGTAAAGCAGCTAAACCCAATCCAAATGCACCCGATACTCCAATTGCAGGTGCACCTCTAACTATCAAAGTTTTGATAGCATTTGCAACTTGATTAAAATCATCATATTCTACAAAAACTAGTTCATTAGGAAGCTTTGTTTGTTCAATCATTATCACTTTATTGTTTTTCCACTCTACTGTACGTAATCCAGTTACATTTTGCATATTTAAAAAATAATAATGGTTATTAAAAATCAAGTGGTAGAAGAATTGTTGTGTAGATAGATATTTTATTGTAGGTAGTAAATTAAAAATAATGAATTTTTCAAGCATAGAAAAAATTGATTCACAAAAAATGTACAAAGTTTATGATAATTGGCCTCAAATAGCAAAAGAATCATTTGACTTTAAAACAGAATTAGAAAATTTTGAAAATATTAAACATATAATATTCGCTGGAATGGGTGGCTCTGGAGCAATTGGTGATATGTTTGCATCAATTCTTTCTCAAAAAAATATCCATGTTAATGTAGTTAAAGGGTATTTGTTACCAAAAACAGCTAATTCTGATACAATAGTAGTAATTATTAGTGTTTCAGGAAATACAATAGAAACATTATCAGTTTTAAAATCTGCTCAAAAATTGAAATGTAAAATAATTGCATTCTCTTCAGGTGGAGAAATACAAAAATTTTGTATAAAAAATAATATTAAACATAAAGTAGTCTCTAAATTTCATTCACCTAGAGCAACATTTACTTCATATCTGTATACAATTTTGAAAGTTCTTCACCAGACATTAAATATTAAAGAAGAAGATATTTTAGAATCAATTAAAAAATTAGATGAACTCAATAAAAAAATTAATAGTTCAAATTTAACAGATAGCAATCCAGCAATTAATTTAGCAAAATGGATTACAGATATTCCAATTATTTATTATCCATTTGGTTTACAAGCAGCAGCAGTCAGATTTAAAAATTCACTTCAAGAAAATTGTAAAATTCATGCTATTGCAGAAGATGTTATCGAAGCATGTCATAATGGAATTGTATCTTGGGAAAAAAAATCAAATATTTTACCAATTTTAATTAGAGGTAGTGAAGATAATATTAAAACGAAAGAAAGGTATGAGATTTTAAAAGAATTTTTTACAATAAATAATATTGAATATAAAGAACTAATTTCAATAGAAGGTAATATTTTATCAAAATTAATAAATTTAATTTATTTATTAGATTATACTTCAGTTTACAAAGCAATAATTAACAAGACAAATCCATCACCTGTAAAATCAATTGATTTTGTTAAAGAAAGAATATCTTAATTTTCAGATATTTTTTGTTCAACAATTTTTCTATATTTTGGAAAAATTGTATCTTCATATTTATTTTTAAAAAGTTCAATGAATAAAACATCATCAATAGCTGTTAGTAAATGAGCAACAAATGGAGGAACCACTATAACATGAGGAGCTTCATATACTATTATTTTTTCTTTGAGTGTTTTTGTGTTAAATTCCATATATTCGACTTTTCCTGAAATAAGATTGTGTGAAGAAGTAAAAGGATGAAAATGACCTCCTCGAGAAAAACCTTGATTAATTTCTACTAAATTCAAGAAATTTGGACCATTTTTCATGAAAATTATAGTACCACGCTTATCTGAAGCAGTTTTTAAATATTCCAAATTAGATTTAATTGACATTTATTCCATTTCAACATAATTATTACAATAATCTATCTAAATGCAGACATGACAAGTTTATAAAATATGCTTAAGTGATTTCAAGAATAATGAATACTTTCAAAGGGAAAAAAATTCTCATTACAGGGGGTACTGGATCATTAGGGCAAGCATTAACCAAAAGACTTTTGAAAGAAGGTGTAGACGTTATTCGAATTTTTAGTAGAAATGAAAATAAACAAGTCGTAATGGAATCAGAATTTAACGACGATAGATTAAGATTCCTACTAGGGGACATAAGAGATCAAACCAGATTAGAAAGAGCATTAGAAGATGTGGACATAGTATTTCATGCAGCTGCATTAAAACATGTACCAGTAGTAGAATACAATCCATTTGAAGCAATTAAAACAAATGTTATTGGTTCTAGTAATGTAATAGAAGCATGTTTACATGAAAATGTTGAAGTTGCTGTAGGTGTGGGAACTGACAAAGCTGTTTCTCCATTAAACACATATGGTGCAACAAAATTATTAATGGAAAAATTATTTGTTACTGCAGGGAATTATCTTGATCAGAGAAAACATAAAACAAAGTTTTTAGCTTTAAGATATGGAAATGTTTTAGGAAGTAGTGGTTCAGTAATACCAAAATTTATTGATCAGGTTAAAGCTGGAAAAAAACTTAGTATAACTGATCCAACCATGACACGATTTAGTATAACAATGGATCAGGCATTAGAATTTATTTTATCATCAGTTAGTATGAGTAAAGGTTCAGAAGTATTTATTCCAAAAATTAAAGCATATGATATTGAAACAGTAAAAGAAGCAATGAAGGGATTGTTTGATAATGTTAAAGATGTAAAAATTCCAGTTAGACAAGGTGAAAAATATCATGAAACTTTGATTAATGCTGATGAATTAAAATATACAATTGAAACGGATTCAAGATATATAATTTCAAGAATATTTGGAAGTGAAATTAAAAAAGGAACATATCCAAAAATGCAAAAAATGAAGCTTGAAAAACAATATTCATCAGATGTCGTTCAAAAAATGAATAAGCAAGAATTAATGAAATTAATTAAGAATAGTGGGCTTTTAACAAAGAATAACTGATTAATATTTTAAAAAAACTCATCAAATACAATAAAATTAAAAATTATTATTTATTTAAATAGAATTTAAATAAAAATTGTAAAGAATATGAGCATTAAGAAAATAATTAAATTAAAACAAAAATGTATAGAGTTAGAGAAATACTGTTTTAGATATGAAAAAAATTAAACTTTTTGATCCTTTTATTGATAAAGAAGAAGAAACAGCAGTTTTACGTGTTTTAAAAAGTCATTTTTGGGCATCAGGTTCAGGTATAGGAAATGTTCAGAAATTTGAAAATTCTTTCAAAAAATACATCAATTGTGATCAGTGTGTGGCAGTAAATTCGGGATCTGCTGCATTACATTTAGCTCTCTCACTTTTTGATTTAAAAGGAAAAGAAGTAATTTTACCATCATTAACATTTGTTTCAACTGCTCATGCAGTAATTCAAAATGGAGGTAAGCCAATATTTGTAGAAGTTGATGAGAAAACATTATGCATAGATCCTGAAAAAATTAATGAGAAAATTAATGAGAAGACAAGAATAATTTTACCAGTTCATTATGCAGGAATGCCAAGTAATTTAACAGCAATTAAAAAAATTAGTAAAAAAAATAATATAGATTTAGTTGAAGATGCTGCTCATGCAGTGGGTGCAAAATATAATCGAGAAAAAATAGGAACAACTGGTAAAGCAGTATGTTTTAGTTTTCATCCTGTAAAAAATTTAGCAATGCCAACTGGAGGTTTAATTGCAATTAATTCTAAAAATGCAAAAAAAATTGCAACGGACTTAAAATCAAAAAGATGGTGTGGTATTTCAGATAGAAATGAAACAACATATGATGTTACTAGAAATGGTTGGAATTATTACATGAATGAATTTTCAGCTGCAATAGGATTAGCTCAATTAAAAAAATTAAACAAAATGAATGAAATTAAAAAAGAGATAGCAAAAATTTACAGTGAAGAAATAAAACTTGAAAATAAAATGGAATTTAATAAAAATTGCTCATATCATATTTATTGGATTAGAATAAAAAATAGAAATAAATTTTTAAAAGAAATGAAAAGAAATAATATAGAAACTGGAATTCATTATAAACCAGTTCATACAATGACATACTATAAAAATAAAGTAAAATTGCCAATAACAGAAAAAATTGGAAATGAAATTGTTTCAATACCTATTCATCAAAATCTTAAAGAAAATGAAATATGGAAAATCATTAAAACCATAAATAAATTTTCATAATAACTAAATAATATTCAAATTTAGATTAAATATGAAAATAATATCAATTAGACAACCAGGGTATTTACCATATTTAGGATTCTTTAAAAAAATTCAATCAGTTGACGAATTTATTTTTTTAAATGATGTACAGTATTCAAGAGGGGACTGGGATAATAGAAATAAAATTAGAACTATAGAAGATTCGTTCTGGTTAACAGTTCCAATTTTAAATAATTCCAAAAAATTACTTAATGAAGTTAAAATCGATAATTCAAGTAATTGGGTATACAAACATAAATCTGCAATAAAATATAATTATGAAAATTCTCCTTTTTTTCATAAATACTGGAATGATATTGAAGAGATTCTAGATAAACCATATACAAAATTATTTGAACTAAATATAGCATTGATTAATTATTTTATTTTAGTTTTAAAAATTAAAACTAAAATTACTTTTTCATCAGATTTAAATTTAGATTCTACGGGATCAGAAAAATTATTAGATATTTGTAAAAAGTGTGATGCTCAAACATATCTATCAGGAGAATTAGGGGTAAATTATCTAAATGAGGAAATTTTTAAAAAAGAAGGAATTAAAATAATATTTGAAAAATTTATTCATCCAACATATTCGCAAAAATATGAAAAATTTATTCCAAATATGTCAATTATCGATTTATTATTTAATGAAGGAGAAAATTCAATTGATATATTAAAAAATTCTAAAAATTATTAATTAATTATTCTAATTATTTCAAATGCTTCAGCATATTGTTTTCCACAAACACTACCCCATTTTTTAGCAGTAATTTCAATATTTTCTATAGATCTAGGGTGTGGAAATTTTTTTAATTCATTTTGATATGCCTTCATTGCACGAATTTTAACTGAAATATTTTTTGAAATATTTACAAAATAATTTGGATTAAATGAGACGGGATAATTCCATTCCATAGATGAAATTACACCAAATGAAAATAATTGTGGAGTTATTTTATTTGTAGGTCTACATGCAGTTAAACAACATTCATAGACTAATTTATGATCAATATTCAAATCACCATAGTGATTAGTAAATATAATATCAGGTTTATTTTTTCCAATTTCTTTTTCAATTACTTTAATAATTTTTAGTCTTGAAATTGAATCTAATTCATTGTCTGGAAAATCATAAAAAATAGAATTTGTTATTCCTAAAATTTTATTTGATTTCAAAGCATCTACTTTGAGTTTTTTAATTTCTTTATCCATTAATTTTTGATCTTCAACACTAATTTCATATGAAGATTTTGTTGAATATCCAGGATTTCTTCTAGAAGTGATTCCAGTAGTGAGATATACAATACTAATCTTATCACCATTTGAAGCATATTTGGCAATTGTTCCTCCCATTCCTAAAACTTCATCATCAGGATGGGCTACAATAATTAAAATATTCATTATTTAATCAATTAAAATAATTTTATTAATCTTTTCTATTTACAAATTTTTTATTTATTTTTATAATATTCTTTTTTAATTTTCATAGGATTTCCACTAACTAGCGAAAAAGGTAAAATTTTAACACCATCAACAATAGTGCCTGATGCAATAACAGTGTGGTGACCAATCTCAGCACCTCCTTTAATTACACAATGTGAACCTACAAAGACATTATTTTCTAAAATAATATTTTTGCGTTCAATTTCACAATTATTATCAAGACATTTTTTATGAGAATCTGCAGAATTTATGGAAACAAATGACGCAATATCACAATTATCGCCAATTTCAATTTTTGAATTTTTTGCATTAATTTCTGAAAAAAATCCAATACTAACATTCTTTCCAATAATTGGATCTCCAGCAATTTTTACAAATGGATGAAATTTATTTTTTTTAAACTCTGTGAATGTTGCAAAAAACTCTTCAAATTCATCTAATCCCATTATGAATAATCACCCATTTGTAATAATTCATTTTTCATTAAATCTCTTGTTGTTTTTTTCCCAATTATCTCATCAAACATTTTTGGCGGTAATCCAGTTCCTGGACGTTTAATTCCTATTTTTTGTGAATCAATAATTTCATTTTTTTTAATATCAGTTAATACAACTATACTTTTTCTAGCTAATTTTTTCATTTTTTGTTCATCGATAGTTGGTTCTACAATTCCATTCCCCATCATCAAATATGATTTTTTTATACCACTAATCCAATTTTTGAGACCAAGGGGATTTTCTGAAAACCAATGATCAGGTCCAGGAAGATTGTTATCCAATGTAAAATGTTTTTCAAAGATACAAGCACCAACAGAAACTGCTAAAGAAGATGCTAAACTTCCTTGAGTATGATCAGAGAATCCCAAGGGTATTTGAAATTCATTTTTTAATGTATTAAATTTCAATAAATTTACATTTTCAGGTGGTGTCGGGTATTCTGAAGTACATAGAAGAAGAATAAATTTATTATTTAATTTTTGTAGAGTGTTGACTGTTTCTTTAATTTCATCTAAGTTTGACATTCCACAAGATAAAATTAATGGTAATCCAGTCGTTGAATATTCTTTCAATAACGGAATACTGGTAAAATCATCAGAACCAACTTTAATTGCTTTAACACCTAAATCAAGTAATAAATCTAAATCATATTTTGAAGATGGTGAAGATAAAAAAACAATTTGTTCTTGATCACATTTTTCTTTAATTTGAAACCATTGTTTACGTGAAAATTGATATCGTTTAAACATTTTTAACATTGATTCTGTAACTTCTTCACCTTGACTAACATAGGTGTATGTTAAATTTGGATCAGATACAAGTTCTTCAGCATCAAATGTTTGAAATTTAATTGCAGTTGCACCAGATTCTTTAGCAATCTCAATCATTTTGAAAGCATTTTCAATTATACCATTATGGTTAATTCCAGCCTCAGCAATAATGAATGGAGGGTTATTACCGCCTATCTCATAATTTTCAATTTTTATTGGTTTCATAGATAACATACCCCTAATTATCAGGATTATATTTTTTATTTATTTTTATAATATCAGGATTTTTTTCAATTAATTCAATAATATCACTAGTTAAAATAGGATTTTTTGAAATATTATTTGCAATGAATCTAACAAATTCAAGATCTTCTTCATAATCAACTGTCCAACGATATTTAGATTGATTATTTTCTTGTTTGAAATTTCCAATTGTGAATTTATCTAAATTTTTATAAAAATATGGAGTAACATGTTCTCTATCAAAGTCATCATTAGTTTCCATCCAAGCTTTTTCTAATGCATTAAAAGAAAAAACTTCAGTTTCAGTTCCATAAGGAAATGTTCTTGGATGTGTATTAGCAACATAATCAAATTTATTTTCAATAAATTTTTGAATTACATTATCTATAATTTCTGGATCAATTAATGGACAATCTGCAGTAACTCTAACAATTATAGAACTTGATGTAATTTTTGCACATTGATAATATCTATCTAAAACATTTTTTGCAGAACCCCTAAATACAGATATATTTTTAGAAACTAAATGATGGTAAGTTAAATCATCTTCAATCAAATCAGGTATTGCGATTATGATTTTTTCAATTAGTTTTGATGATTGTAATTGACCAACTACAAAATCTATAATTCTTTTATGTTCAGTGATTATTTTCATTGTTTTTCCAGGTAATCTACTAGAACCTATTCGTGCCTGAACAATACAAGTAATCATGTATAACATGATTCTATGATTTTAAATGTATTTTAGAATAATGTAGAATTTGTTTTACTATTGATAGTAAAACAAATTGTTATTAAAATAAAGTTTTTTCAAACTAGGTTTTTATACTAAGTAATGGAATTTATCATATATTAAAATGGATAATATTTCAAAGCCTAAGATATTTCTAGCAGATCTTAGTTATGTTAACAAAGGTAAACAATGGACAATAATTCCATTTCCCCTAAATATTTCATATATGGCAGCTTATATTCAAAAGCTTTTTCCAGATACTTTTGATATCAGAATATTCAAAGAACCAGAAAAATTTTTGGATGCAATTACAAATGAAGAGCCAAAAATAGTAGGTTTAACCAATTACATATGGAATAGAAATTTAACACTAAAATTTGCTAGCCATTTAAAGAAATTACATCCAAATTGTACAACAATTATGGGTGGACCAAACTATAATTTTGCAGAATTAGATTGGGTAGAACAATTTATGCGTGATACACCTCAAATTGATTTTCATATTGAAGGTGAAGGTGAAGCAAAATTTGCAAACGTAGTAGAAGCCTGTTTGAAAAATGAATTTAATCCATCTAAGATTAAACTAGCAAAACCTTCAGGTGCTTGTTTTATTGAACCCAATTCAAACGCATGTGTAATAGATACTATACCAAGAATTGATGTTCTAGATGATGTTCCATCTCCATATCAAACTGGCATATTAGATGAATTTCTTGCAGATCCAAATTATTGTCCTATAATAGAAACCAATAGAGGTTGTCCTTATCTATGTACATTTTGTGATTGGGGTTCAATGGGTAAATCCAAGTCATCAACTTTTTCCATGGAACGTGTTGTAAATGATTTAGAATACATTGTTGAAAATAATGTAAGTAAAACACCATACTTATACATTGGAGATGCAAATTTTGGTCTTTTCCCACGAGATATAGAAATTGCAAAATTACTTCGAAAGTATAAAGATACCAAAGGTTTTCCAGAAAATGTTTATCTATATTTTGCAAAAAATAGTTCTGAAAATGTTTTAAAAATTGCTGAATTAATAAAAGATATGACTAATTTTTCTCTTTCACGTCAAACTCAAAATCCAGAGGTACTAAAAATAATTAAACGAGACAATATACCATTAGCCACTTTTAATAAACTTGCAGCATTAGGGAAGGAATTAGGCGTTTCAACATTTGTTGAGCTTATCTACACACTTCCAGGAGAATCAAAACAAAGTTTTTACAATGGAGTAAGAGAAATTTTAAAACAAAATGTTGATGGATTACATTTTTTCCCATCTATGTTATTTGATGGTGCAGAAATGGCTACAAATGCTTCACGTACACAATATGGATTAAAAGGAGAATGGAGATTTATTGATGGTTGTGCAGGAAGTTATGGCCCAATCAACTCTATGGAATTTGAAGAAATAATTACATCATCAAATGCTATGACTAGAGATGAACATATGGAATTAAGACTATTTCATTTTATAGAGAATTGGTTAATTGATTCAAAAGTGTATAAAGACATAGAAGTCTTATTAGGAGATGTTGAATTTATTGATTTAATATTTAATTTAATTGCTAATTATGAAAATTCACCTCCTGCATTTAAAAAATTAGTAGAAGATTTCCTGTTTGAGGCAAAAAGTGAATTTTCATTAGAGAAACCAACAAACATTACAAAAGAACAAGTTCAAAATGCAATAGGTAATTCAGTTAAACTTAATCCATTATTTCAAGCAAAATTACTACATGAGCCAGGTGTAAGAGATGCATTTCATCAATATCTTAAAGAAAGAATTATGAAAATGTGTGGTACAGATGAAAAGTATATTGATGCAGTTTTAGAACATATTGATCACAAGATATATCCATTTGATGGTTCAACAAGCAATAGTTTAACAACTACATTTGATGCATTAGCATTTAAAAATAAACCACTTCATAAAAAAATTATCTTAACAGATTACTTTTTAGAGAAACCAAAAACTTTCCATTATATTAAAAAGAATACTTATCAAAGCTTTATTGACAGTATGGGAAATTTATCACTTCCAAAAAAAGTATATGAAATTTGCTTGCACTTCTCACAAGAAAATTATACACTTACCTTAACATATGGAGATATTGAAGAAGTAGGTAACGAATTAATTCCTTCTGCATATGAAAAAATTAGTAACATATCTGAAAAGAGTAATAGAAAAATTAGATTAGAAGATGGTTGGGTAACATAGTAATAAAAACTCATTTAGAAATAATTATTTTAAAAATATTTTAGTATTTAAAAAATTTCTTTTGATAAAAATTTTAAAATTTCATCTGAAGAATTAAAAGAATTAGATAAATATTTTGAAAGAAAATTATTACCAGATTCGATAGTGGTACGGTAATATTTTTCATCAGATAGTAGTTTAATCAAGATTGATTCAAGATTATCTAATGTTGCTTCAATACATCCATTCAATTTTAGAACATGCGGCGTACCATAATAGGAATTAGTTCGAATTAGAATAACGGGTTTTTTCATTATTAGTGCTTGTAGAATTGAAGTAGTAATGTTAGTAGTTATAAGCACAGAACAGTTAGGAAGTAAAGATTCTATATCACCACCAGTAACAATTTTAATATTTTTATTAATTTTTAATGCAATTTTTTTTTCATTAAAAATTTTAGAAGGATGAGGCTTAATTGTAAGATTTTTTTCTAATCGAATTACAATTTTTGAGATATTTTCAATAATTTTATCATACTCCACAATTTTCTCAATACAAAGCTCTTCAGGTTTAAAATCAAATGCTTTCGCATCAGAAGCTAATAAAACATAATCATTTTTAGGACTAAAATTCTTAGATGAAAGTTTTGAAAAATATGGACTTCCTAAAGATTTTATTTTGTTTGAGTCTACACCGTTTTTAACAAACCAATTTTTCATCAGATCACCCCACACAATTACAAAATCTGATTTGTATGGAAATCCACGAAAAAAAGTCATAGATTTAATCATTTCAACAGTATCAAATTCAAAACCATGTTGAGAGAATATTATAGGAATATTATTTTGTTTTGCAAAATGGGATAAAATTTGTTCCTCATATTGATATTCAGTCCAAAGCATAATTGCAGAGAAATCATATTTATCAAAAAGTTTTTTTGTAATTTCAATTTGTTTAATATAATCTGAAAATTTTTGAGTACAAAATTTAAAAAATATTGGTTTAAAAGAATTCCAAAAACTACAATCGTTAATTTGAAAAAAAGTATTAAAAAAAGAATTTGTAGAAAACAAGTTTTCACTTATATTATTAAAATCTTGAATTGACTTAGAAATTTTTTTATTAATAATATTATCAGATAAAATAAAATTATTTTCAATAATACATCCAGATTTCTTCATAATTCTATAAGTTTCATAATTCCAAATTGCAGGAATAATAAGATCATATCGTACAACATTTAACGGATAATCAGATATTTTTGAATAAAAATCTGAAAATTTTTGAGTGGTTATATTATGAACTAAAATTGTTTTATTATCAGTATTTATTTTTGATCTAACAATAATACGAGTAAAAAACTCTGAAAATTTTCTTAATTTAGATAAATTGTTTTTACTTAATTTAAAAGGTAAACTAGTATTACCAATTTTTAAAGGAATTTCAATTAAATCATTTTGAGAATGATTAGAAATCTCAGTAGTTAAATCTGTAAATGAATTAACAATTGGAAGTAAATTTGTTGAAGTATAGAAAAAGGATTTAGGAAAATTTTTTATAATTAAATTAATTTCTAAATATTTTTTAAGAAAATTAATTAATAGATAAAAAGTATCAACATAAAATAATGCTCCAAGATTTATATTTGAATAAAGTAATAATTTCGATATTTTAGGTTCATCATACCAATGAGATAATTTCATTGATGTATTTTCAATAGAATCTAAATCGTTTTGATTGATATAGTCATCTGAAATTTTATGAGAAATATTATTTTTAGATAAAAGTATATGAGATTCATAGTCAAAAGAAAAGAAAAGAGTTTCATCTAATGAAAAATCTTTGATATCATCAATAGTCATTGATGAATCAAAGAAAATAATTTTTTGATTCACAGTCAAAGTCGATAAAATAGACATTATTTCATGATTAAAATATGTTATTTACGATTAAATTGAAAATATTAAATAAAAAAATAAGTAAAAAAGTAATTATGAAAAAAAAGCAATATAATTTAGATTTATCAAGTTTTTTAGATATAAAATTTGATTATGGATTTCGTCTAGATATTGGTGGTGATGTAGGATCAGGTCATTTTTACAGATGCTATGCAATTGCTGAAAAGCTAATTGGGAAAAAAATGAAGATTATTTTTATAGTGAATAACAAACAAGAGCTTGAATCACATTTAAAAAATAAAAAAATTTTTTATCATGAATTAAAAAATGATAAAGAATTTAAAGAAATTTCAAAAAATATTAAAAAAATTATAATTGATTTACCATTTAATAATTTAAAATATAATAAAATGTTAGAAAAAAATCAGAAAACAGTTACTATAGATGATATAGGAAATAAGAAAATTTTATCAGATTTATTATTTAATGGATCAATTGTCAATGAATTTCAGAAATATTTGATTGATAAAAATAAAACTAAATATTTTAAAGGTCCAAAATTTATTTTACTTAGATCAGAATTTTCTTTAAATAAAGAAAAATTTTATTTGAATAAAAAAGTTAAGAAAATATTAATAATTTTTGGAGGTAATGATGAAAATAATATTACAAAAAAAATTCTAAAAAATTTTATGGATAAAAAATATAATATTACAATTATAATTGGACCATCTTACAAATATTTAAAAAATATTGAAAGATTAATTTCTAATAGTAAAATTAAACTTTATCAAAATAAAAAAAATATTGCAAATTTATTAGTAAAACAGGATATAGTGATTTCATCTGCAGGAATTACTGCATATGAATTAGCAAGTCTTGGAATTCCATCTATTTTCATGCCTATGGATAAATATCAAATGAAAACAGCAAGAGAAATGGAATCAAATGGATTTGGAATAAATCATGGTTATTGGAATAATAATTATAAAAAATTAGATGAAATGATTTGTACAATTTCTGATTATGATATTAGGAAAAAAATGTCAAAGTGTGGAAAAAAACTTGTTGACGGTAAAGGATTGGAAAGGATTGTAAAAAAAATAGAACAAATATGATTAAATAAAAATTTAGTGAAACAATTAAAAAAATTACATTATTGGCATTATACGATAAATAGAGTTATCAGTAATAGAAACAACATAAAGAAATCCATCAGGTCCAAATTTTACATCAGTAATACATCCGAATCCCTCACCAAACAGGATTTCATCAAGAGATTCAAATTCTTTTTTTCCAGATTCATTATTGATTAAATTAGCAACAAGATCCTGTAAATGAGGAGTAGAAAATTCTAATGAAGTGCGGTTTTCATTTAATTTAAATTTAAAAATTTGGCCGGTTCCACATGCACCTACTAAAATATGATCGTCATAGGTAGAAAATAATTCAGAATTTACAAATTCTATACCAGTTGGAGCAATAGTTCTTTCCCAACTAAATTCAGGATCACTATATTCAAATCCATCGAATGATAAGAGATTAGATTTTTGTTCTTCATTAATTGGACCACTAACAATTTCCCATCCACTATTAAATCCAGGTTTAACAAAATTAATTTCATCATAATCAGTTGGACCATTTTCAGTATCCCAAAGATTATCAGTTAATGGGTCAACAGTTAATCCAAAACTATTCCTAATTCCAATAGCATAGTAATGAAGTAAAGGGTTATCATCAAATTGAGGCTGAGTGATTTCAGGATTATATCCTACTTTAACAATAACACCACTATCATCAAAATCACCATTATTATGATTCTGTAATAATCTAAATTCATTTTTAAAATTTTCATCTATTTGATCACCAATGACTGCAAAAACTTCTCCTTTCAAATTAGCAGTCATAGAACCACCATTATGCCAAGTGGATTCACTAGAAAGGGAATTTACCAATTTAGAATTAATTAGATTATTTCCATCCCAAGTATAACGATAGATATTATTTCCAAGTATTTTCCCATTTTCAGATTCTGTGACATAAATATAGACATCGTTGTTTACTGAAACAATACCTAATAACCCAGATTCATTTGTAGAAGCAACTTCAAAATCAAGTAAAGGTTCAGGTACAACTTCATTATTTCTAATTAATTTTACATATCCAGTATTCTTTTCTAAAATTAAAATATCATTTCCAAGAAAAGTTAAAGCAGTAGGTTGACTAAGTCCTGAAATATAATCCTCTACAAAAAAATTGGTGTCATATACTTTAGCAGATAATGGAATTCCAGCAGTTTTTTCAATAGTTTTTGTGACTTCTTGTCCTGTATCTCTAAAATCTCGTAAAAGATTAAGTAAATCAGTTGGTAAAATGGAAATATTACTATAACCAACATAACCTAATACTATAATAGATATAATTAAAATAAAAATAAATTTTTTCACATATTATGACGATTTAATTTATTTAAAAATGTATTAAAAATGTCAATTAAATATAATTTAGAAGTAATATTAATTTATTATTTAGAATGTTAATTCATATTAAAAAACCTTAATTTTGAATGAAAGTATTGTAAAATTTAAAGAAACAAATTATAAAAATAGTACTTAGGACAGATAAATGAATAAAACCTTTTTTAAATGAATTACTATTCATACAAATATGATTTTAATGAAAAATGTACTAATTATTCTTAAAATAGGATCTAAAAATTGAAAGCAGTAATTTTAGCAGGGGGATTTGGAACTAGAATTAGTGAAGAAACTCAATTAAAACCAAAACCATTAATTGAAATTGGAGGAATGCCGCTTTTATGGCACATTATGAAAACATATTCACATTATGGAATTAATGATTTTGTTATTTGTTGTGGATATAAAGGATATATGATTAAAGAGTACTTTGCAAATTATTCATTACATAAATCCAACATAACATTTGATCTAAATAAAAATAAAATTGAAACACATTCAACTGAAGTAGAACCTTGGCGCATTACATTAGTCGATACAGGATTAAATACAATGACGGGGGGACGATTAAAAAAAGTGAAAAAATTTTTAGATGATGAAACTTTTTGTTTTACTTATGGTGATGGATTAAGTAATGTTAATGTAAAAAACTTAATAGATTTTCATAAAAATCAAAAAACAATTGCAACTGTTACGGGGGTAAGACCGCCTGGAAGATTTGGAGCAATGTCAATTTTAAATGATAAGGTTACAAAATTTCAAGAAAAACCAGAAGGAGATGGAGATTGGATTAATGGAGGATTTTTTATTTTAGAACCTAATGTATTTGATTATATTAATAATGATAAAACTATTTGGGAACGTGAACCACTTGAAAAATTATCAAGTGAAAATCAACTTGCAGCATTTTTACACCCAGATTTTTGGCAACCTGTTGATACATTAAGAGACAAGAATAAATTAGAAGAATTATGGAATTCTGAAAATCCACCTTGGAAAGTATGGAATTAATTATAATTTGATAGTAAAAATGACATGAACATAAAAATAACCTGAAATAAGATTTAACTTGAAAGAAGATTATAATGAAACAAAAAATAATTTTAAATGATGTAAGTGAAATAATAGATGATTTCAAAAAAATTATTCCAACACTAGAAAATAAATCAATTCTAATAACAGGAGGAAGAGGGTTCCTAGGAACTTATTTCTTAAAAACATTTGTAGAAATAAATAACCAATTAATTAATCCAATGAAAATTTATGTTATAGATAATTTAGTTACTTCAAAAGATAATGATACAAAATATCCAAATGTAAAATTTATAGAATCAGATATTTCAAAAAAAATAGAAATAAAAGAATCAATTAATTATATTATTCATTCAGCAAGTATTGCATCACCATTAATTTATAGAAAATTTCCTCTCAAAACAATTGATGTAAATTATCAAGGTACCAGAAATTTATTAGATCTTGCAAAAGAGAAAAATGTAGATGGAATGCTTTTTTTAAGTAGTAGTGAAATTTATGGAGATCCAAAGATAGTTCCAACTCCGGAAACATATTGGGGGAATGTTTCATGTAATGGACCACGTGCATGTTATGATGAATCGAAAAGATTAGCTGAAACTGTATGTATTGCATACCATCAACAATACAAAATACCGATTAAGATAGCTCGCCCATTTAATGCATATGGTCCATATCTTAATTTAGATGATGGAAGAGTAATTCCAGATTTTTTTAAAAATGCAATAGAAAAATCTAAAATTATTATTCATAGTGATGGAACACCAACTAGAAGTTTTTGTTATGTTTCAGATTCAATAAGGGGATTTTTAAAAATTTTATTTGAAGGAGAGTCTGGAAGTATTTACAATGTTGGAAATGATAAAGAAATATCAATGAAAGAATTAGCTATAGAAATTAAAAATTTAGTAGGTAATGTAGAAATAATTTATGAAAAAAATCAAGACAAACATTATACTACAGATAATCCACAAAAACGAGTTCCAGATTTAACTAAAATTAAAAAAGAATTAGAGTTTTTCCCTAAAATTTCACTTGATGAAGGCCTCAAACGAGTTTATGCATGGTACAAGGAAAGTTCACAATGAATATTGGAATAATTGGATGTGGATATGTGGGATTAACAACGGGGATTTGTTTATCATCTATTGAACATAAATCATATTTGTATGATATAGATAAAAAAAAATTAAATTTAATTAAAGAAAAAAAATTACCATTTTATGAATTAGGTCTAGAAGAATTACTTATTAAAAATATAGATAAAAAAAGATTAATTGTTAATGAAAATTTAAAAGAATTTGTTCAAAATACAGAATGCTGTTTTGTTTGTGTAGGAACTCCAAGTAATTCAAATGGAACTATTGATTTAAGCCAAATTGAAAATTCTGTTAAACAAATAGTGGAGATATTAAAAAATGAAACTAATAAAGAATATACAATTATAATTAGAAGTACGGTAGTGCCATCTACTACTAGAAATAAAATATTACCTATCTTAACAGAAAGTTTACAGAAAAGAATCAATGTAGCAGTTGTTCCAGAATTTCTAAGAGAAGGTAAAGCATTAGTAGATTTCATGAATCCCGATAAAATAGTTATTGGAACATCAAATAATAAAATTAATAATATAATAATTGATATTTTTTCTTATTTTAAAAATAAAGCTGAATTTATACAAACAAATTTTGAAACAGCTGAAATGATAAAATATACAAATAATGCATTTTTAGCAACATTAATTTCATTTTCAAATGAAATTGCAAATATATCTGAAGAAATTACTGAAGTAGATACTTTTGAAGTAATGAGTGCATTGATTACAGATAAAAGAATTACAACAAAAATAGACAATCAAAAAATAGTTCCAGGTATTGTAGAATATTTGTCACCAGGTTGTGGATTTGGAGGAAGTTGTTTTCCAAAAGATGTTAATGCAATAACAGGATTTGCTTCAAGTATTGGTGCTAAAACACCTCTTCTAGATGCTGTATTAGCCATAAATAATGAAAGAGCAAGTAAAATCTTGTTACTCTCAAAAAGTATTTTGAAAGATCATAGTTCCAAAAAAGTAGTCATTTTAGGATTAGCCTTTAAACCAGATACTGATGATATGAGATCATCACCTGCAATTGAAGTTATTAAAAAATTACAAGAAGAGAATACAGATATTCATGCATACGATCCAAAAGTAAATGAAGAAAATTTAAAATTAATGGGAATTAGTAATATTATTCTTCATAAAACAATTGAAGATTCAATTAAAGATTCTGATTTAGTTATTTTGTTGACAAAATGGTCTGAATTTAAAAATATCAATGGAGAATTATTAAAAAAGTATATGAGAATACCAAAAATAATTGATGGACGTGGTTTCTTAGATAAAACAAAGTTTGAGAAGAATACTTATTATAAAATAGGATTAAATGAAAAAAAATAACTATGTCTAAATGTAGATTTTGTAGTGGGTTATTAGAACAAGTTTTTTTGGATCTTGGAAAAACACCTTTAGCAAATTCATATTTAGCAGAAGAAGAAATTCATAAAAATGAAGAAAATTTTCCCCTAAAAGCTTTAGTATGTAAAGAATGTTATTTAGTGCAATTGGAGGAATTTAAAACTCCACAAAAAATATTCTCAAATTATGCATATTTTTCATCATATTCACAATCATTTCTAAACCATGCAAAAAACTATGTAGAAATGATAAGTAGTAGATTTGAAATTAATCAAAATAGTTTTGTGGTAGAAATTGCAAGTAATGATGGATATCTATTACAGTTTTTTAAACATAAAAATATCCCATTACTTGGAATAGAGCCTGCAAAAAATATTGCAAAAAATGCAGAAGAAAAAGGAATTAAAACAATTAGTGAATTTTTTGGAAAAGATTTTTCAATTGAATTAATTAAGAAATATAAAAAAGCAGATTTAATAATTTGTAACAATGTCATAGCACATGTTCCAAAAATAAATGATTTTATTAGTGGGTTAAAAATATTGATGTCTAAATCAGGAATTTTAACAATTGAATTTCCACATTTAATGGAACTAGTTGAACATAATCAGTTTGATACAATATATCATGAGCACTTCTCATATTTTTCATTTTTTGTTATTCAAAAAATTTTAGAAAAAAATGGAATAAAGATATTTGATGTAGAAAAAATATCTACTCACGGTGGTTCATTAAGAATATTTTGTACACATTCTGAAAATAGTAGTATAATAACTAAAAAATCTGTTAGTGATTTAATAAAATATGAAAAAGAAAAAGGTATGATGGAAATAAATTATTATGAAAATTTTTCTACAAAAATAAATAATACTATTAATCAATTTATAGAATTTTGTAATAAAGCAAAAAAAGATAATAAAAAAATAGTAGGGTATGGTGCACCTGCAAAAGCAAGTACATTACTAAATTATTGTAAAATAAAAGAAAATATCATAGAGTATGTTACAGATTTAAGCCCACACAAGCAGGGATTGTATTTACCTGGCAGTCATCTTCATATTAAAGCACCAGAAAATATAAAAAAATCAAAGCCAGATTTTGTTATAATTTTTCCGTGGAATCTTCAGAATGAAATCATGGAACAAATAGATTTCATCAAAGAATGGGGAGGAAAATTTGTTATTCCCATACCTAGTCTGAAAATTATAGAGTAATGATTTATGGAATTTAAATAACCAACATTACATAATTAAGAAATGAGATATTTGATAATAGGTGGTACGGGAGTAATAGGATATAAAATTGTACAACACCTTCTAAATGAAAATGAAAATGTAGAATTCACTTTTTTAAATAATAAACAGGTGTCTAAAAATTCACATTTATTAGATATTAAGGATACAATAAAAACAAAAAAACTAATTAAAAATATTAATCCAGATATAGTAATTCATTGTGCAGGATTAACAAATATTGATTTATGTGAAACAAACAAACAACTTGCTGAATCAATTAATGTATTAGGAACAAAAAATATTGTAGAAAGTTGTATTGAGGTGAATGCAAAAATTGTTTATCTATCAACATCATTTGTTTTTGATGGAAAAGAAAAATACACTGAAAATGATAAAACCATACCTTCAACATTTTATGGGGTAACAAAATTAAAAGGTGAAAAAATTATTCAAGAATCAAATTTACCATATCTAATACTTAGAACTGATCAACCATATTGTTGGATAGAAAAATGGCAACATACAAATTCAGTTATTAGAGTTATAGAATCTTTAAAAGATAAAAAGAAATTTCTAGAAGTCGATGATTGGTTTAATGTACCAACATATGTTCCAAATTTTGTCAATGCACTTATAAAATTAATTAAATTAAAAAAAGAAGGAATTTTTCATGTTGTGGGAACAGATTTTGTAAATAGATATGAATGGTCAAAGGTAACAGCAAAAATTTTTCATTTAGATTCTAATCTAATTAAACCAATAAATTCATCATCATTAAATTTACCAACTAAGCGTGTAAACGGGAATTTAAATAATGACAAATTATTTAAAGAAATAGGCATGAAAATGATGGGAATTGAAGAAGGCTTAAAAGAAATGGTAAAAGAAAACCACAGATATTAAACTAAAATGAATATAATTCCCAAATTAACAATTGGAATACCAGTATATAATGGTGAAAAATTTCTTCACAAAAAAATTAATTCAATATTAAAATTAGGATATGAAGATTTTGAAATAATTATTTCAGATAATGCATCAGAGGATAAAACAAAAGAAATTTGTAAATTATTTTTAAAACAAGATAATAGAATTCAATATTTCCATCATGAAAAAAATATAGGACCAGTAAAAAATTTTGAATTTATTTTAAAAAATGCTAAAGGAAAATATTTTATGTGGACAGCAGTAGATGATATAATTTTACCGGGATTTATAGAAAAAAATTTAGAAAAATTACAAGATAAAAAAATAGTTTGTAGTGTTAGCCAAGTTAAATATTATGGTGAAAAAACAAATGATGAAAATGAAAAAAATGATAAAGGGTTAATTAAAAAAATTAAACAAAATTTTTCTCCATTAAAAAATATTCCAGTATCTGGAAAAGTAGATATTAAAATCAGAAAATATCTTCAGATACGTGGGCACCACCATGTTTTTTATGGGATATATCGAACTGAACAAATCAAGAATATTTTTGTGGGCAATAATTTTTCAGGATTTGATTTAGCAACAATATTAAATTCTCTCAAATTTGGAAATATTCATGTAAATAATGATATTCTAATGTATAGATATGATGGTGGATATTCTAGTGAAGGATTTTTTAATTATAAGAAATCTTTAAATTTAACTTTCTTACAAACGTTATTTCACTATATTCCATTTACAAAATGGTTTATTGGTAATTTTGGCAAAAGGATTTTTTTTAAAAATTTGGATTCTTTAATTGTGTGGAATTTAGAAGGTATTTTCTATTTGACTGTAGATATACTAAGAAAAATACTATTGAGTAAAAGAGGTTATAACTAGAGAAATTGTTTTTATTTCTAGATAATAAAAAAGCTCATGAAAACTTGGAATGAAATTAAAAAATATTTTTTGAACTTTAAGGGTTTAGGCATAATAGGTGGAGCATCAAGCATTACAAATGCAATTGGGGCAATTTTTTGGTTTGTTATGGCATCACTATTAGGTACAGAAAACTATGGTGAAGTAAGTTACCTAATAGCAATTGGAGTAATAGCCTCAAGGATTTCTCTTGTAGGAGCTACAAATTCTTTATTAGTTTTTATTCCTAAAGGTATCAATATTCAAATTCCTATATACATAATTTCAATTACATCTTCAATTTTAACATCAATCATAGTATTTGTAGTATTTCTAAATAATCCATCAGTAAGTTTGTACATAATTGGTTTTGTCATTTTTACTTTAATTACTTCAGAAGCATTAGGAAGAAAATCCTATAGTGGATATGCAAAATATATAATTTCACAAAAATTATTACTAGTAGGTTTATCAACATCATTATTTTTTATTATTGGATTTGAAGGAGTTATTTTAGGAATTGCAATATCATTCTTTCCATATGTAATTAAAATAATTAGTGATATTAGGAACAAAGAAATTGATTTTTCAATTTTAAAATCAAAAAAAGGTTTCATCATAAATAATTATCTTTTAGATTTAACAAATGCATTTAATGGTTCTTTAGATAAAATAATTATTGCACCATTGTTAGGATTTGCATTACTTGGAAATTATCAATTAGGAGTTCAATTTTTATCAATTTTAGCTATAATCCCAGCAATGGTTTTTCAATATACTTTACCTCTGGATGCAAGTGGAAATTCAAATAAAATATTAAAAAAATTATTAATTATTTATTCAATTCTCATAACAGTAATCACTATTTTACTAGCACCAATAATTGTTCCATTATTATTTCCAGATTTTTTGGAAGCAATAGGAATAATTCAGATAATTAGTATTTCAGTAATACCATCTACAATTACAATTACATTAATTTCAAAATATTTAGGAAATGCACAAAGTAAAATTGTACTTGTAGGATCTGCTATATTTTTAGGAGTGCAAATTCCGAGTATTATACTACTAGGTAATCAATTTGGCATAAATGGAGCTGCAATTGCAATCATTCTAGGCCATACAGTACAGGCAATTTATTTTTTAACTGTAAATTATTTTTTAAAAAAATAATATTTTTTTATTATTACTCTATTATTTCAAATTTAGGTAAAGGGACAAGTAATTTTCCCCCATTTTTCAAATAATCTGTTTCACGTTCTTTAAATTCTTCTATAAAATGCCAAGGTAGAATTAGATAATAATCAGGATTTTTAGAATGTGATTCATCTTCAGAAATTATATCAATGTTGGTTCCAATAGTTTTTCGTCCCCATTTGTCAGGATTTCTATCTGCAATAAATGGAATTGAATTTTTATCTAAATTATAAAACTGTAAAAGAGTATTTCCTTTAGTAGATGCACCATAACAATGAATAATTTTTCCATTTTTAACTTCATTCTCAATAAATTTTACTAATTTTTCTTTTTCATTATTTATTCGTTGAATAAATGAATTAAATGGGATATTAGTATCAAGTCCCATATTTTTTTCATTTTCTCGAATAGAATTAATTCTCTTTAATGATTCATCATCTATTATTTTATTTTCATGTTGAACAAAAAGACGAAAGCTTCCACCATTCATATTATTTAATTCTACATCTATTACTTTTAATCCATATTTTGTAAATAAAAATTCTATAGCAAATAAATCATAATATTCTAAATGTTCATGAACAATAGTATCAAATGCATTTTGACTCAACATTAAGGGTAAATAAGATAATTCAAGTATCCAAATACCATCAGGATCTAAAGTTTTAGATATATCAGAAACAAATTTTGAAGGATCTTCAAGATCATAAAACATTGCAATACTTGTAATAATTTTGGCTTTCTTAACTCCAAAATGTTTAGAAAATTCATCAGCTGAAAAAAAATTAGTAATAATTTTGGCGCCACTTGTTTTAGAAAATTCAGCTAAATTTTTAGCAGGATCAAATCCTATAGATTCAACAGATAATTGTTTATAATTTTGTAATAAAGTTCCATCATTACATCCAATATCAACAACCAAATCATTAGAATTTAAATTAATTTTTGAAATAGCTTGGGTCACAATTTCTTTAAGATTTTTTGGCATTGTTTGATTAATTCCTGAACGATAAAAATATCGTTCATACATTAGATTTGGAGGGGTTGTATGACGTAATTGTACTAATCCACAAGAATTAGGATTATTACTTCTATCACATCTAATTAATTCTAAAGGAATTTTTTCTTTAAACGGTATAACATCATCAGATTTTGGAGTATAATTTGCCAAATATTGATTACCTAAATCTAAAATAGAAACTAATTTTGTCTCACCACATATTCTGCATGAATTTCTATATTTAGGAGTCAAATCAATTAAAGAGAATATCTTCCTTATTATGAATATTATGATAAATTTACATAATTATTTTTAAAATAATTAAAAACTTGTTGTAATCCTTCATTAAAAGATAATTTTGGGGACCAGCCTAATTTTTTAAGTTTAGAATTATCACAGACTAATTCATCAACATCGTTATTTCGAATTAAATTGGAGTCTAATTCAATTGGATTTAAACTTCCAGATATTTTTAAAAGATTATCACAAATATCATGAACGGAAAAACTTTCACCCGAACCAATGTTAAATTTTGAACATCCGTCAATTTGATTTTCAATTAAAATATCAACAGCATTTAAAAAATCAGAAACATGTAAAAAATCACGTTTAGAATCAAGATTACCTAAAATTATTTTTTCATTATTTAAAATCTGATTAATTATACGGGAAATTAATGCATAAGAAGGACTTCCAGAACCAAAAATTGAAAATGTTCGAATAATTGAAATATTAATTCCATACAGTATAGAATATTCTTCACAAAGAGATTCTGCTTTAACTTTACTTTTTGCATGAATAGAAATAGGGTTTAATGAATCGGTTTCTAAGATTGGAAGTGTATTTGGGTTTCCATAAACATGACTAGAACTTGCAAAAATTAAATTGGAATCATTTTTTCTTGCTAGTTCTAAAATATTTTTTGTTCCTTCAACATTAATTTTATAGCATTCAGAAGGATTTTTTTCACAGTATTGTGTATCAGTTAAAGCTGCAAAATGAAGAATAGTAGAAACATCATTTGGTAAATTTTTAGCAGTTAAAATATCGTCATGAATTTGATTTAATTTAGAGTATTTACATAAACCATGTGAAATTCCATATATGCGAACACCCTGTTTAAGATAAAAATCAGCTAAATGTGAACCTAAAAATCCATTTGCTCCAGTAATTAAAATTGGCTCCATAATAATATATTTTTTAAATGTCATTAATACTTTAGAATAACTAAGATTAACTGTTTAAATTTGGAATAGTATTAGAGTAAATATGAAGCGTGCACTAATTACAGGAATTACAGGTCAAGACGGAGCATATTTAGCAAAATTTTTGATTAATAAGGGGTACACAGTTTTTGGAACATACAGAAGACTGTCAACTCCAAATTTTTGGAGATTACATTATTTACAAATTTTTGATAAAGTAAAATTAATTCCAGGAGACATTATTGATTCAAGTTCAGTTGCTCAAGCATTAGAAAAATCAAATCCAGATGAAATTTATCATTTAGCAGCTCAAAGTTTTGTTGATGTATCATTTAATCAACCACTATACACAGGAGATATCACAGGATTTGGAGCTGTAAGAATTTTAGAACAATTAAATAAATTTAATAAAAAAATTAAATTTTATCAAGCATCATCAAGTGAAATGTTTGGAGTAGAAAAAACATTATTAAAAGATGAAAAAACCCCATTTCATCCAGTTAGTCCATATGGAGTAGCTAAAGTGTATGCATTTTGGATGGTGAATATGTATAGAAAAATTTATGGTATTCATGCATCAAATGGAATTTTATTTAATCATGAATCACCAATTAGAGGTCTTGAATTTGTTACGAGACATGTCTCAAATGGAGTTGCCAAAATATCTTTAGGTTTATCAAAAGAATTACACTTAGGTAATTTAGAAGCTAAAAGAGATTGGGGCTATGCACCAGAATTTGTAGAAGGAATGTGGATGATGATGCAACAAAAAAATCCAGATGATTATGTATTGGCTACAAATGAAAGTCATTCAGTAAAAGAGTTAGTAGATGAGGCATGTAAAATTGCAGGTATTTCCAATAATAAAATAAAACAATCAAAACAAAAATTTAGACCATATGATGTTCCAGATCTAAAAGGTGATTATTCAAAAGCCAGAAAAAAACTAAAATGGTCACCCAAAACTAAATTCACAAAACTTGTTAAATTAATGGTGGAAGAGGATATTTCCAGATGGGAAAGATGGTTAAAAGGAGAGCAATTTCCTTGGGATGCTGCAACATCTGGTGAAGATTCAAAAGTTATTAAAAAAAGTAAAATGTCATGATTTTAAAATATCATGGTAAAAATCTTCAAGAATTTTTGTAGTTAATTCCCAATTAAATTTTGTTGGTAAAATTAATTTAGAATTTTTTGAAATTTTGTTGTATAAATTTACATCATTTAATAATAAATCTAATTTTTCTGATAAACCTTCTGAAGATATATCTTTAACAATTATTCCAGTTCTATTATCTTCTAAAATAGTGGAATTAGATTCAACATCGAAAGCAACACAAGGTATTCCAATTGCAGCAGCTTCAAGTAAAGATAGTAAAAAAACATCTTCTAATGACGGATGAACAAAAATAGTTGTTTCAGATAATAATTTAATTTTTTCTTCTTCTGAAATCCAACCAGTGAAGTGTACCCTATCATCTAAATCATATTGTTTTGTAATTTTCTTTAATTCCTTTAGCATTCCAAAATCAGGACCAGCAATTATCAAATTTACATTACTAGTTTTCAATTTTGAAAATGCTTTAATTAAAAGATCTATATTTTTAGATTTAGCTAATCTTCCAATATATACAATTTTTTGATTTGGAGAAGATTGTTTTTTAATTGGAAAAATATTCATTGCGGGAGGTAAAATTTTAATTTTTTCGTTGGGTATATTATTTTGAATTACACCTTTTTTTTCAGATAAGGATGAAACGAAAAATAATGCTATGTTTTTTTGAAATTTTAACATAATAAAATTATGAATAATTTTAAATAAATTAAGTGGAAATTTATTAAATTGATGTAATGTACCATGCAAACTAATTACAATAGGGGAATTAATTTTTTCTTTTTTAATTGTTAAATAATCTGTTATATGTAAAGGATATTCAAAAATGTGAATTATATCAAAATTATTGACAAGTTGATCATCAATTAGTTTTTTTAGCCCAGGCATAAATCGATATTGAGGAAACAGAAAATTACTTATTTTTAATTTAAAAATTTTTGTAAATTGAATATCAACATTAGATTTTATATCAGTAAGAAGTGAAACCTCATGATTTTTTAAAAGAATTTTTGAAACATTTGAAACAACTTCATAAGTTCCAGTTTTAGTATTCAAACCAGTTACTACAAATAAAATTTTCATTTTTCTAAAATCCTATATTTTATTTTCTAAAATACTATATTTTTTCCATCTTTTAGTATCAAGACTCATATCTATAGTGAGAGGAGGTCCAGAATAATCATTCATGGTCATAGGCTGAATATTTGGAGTAGTTAATTTTGCAAGTTCAAACATAGAGATTTTTTTATCACCAACCAGATGAATAATTCCTTCAAGGTTTTCATTCAAAATATCTTTAATTCCCAAAGCAATTTGATTTGCAAAAAGATACGTTCCATATCGATCAGTAAATGCTTTAGGATATGGCCATGGTTTTTTAGCAATAAAATTTGTTCTAATAATTAATGAGTCATTAAATTGACTTACAATATTTTCACCCAAAAGTTTTGTTAAAGAATAAAAATTTTCAGGATATGGAATAGAGGTTTCAGTAAACATACCGGAATTACCATCAAAAACACATGCAGTACTTAGGTAAACAAATTTTCCAGAAGGATTTGATTTTTTAAATTCAGTAATTAAATTCCTTGTCCCTTTAACATTAATATCTAAAGCCCTAGATTTATTTTCTTCACAACCTCTAACAGTAGTTAAAGCAGCAGTGTGAATTACAATATCTATTTTTTCAGTACGAAAAAATTTTTGGACAGTAGAGAGATCACAAATATCAAAATCTTTATGAGATGGGGCAATTGAATCAGAATAAATTATTTTTAATTCTGAACCTAATGCACCTGTAACTCCGGTAATCAAGATAGTCATTTATGATAATGTTAAATTTTAGCTATAAAAAATGTTCAGTAAAGTCTACCATGTAAAATATTAATTACTTTTCTAGCTGTTTTTCCATCGCCTAAAGCTTCATTCCATTGCCAATCAGGTTTACCAGATGTAATAGATTCTGTAGAACGTAGTATATTTTCAGGTGTTAATCCAGATAAAATATTTGAACCAGCTTCAATTATTTCAGGTCTTTCTGTACTTTCACGAATTGTAACACAGGGTTTTTTAAAATAAAGTGCTTCTTCAGGAACAGTACCAGAATCCGTAAGTAAACAAAATGCATTTTTTTCTAAATATGTAAAATCAAAAAATCCTAAAGGGCTAATCAATTCAACACCATTAGGAATTTTAATATTTTTCATTTTACTTGTTGTTCTAGGATGTATCGGATAAATTATTTTTTTACCAAATTTTTTATGAATTTGTTCTAAACCAGAAAATATATTCTTTAATGATTTTTGGTTATCAACATTTTCACTTCTATGAGCTGTTACGAGAAAATAATTATCCTTTTTTAAGTTAAGAATCTGGAAAATTTTACTTTTATTAATTTTTGGCATATAATGTTCTATTACTTCAATTATTGGATTTCCAACTACAAAGATTTTACTTGGATGTATATTTTCACGAATTAAATTTTCTCTAGAATAAGGAGTGTATGGTAATAATACAGTAGAAAGATGATCAATCATTACACGATTTTTTTCTTCGGGCATTCTAAAATCATAACTTCGCATTCCTGCTTCAAGATGAGCAATTTTAATGCCTTGGTGAGCAGCAGGAATTGCAGATAGTCCACTATTTGTATCTCCCAAAATTAGTAAAACATCAGGTTTTTCTTTTTTTAAAAGTTTTTCAGTTTTAACTATTACATCAGCTACTTCAATTCCATATGCTTCAGTATTTACCTTTAAATCGTAATCAGGTTTTCGAATATTCAAATCATCAAAAAATACTGAATTCAGTTCTTTTGTATAATTTTGACTAGTGTTAACCATTACATGTTCAAAATTGGTATCCAATAATGAAAAAATTCGACTTAAACGAATAATTTCAGGTCGTGTTCCAAAAATAGACATTACTTTCATTAGATATCGATTCTCTTCCTACGTGAATTAAAAGGTTATTGATAAATCATCTAATTCAAATATTTCTCAAATTCTTTTAGAAATCTATTAGCAACATTTTCCCAAGTATAGTTTTCTTCTACAAATTTACGACCATTAATTCCTAAAGAATTTAAATTTTCATCATTTAATAATAAAATTATTTTTTCTTTAAAATTTTCTAATTCTGAATAAATTAAAATATTTGATTCCTTTGGAAAATCAAATAATAATCCATCTAAAGGAGTAGCTAAAATAGGCTTACCGCATGCCAGCAAATCAAAAATTTTTACAGGAGATAATTTTTTTGTCATATCTGTAATTTCAAATGGATTAATACATAAATTTGCTAAACTACAGTATTTTGGAATTTCCAAATAGGGTACATAATCAGTAAAAATTACAAATTTTTCAATTTTTAATTTTTTTGATATTTGTTTTAAATTTTCTAAATGAGCACCACCACCAACAACAAGTAATTTAAAATTAGGAATTTTTTTAATTATATCTGGAAGATATTCTAAAATTATTGGTAAACCAGAAATTGAATGAATACTTCCAAGATACATTACAACTTTATCATTTGATTCAATACCAATTTTGTTTTGTAAAATCAAATCTTTGGATAAAGGTTTCATTAAATTAGAATCAACACCTTGTGGTATGATGATTACATTTTTTCCATTCATTTCTATAGCCCAATTTTTCATAAATGGAGTATTTGCTATAATTTGATTGAATTCCGAGTATACAGATTTTTCAATCTTTATAACAATATTTTTTAAATATTTTTCATCTATAAGATCATGAATTACATCAAATGTTCTATTAATTATTGGAACGTCAACTTCCTTACATGCTTTAATTGTAGCTTTAGCATTTGTAACTATTGAGTATAAAAGAACAATATCAATGGAATAATCTTGTAAAATTTTTTTTATAAAACGATATGATGTAAAATATGCAGAAATTCGATTTAATCCTTTAATTGGAATAATAGGGGTTCTGAAAAGTTTTACAGATGATTTTTCATAAATCCGATGAAAATTTTCAATATCCTGCTTAAACTCATTATTAATAGAAATTTTTCCAGGATCAGGAACATCGATTGCAAAAACATTGTGACCGTTTAACGAAAAAAGCTCAGATAAATGATGTATCTCAAAAGTTACTTTTTTTACCCAATCAACTTCATGAATTATTAAAATATTCATATTATTTTAAATAATTTACCATTTATAATATTTGGATAAAAAATTGATAAAATAATCAAGACGAACGATAATTAACAAAATTTGTAATTCCATTGGTCAGATTAATACTTGAAATAAAATCTAAATGTTGTTTTATTTTTATAGGGTTTGTAGAATTATGAATAACCACACCAGAAATAGGTTTTTTATGAATAGGTTTAACATTTAGTTTTTTAGTTACTGAAAGAAAAATTTTAGCAAGTTCATTAATGGATGTAGATTTTCCAGTGGCTAAATTAAAAACAGCAAATTTTGTCTTCTTAAATTTTAATGCATAATAAAATGCTCTTACAACATCATCAACATGAATAAAATCTCTTGTTTGTTTACCATTTCCAAATATTATTGGAGATTTATTTTCATTCAATTTATCCATAAATTTTGATATTACACCAGCATAAGCATCATTTTGGCGAGGACCGTAAATATTGAATGGTCTAAGAGATGTTATATTAATTCCAAATAAATTTGAATAAATTTTGCAGTATTGTTCACCAGTTAATTTTGTTGAACCATATACAGTAGTTGGAATTGTAGGTGTTTTTTCAGTAATTTTTTTCTCATAATTTCCATAAATTGCTGCTGAAGATGTAAAAACTAGTTTTTTAATTTTCTTTTTTCTACAAAATTCAAGTATATTCAATGTACCATTTACATTTACATCATTCACAAAAATAGGATTATTAATTGATTCTACAACACTTGCAATTGCAGCTAGATGTATTACTGCATCAACTTTTGGAAGTTGCATAATTTTTTTAAAATCTCTAATATCAGATTTAATAAATTTAGCTTTTTTAGCATCAACAAAATGTTTAATGTTAGAATATAACCCACTGTTTAAATTATCAACAATAATTGGAAAATGTTTTTTCTTTACTAATAATTCCACTAAATGTGATCCAACAAATCCAGCACCACCAGTTACAATAATTTTCATTAAATCACTCAGAATTTTCCTTAATTAGAGTTGCAAGAGTATACAAAATTATTGATGTTAGTAAGAGAATAGTTCCAAATATTATAGAACCAAATCCAATGATTGATGTACTCAATAAGATTTGTCGAGTTTCTGTAAATCCCTGAATAGTCATAATTGTGAAAAATAATCCAATTCCTAAAAAAATTAAACCTGGAATACCATAAAATTTTAGAGGGTGTTCAATGGAAATAAATTTTAAAGTTCTCATAATCAATAAAATTCCTTTGGCTTATTGTATTTATTTAAATTATTTTTATTATCAGAAATATATCGATCAAAAGAAGTAAATTGGAATTCTTGTATTAATTTGCTCATTTTATCTAATGCTTTTTTAATATTATAAAATGTGATAAAATTATCTACGAAGGGTAAAGAAATTTTTGGCATTAATTCAGGAGCTAATTCCCAAGAATGAATATAAAATGTTCCAGGCTGATTAATTTGATTAATTTTCTCTATGGCAGAACGAATTATTCCTAAAGGTAAAGCTCGAAGATAGAATCCACCACCAGCAGGAATTTGTTTAGATAAAAAATTTGTTGTTAATAAAGGAAATTCTAATAATTTTCCTGAAATATCATTTTTTTCAAGAGATTTACTTGATATAAAATAAGGAGTATGCTGTGCATTTTCAACACCATACAATCTAGTTTTAGCAGGTACTATACTAGTATCATAAACATATCCATGTGATTCTAAAACATCTATTGCCCAAGAGGTAGAAGAAGAAAGAGAAAAACTGGGTGCCCTAAAACCTTTAGATTTTTTATTTGTGAGTTCTGAAAATTTTTTAAGCTCATTGGAAAAAACTTCTTTATAATTAAATTCATCTAATCTATTATGAAACATTGTATGAAATCCAATTTCATGTCCA
>TARA_B110000438_G_scaffold5641_1_pt1 | contig 31932 bp, 33 predicted proteins | sample TARA_B110000438 | Tara Oceans TARA_B110000438 (sample SAMEA4398413) | marine metagenome | biome: Polar Biome; feature: [MES] marine water layer (ENVO:01000295) within the mesopelagic zone...; material: water (ENVO:00002006), including particulate matter (ENVO:01000060) such as...... | reverse complement strand
GTAGCAAGAAAATTTAGAAACTAAGAGAAAGCATCTTTTCTATTGGTTCGGATGCTCGTTTAATAGTTTCTTCAGATAATTGGACTTCCCACTCAGATAAATCAGCTCCAGAATCTATAGCCTCAAGAATTGATTGAATCTTAGTCAATGATATTTTGGCCATATGATTACACCTTACTGAACAAGCTGTGGCAAACTCAACAGATGGAAATTCTTCCATTAAATTAGATGTTAGTTCACATTCAGATGCAATGAATGCTTTCTCTAAACCTCCACTTGCCACTCTATCGGCAATATCATTTCTTATTTGAGTAGTACTTCCATAATAATCTGCTTCCTGGAGAACTTCTGGTTTACACTCCCAATGAACATACATCATTCTCTTTGGATCTTCTTTGGTGATTCCAAACGATTTTCGTATAGAGATTATGTCTTCTAAAGAAAATTTCTCATGAACTTCACATACGGCTCCTTTAGCACTATTATTTTTACCCGGATACAAAATTTTCTTTTTACCTTCTAATACTTTTTCTAAATTTTGTGCAAAGAATAAGTCTGGAACAAAGATTAGCTCATCACCTGGCATTGACATTGCTATTTTTTCAGCATTAGCTGAGGTACAGCATACATCACATTCGGCCTTGGCGTCAGCATAACTATTGATGTAAATCATCACAGGAACTCCAGGATATTGTTCCTTTAAAATACGAACATCTTCAGCTCTAAAATCATCAGCCAAAGAACAACCTGCAGTTTTATCAGCAATTAAAACTCTCTTATTGGGATTAAGAATCTTAGCAGTTTCCGCCATAAATCTTACTCCGTTAAATATTATAAATTCAGAATTAGTTTGGACGGCGCTCATACTCAATCCAAGAGAATCTCCCTGTTCACTTTGTTCAGAAAGACCAAAAACTAATGGTTCCATATAATTATGACCTAAAATAACGGAATTATGTTTCTTTTTTAACTCTAATATTCTGTGAACTGCTGTTGCATAGAATTCAATATCTATTGGAGTAAGATTGGGATTATTTCTAGAATAAATGTCTGCTTTTACAGATTCCAAAGTAAGTTCCTTCAATACGCTAGAACTAGATTCCATAGGTGCTCCACTATGGCTCTGTATGTAGGGATATAAATTTAATGTTAATGATAAAATTAAGGTGACTTTTAAATAGGACTAATTTGGTCCAAATACTCTGAGGTATATACACCATGATGAGAATTAACAAACTCACAGACTACGGCATTGTAGTTATGACTGAAATCGCAACTATGGAATCAAACACAGTACATACTGCTAAAGAGATATCTCATAGAACTAAAATACCATTACCTACCGTTACAAGATTGTTAAAGACACTATCAAATAAAGGATTATTGGATTCTCAGAGAGGTAGTCAAGGAGGTTATGCACTATCGGAATCAGCTTCAACAATTTCCGTTGCATCAATAATTGAGTCAATTGAAGGTCCAATTGCTTTGACTGAATGTTCAACAAATGAATGCGCCTGCTCATATGAATCTAGTTGTAATGTAGAATTACCATGGCAGAAAATTAATAATACCGTTAAATCGGCACTTGAAAATATTTCCTTAGCTGAAATGATTCAAGATAGTCCAAACAACGAATTTGTAAATTTATCAATTAATTATGGAGATAAAAATTGAAACAAGAATCTGAAACTGAGATGTTAAAGGAATATGCTGAACAAGAATACAAATATGGTTTTGTAACTGATATTGAATCTGAAACTTTACCACCAGGTCTTAATGAAGAAGTAATTCAATTCATATCCAAAAAGAAAGGAGAACCGCAATGGCTAACTGATTGGAGATTGAAAGCTTACAAACTTTGGTTAAAAATGGAAGAACCGCATTGGGCAAATGTAGAATATCCCAAAATAGATTATCAAGCAATTAGCTATTATTCAGCCCCTAAAGATATAAAAGATGGACCAAAAAGTTTAGATGAAGTTGATCCTGAACTAATTGAAACTTATAATAAACTTGGAATTCCATTAGAAGAACAAGAAATATTGGCTGGAGTGGCCGTAGATGCTGTATTCGACTCGATGTCAGTAGCTACTACTTTCAAAGATAGACTTGCTGAAAAAGGTGTGATTTTTTGTTCAATGTCAGAAGCTGTAAAAGAACATCCTGAATTAATTAAAAAATATATGGGTTCTGTAGTACCTCAAACCGATAATTTCTTTGCTGCACTGAATTCAGCAGTTTTCACAGATGGATCTTTCTGTTACATTCCACCAGGAACTAGATGTCCGATGGAATTGTCAACATATTTTAGAATTAATGAACCAAATACAGGCCAATTTGAAAGAACCTTAATTGTCGCAGAGAAAGGCGCATATGTCTCCTATCTTGAAGGCTGTACAGCTCCAAAACGTGACGAAAACCAATTGCATGCTGCAGTTGTAGAATTAGTTGCACTAGATGATGCGGAAATAAAATATTCAACTGTTCAAAATTGGTATCCTGGAGATAAAGATGGAAAAGGTGGAATCTATAATTTCGTTACTAAAAGAGGTGCATGTAGGGGTAAATCTTCTAAAATAACTTGGACACAGGTAGAAACCGGTTCAGCAATAACTTGGAAATATCCTTCATGTATTTTACAAGGTGATAATTCAAAGGGAGAATTTTATTCGGTAGCACTTTCGGCTTTGAAACAACAGGCCGATACTGGAACCAAGATGATTCACATAGGTAAAAATACTAAAAGTACTATAATTTCTAAAGGAATATCGGCCCAAAAAGGTCAAAATACATATCGAGGTCAAGTTATGATAAACAAATCAGCCACTGGTGCAAGGAATTATTCACAATGTGATTCGCTCTTAATCGGTGATCAATGTGGAGCGCATACTTTCCCATACTTGGATGTTAAGAATACAAAATCTCATATTGAACATGAAGCTTCAACATCTAAAATAGGTGAAGACCAAATTTATTATTGTAAACAAAGAGGTATTTCAGAAGAAGATGCAATCAATTTGATTGTGAATGGTTTCTGTAAAGAAGTATTCAAAGAATTACCAATGGAATTTGCTGTTGAAGCTCAACGTCTATTGGAAGTCTCATTGGAGGGGAGTGTCGGTTAATCATGTTAAAAATAACAGATTTACATGCGAGTGTAGAAGGAACTTCTATACTAAAAGGAATTGATTTGGAAGTAAAAGCAGGGGAAACTCATGCCATAATGGGGCCTAATGGGTCTGGAAAGTCTACTCTAGCTCAAGTTTTAGCTGGACATGATGATTATGAAGTTGAGAAAGGAGAAGTTAGTTATCTTGGAAAAGATTTACTTGAATTGGATGTTGATGAAAGAGCTTGTGAAGGTGTTTTTCTAGCCTTTCAATATCCAGTTGAACTTCCTGGCGTAAATAATACGTATTTTTTGAAATCGGCACTTAATGCTCAACGCAAATATCGTGGTGAACCTGAAATAGATGCAATGGAATTTATGGATTTAATTGGTGATAAAATTAAGCTTTTAAATCTTAAGGATTCGTTATTAAAACGACCTGTTAACGAAGGGTTTTCGGGTGGTGAAAAAAAGAGAAACGAAATATTTCAGATGGCCGTCTTAGAACCTAAATTAGCATTATTAGATGAAACCGATTCTGGTCTGGATATCGATGCATTAAGAATCGTCGCCGGTGGTGTTAATGCTATGAGAAATAAAAATAATGCAATCATTGTTGTTACACATTACCAAAGATTATTGAATTATATAGTTCCAGATTTCGTTCATGTTTTAGTTGATGGGAAAATTATCAGTTCTGGGGACAGAACATTAGCTCTGGAATTAGAAGAAAAAGGATATGACCATATTATTAAGGAATCTAAAGCATAATGAAAGTTATTGAACAATTTAAAGATGATTTTGAAAATACTCTACATCTGAGTGAGGGAGGTATAAAGGAGATTAGAAGTAAAGCTTTTGAGAAGTTTATTTCTGAAAAGTTCCCTACGCGCAGAGATGAATATTGGAAATATTCTGACCCTTCTGCTATTTTAAGATTAGATTTAAGTTTTAATGATTCTGGAAGTTTTGAAGATGAAAATTATGATATTATACTATCTAATGGAAAGATTGTAAAGACTCCAACTAAATTTAAAACTGGAACTATATCTGAAGGGCTAGATAATGGAGCTATTCCTAAAAACCTATTGAAGGAAGAAGAAAATCCATTCCTAAATCTTAACAATGCATTTGCAATGAATGGATGTTATCTAATTCTAGATTCGAAAGCAAAAACGGATATTAAAATCTTAAATTTAATAAACAATGATGGAAGAAACCAGGCAATTTATCCTAAATTAGTTATTATAGCTAAAAAAAATAGTGATTCGACGATATTTGAAGAGATAAGAGTAAAGGGAACTGGAATTAATTTTGTTAATTCAGTTACAGATATAGTAATAGAAAATGGCGCAAATTTAGAGCATATTATTTTAGACGATTTTGCTAAGGACACATATAATATATCAAATATATGTGTTAAACAAAAGAAAGATAGTAATTTTAAATCGCATAATTTCTCAATAGGAAAAAAACTAGCAAGAAGGGATTATAATGTTGAATTGTTAGACACTGGAGCTCATTGTGATTTATATGGATTATATTTTGTGGATGGGGACAATCACATAGATCATCATACTACTATTGAACATAAAAGAGAACATTGTACTAGTAATGAGCATTATAAGGGAATTCTTAGTGGAAAGGCAGTTGGTGTGTTCAATGGAAGGATACATGTTCATCCTAAAGCACAGAAAACAGATGCAATACAGAATAACCAAAATTTATTACTAACGGATGATGCAATAATACACACGAAACCTGAATTAGAAATTTATGCAGACGATGTGAAATGTACTCATGGTGCAACAATTGGACAATTAGATGAAAAAGCACTTTTTTATTTGAGAACAAGGGGATTAAACCAAAAAAAAGCCCAACAATTACTCATGAGGGCTTATGTTGGTGAAATTATAGACCATATTAGTAATGAAAATATAAGATCTCAAATGATGGATATTGTTCTTAAGAGATTGCCCAAAGGGGATTGAATGCTATTCGAAAATATTAAAGAAAATTTTCCAATATTAGAGCAAAAAATCAATGGTAAGAATTTAGTCTATCTTGATAGTGCGGCAACAACTCAAAAACCCAAAGAAGTTATAGATTCTTTGAATAAATATTATAACGAAAATAATTCTAATATCCATAGAGGAGTCCACACATTAAGTCAAAGGGCAACGGAAGATTATGAGAGTGCTAGAAAAATAATAACCAATTTTATCGGCGCTGAATCTTCTAAAGAAATAATTTTTGTGAGAGGAGCTACTGAAGCTATTAATTTAATTGCAAATAGTTATGTTAAACCATTACTGAAGAAAAATGATGAAATCATAATCTCACAAATGGAACATCATGCCAATATTGTACCATGGCAAATGATTTGTGAAGAAAAAAAGGCTAAATTAAAAATTATCCCAATTAATAATAATGGAGAACTTATCATAAAGGAATTTAATAAAATCATAAATAAAAAAACTAAATTTGTTTCAGTAAACCATGTATCAAACTCTTTAGGAACTATTAATCCTATTAAAGAAATTATTCAGATTACCCATCAAAATAATATTAAAATAATGATTGATGGAGCTCAAGCAGTTCAACACTTAGAAATAGATATGAAAGAAATGGATGCTGACTTTTATTGTTTTTCAGGACATAAAATGTATGCTCCAACAGGCATCGGGGTTTTGTATGGAAAAAAAGAATTATTAGAGCAAATGCCTCCTTACCAAGGGGGAGGTGATATGATTAAATCTGTAACTTTTGAAAAAACAACATACAATGATATACCTCAAAGATTTGAAGCAGGAACTCCTAATATTTCGGGAGCTATTGCACTAGGTGAAGCTATAGAATACATTAATCAAATTGGAATTAGTAATATAACTAAGCATGAAGATGATTTACTAACTTATGCAACTTCAAAATTGAAACAAATTAAAGAAGTAAAAATAATAGGAGAAGCTAAAGATAAAGCTGCAGTAATCTCTTTTGTTATTAAAGGAATACATCCGCATGATATTGGAACAATAATGGATTCGCACGGTATTGCAATACGTGCTGGACACCATTGTACACAGCCAGTAATGGATTTCTACAATATTCCTGCCACTGCAAGAGCTTCCTTTGCCATTTACAATACTAAGAAAGACATCGATAAATTAGTAGAAGCTATTGAAAAATGCATTAAGGTATTCGCATGAACGATTGGAATGAGTTATATTTGGAAGTTATTTTAGATCACAACAAGAACCCTCGGAACAATCATGAATTAAAAGAATACACACATCACGCAGATGGACATAATCCACTATGTGGTGATAAAATATCAATAAATATTTTAATGGATAAGGAAATTGTAAAAGAGGTTAGTTTTACAGGATCGGGATGTGCAATATCTACTGCATCGGCAAGTATTCTTACTGAAACTATTAAAAATAAAAATAAAAATGAAATAGAAAAATTATTCAAGGATTTTCACGATTTAGTTACAAGTGAAAAGGAAGTTGAAAAAAAACTAGGTAAATTAGCAATTTTTGAAGGCGTCAAAAAATATCCAGCTAGAGTGAAATGCGCAACTCTTTCATGGCATGCTTTAATGGCTGCATTAGAAGGGGGGAAGGAGACTACTACAGAATGAGCGAAAAACTTAAAGAAAAAATTATTGAGGCTATCAGTAAAGTATTCGACCCTGAGATTCCAGTTAATATCTATGAATTGGGATTAATTTACAATATTGATATTAAAAAAGATAAATCTGTTGATATTACTATGACATTAACATCTCCATTTTGTCCAGTAGCTGGTTCTCTTCCTAAGGAAGTGGCAGCCAGAGCTTCCGAAGTGGAAGGCGTAACTGATGCAAATGTTGAACTTGTATTTGAACCACCATGGAGTTTAGAATTAATGTCTGAAGAGGCAAAATTTAAGCTAAATCTCTCTGGGAATTTTATGGCTTAGGAATAATGAAAGAAATAAATGTAACCGGACTACAGTGCACACAAGCCGTTATGGCAGTACTAAGGGAGCTAATGCCAATGAAAGATAATGAAGAGATACATGTTACTTATGAAGAACCAAATGCCAGAAGAGACATTATGGCATTAGTTAAAAGAAGAAAATACAATTTAGTTAAAGATGAAAAAAAAATGTTGATTATATCTAAATAATTATGAACAAAAATAGTAAACCTTTAGTTGAAGCAAGACTTCCTACCAAATTTGGAGATTTTCGTTTACTAGCATTTCCAGGTGACAATGCAGATAAAGAAAATTTAGCATTAGTTATGGGTAAAATTGAAGATGAAATTTTAGTTAGAATACATTCAGAATGTTTTACTGGTGATGTATTACATTCTATGAGGTGCGATTGTGGAGAACAACTGGATTTAGCTATGAAAAGAATTGCTGAAGAGGGTAAAGGAATACTTGTTTATTTAAGGCAAGAAGGCAGAGGAATTGGATTAGTAAACAAATTAAAAGCATATAATTTACAAGATGATGGAATGGATACCGTTGAAGCAAATATTGCATTAGGTTTTGGTGCTGAATTACGCGATTATAGTGGAGCTACTGCCATACTTCGGAATTTAGGAGTAACAAAAATAAAATTAATGACTAATAACCCTTCGAAATCTGAAGAATTAGAAAAAGATGGATTTGAAGTTCGTCAAATAAATCATGCCACTATTGCTAATAATGAAAATAAAGACTATTTGAAAACTAAAGCTGATAAAATGAATCATAAATTTGATTAAAAATTATTATGTAAATTTTGTTTTGATGCTCTTATTTTTGGGATTGCCTGCAACTATCATAATCCAAAGAACAAATAAAGCCATTATTAGGGCATATTGTCCTGTGTGCCACCAAAAATAATGGAATTTTTCCCACGTACTAACGCCAAATATATGTATTAGAGGGTATCCTGATATTATTCGTACTAGATTTTCAATAAAGATAAATATTATGGCATAAATGGCCCACTTAACTCTAACAATTGGCCTCACGCCTCTAAAACAGAGTATTAACAAGCTTAAAAATAACGTTTCATGAAGTCCGGTACACTCCGATACTATTTCCATATCTATCATATCTTCATATACCAACCTTGTTGAATATTCACCACTTATTGTAACGCCTATACCAAATGCACTTTCAATTACATAAATAACCCAAGTCAGAAATTGCTGATAAAGTAAAAGTGAATTCGGATCCTCAGTCCATTCTTGAAAGAATAGATCTATAGGCACCACAAAAAACATTACTAAACAAAAATTATAGCCTACACTCATTAATACCTTTTCTGATTTCTTAGTGGCGTTAAAAAAAGTACATAAATACAATTCGCCCTTATCAAGATAATATGCAAAATTATCAGAATATCTCTCTAAGAGATATCTGGGTTCTACCGCAATAGGTCCTTTCCAAAAGAGAATACTAAAGAAAAAAATAGAAACTAAAAAACTTAGAATTCCAAACATAAAATCTGTGGAACTAAAGGATATAAAAATTAAAATCAAAGCAAAAATAAAGATTATGCCTCGAAGAATTTCATCTCGGGACAACAAATCTAACTTTTCTGATTCATTATTATCACTCACTTGTGCCTATAGAGATTAATATAGATAAAAGCATACTTCATTAATTTTTAATATATGGAAGGGCTTTTTTAAGAATATTACGAGCATTATCGTAAGTGAGTTTTACAAGGGCTTCCTCAAAATCTAACCATGCATAATCAATGTGCTCATGGCTAAGTCTTACTTTTTTTTCAACTGTAGATGCTAAGAAAAAGATAACTTCTTTAGGTATAGATTTCGATTTTCGAAAGAAAGTATAATTTATGGAATGTCTAAAACCCTTTACAACTTTTACTTTACTTATTCCCGTCTCTTCATCTAACTCTCTTAGAGCAGTTTCAATCTCAGCCTCATTTGGTTCAACATGCCCCTTGGGAAAATCCCAATGACCACCTTCTCCTTGCATATCATTATTCGGATATTTTAATAGAAGAATTTTGTTTGTATTGAATACTACTAATCCACATGACTTCTCCATATCAACATAGCGAAAGCTAGGTTATAATCTATTATCTCTCTAGAACTGACTTAATCTCTACGGGAACGAGATAAAGCTGTAGCAACTAAACCTAAAGCAAATATTGTGAATATTGGATCAAATCCAGGTAAGAATACTCCACGTACCCAAAGTGTTGCTGTAACTGATCTTGCTTCTGTTTCACCTTGAAGTGTTGTTGAAACTTGCATAATCACAGTATGATATTCATTACTCCAACCAACAACAGTTCCACGAGGTGTAGCAACCGTCAATTGAACCGGTTGTTCACCAGAGGCATCAATCTGGTATTGCCCTGCCGCTAAAGCTACTGTGAAGCCTGACTCTTCTAAATCTTTCTGATTCAGAATATCAATAGCAACAGTATCTTGATAATTGCCATTGTTAACTGCTGTAAAGGTCAAAACAAATTCTTTACCAGGTCCTATTCTTTGGAAAGGCTGAGTAGCTTGAACAGATAATCTAGCATATTGCTCTACAATAACTGCAAAACCTGCATTCTTGTTAACTTGATTTAATTGTGTGTTAGTTTCTCGGCCTGAAGCTAATGCACTAACTTGAACAGTCTTATACGATGAACGTGTAAGAGCTAAAGCACAAATTGGAACCGTAATAGATCCTCCAGGGCCAAGAGTAACTGAAACTGCCCCTGGTGAAATAGTAACGCCTCCTCCTGAAAGTGCAACATCTACATCAATTGTAGCTTGCCCTTCGTTAGAAACAACCATCTCAGTACAACCAATTCCACTAGCGCCAGGTCTAACGTCTAAAGTCACTTGGCCATTCGTAAAACTAACTGAATAAGCAACTGCAGCTTGCGCGTCTGCTGCTGGAGCGAACATCAATAATGATGTACCTAACATAAGTGTGGCCAGCAATAACGCTTTTGAAATTTTAGTCTTCATATTTTTCTCCGAGGAAGTGTTTGGACTATCAAACACCAATTTCACACTTTAGCTCACCCATAAAAAGGCTTACCTTGATAAAAATAATAAATAATCACCTTTTTTTAAAAAAAAATTATGATATTTTAAGTAATAATTCATGTCGAGAAGGCTCGACTAAAATTGAATCATCTTCAAATACAATTACTGGTATTCTTCTTATTCCATTGTTCAATTCAATTGCTTTCTTAGTGTCTTCTTCACTATCTGCAATATTTATGAAATCAAAAGCAATATCCTTTTCATTAAATACTTGTTTAGCTACAATACAATCTCCGCAAGTGGGAGTTCCATATACTTTTATTTTAGTCATTGATTATCCTCCATATATGTTTCTACATTAAGACAGGAACATATTAGGTTTCGGTCGCCCCAGGTATTATCAACTCTACCAACCGAAGGCCAAAATTTATGCTTTTTTAAATAATCTATAGGATATGCAGCTAACTCTCTTGAGTAAGGATGTGGCCACTTATCATTAGCAATCTCAATGGCTGTATGTGGTGCACCTCTCAAGAGATTATCAGTAGAACTGCCACTCTCTCTAACTGTATCTATTTCAGATTTTATTGAAATCATGGCATCACAAAACTGATCTAACTCCATCTTAGATTCAGATTCGGTAGGCTCTACCATTAGCGTACTTGGAACTGGCCAAGACATTGTTGGGGCATGGTAGCCATAATCCATTAATCTCTTAGCAATATCATCAATTACCAAACCTGCACTCGACAATAATTCACGAGTATCTAAGATACATTCGTGTGCTACATTTCCGGACTTTCCCGTATACAATATCTTATAATGTTTAGAAAGTCTTTTGGCTATATAATTTGCATTTAAAATCGCTATTTTTGTTGCTTCTGTTAAGCCATCAGGTCCCATCATTGCAATATAAGCCCAAGAAATTGGAAGTATACTAGAACTGCCCCAATTACTTGCTGAAACTGGGCCAGTATGGGAATTACTTTTGTAATCCTCTAATGGATTTGAAGGTAAAAAATCTATTAAGTGTGGAGATACACCAATAGGGCCCATTCCTGGCCCTCCACCTCCGTGAGGTATGCAGAATGTTTTATGTAAATTTAAATGACAAACATCTGCACCTATTTCACCTGGCTTACACAAACCCACCATTGCATTCATGTTTGCCCCATCCATGTAAACTTGACCTCCATTTGAATGAATTATATCACAAACATCTCTAATTGTTTCCTCAAAGACGCCATGCGTTGAAGGATAGGTAATCATCATGGAAGCTAAGTCAGACGAATGCTTTTTAGCCTTGGTTTTAACATCTTCTAAATCAATATTACCATGATTATCACATTGAATTCCTACTACTTTCATGCCAACCATTACTGCAGATGCTGGGTTAGTTCCATGGGCTGATGTTGGGATTAAACAAATATTACGATTAGAATCTCCTCTTGAATGGTGATATTCTCTAATGGCCAGCATACCTGCATACTCTCCTTGACTTCCTGCATTAGGTTGTAATGATATTGCTGCAAAACCCGTTATTTCACACAACCACTTTTCTAGATCTTCAAAAAGTGAAATATATCCCTTAACTTGATCAAGTGGGGCGTAGGGATGTATATTGGAGAAATTAGGCCACGTTACAGCTTCCATTTCTGCTACTGCATTTAATTTCATAGTGCAAGAACCTAACGGAATCATACTATTATTCAAAGATAAATCTTTTGTTTCCAATCTATGAATATATCTTAACATTTCAGTTTCTGAATGATATGTATTAAAAACCGGATGTTGGAGATAAGGTGTTTTTCGCTTTAAGGATGGAGGTATACTGCCGTCTAAAGGCTCGACCCACTCTGAATTAAATAAATCCAAAATTTCTATGATGTCTGAATTTGTAGTTTCTTCATCAATAGAAATCCCTATAGAATCTCCATAATCCCAGAAATTTATATTCTGAGCTAGTGCTTTTTCAATAATATTTGAGTCTGTTTTCTTAACTTTTATTGTATCAAAGAAATTATCTGATTTAATCTGATAACCACTGGATTTCAAACTAGATGATAAACCAATTGCAAAATAATTAACCCTTTCAGCAATTTTCTTCAATTTTTTAGGGCCATGATATACTGCATACATTGAAGCCATTATAGCTAAAAGGACCTGGGCAGTACAAATATTGCTAGTAGCCCTATCTCTACGTATATGTTGTTCACGAGTTTGTAGAGCCAAACGTAAAGCGTTGTTACCATGTCTATCTTTTGAAACTCCGATTAGCCTTCCCGGTAAATTACGTTTGTACTTTTCCAATGTTGCCATAAATGCAGCATGAGGCCCTCCGAAACCCATTGGAACTCCAAAACGTTGTGAATTGCCTATCACTATGTCTACACCCCAATCACCGGGAGGTTTGAGAAGACAAAGTGAAAGTAAATCGGTTGAAGCTATAGCCATAGCTCCAATGTCTTTCGACTTACTAATTATTTCTGAGTAATCTTCAATCGATCCATCAATCGCAGGATATTGAAGTAATATTCCAAAAACATCATCAGTAAAATTAAATTCGGAATGTGATGAAACTAAAACTTTGATATTAAGTGGTTCAGCTCTAGTTTTTATTACATTAATCGTTTGGACATGAACTAAATCAGAAACAAGAAATGTAGAACGTTTACCTCTTAACTGATTACAAGCCATGCTCATGGCCTCAGCTGCAGCTGTAGCTTCATCTAAGAGAGAAGCATTTGCAATCTCCATTCCTGTTAAATCACAAACCATTGTCTGAAAATTCAGTAAAGCCTCTAATCGTCCCTGAGCTATCTCAGCTTGATATGGGGTATATTGAGTATACCATCCCGGATTTTCTAAAATATTACGTTTAATTACAAGAGGTGTTTTTGTACCAAAATAGCCATGTCCTAAAAAATTTTTATTAATTCTATTATTAGATGCAATTGAATTTAATTTGATAAGTGCTTCAGACTCAGAAATGGCCGAAGGTATATCCATGGTATTAGAGGAAATAATAGTACTTGGAATTATAGAATTTGAAAAATCTGAGAGATTATTGAAACCAAGATAATTTAACATCTCATCGACTTCGACCGACGATGGACCTATGTGTCGATTAAGGAATCTGTCGGGATGTATTGATTCTTTCATAAATAAATATTAGGTTGTATAACGAATGGAGATTATGAGTGTTTGGTTAGTTTTTAGGCATCAGTTCTATTTATTTGCCCATTTCTAAGTAGTTATTTCCATGGTAATGAATGCCATTAGGCTTTTCACCGTGGATGAAGCTAACAGTTTGCTAGGTTTGATTGCTCCCCTGCTCAATGAACTTTGTGAGTATTCTGTACGTCAAGAGATGTTAGAAGAGCAACTCGAAGAAATTATGGAAGAAGTTCGTGATGATTATAGAGCTGCATTAAAGCCAGGCTGGGAAGAGCTACAAATTGAACTTGAAAATAATACTAATCGTGTAAATAACTTAACTATGGAATTAGGGAAATTGGGAATAGAAGTAGATGAGCCAACGCTAGGTATTGTTAATTTTAACTCTCTAAGAGGAATTGAAACGGTCTTTCTCTCATATAAATTGGGTGAAAAACATGTAAATCATTGGCATCATCTTGATGAACAATACGAATGTAGAAGAATGATGGAAAGAGAACTAGATATTATCACTCAATAAAACCTTTTCAAGTGGGTTGGAATATCAGATTATGCTCAAAGCAAAAAAACTAACCGTCTTTATGCCTGCAGAAGGCGAAACGGAAGTATTTGATAATGTTGAATTCCAATCTAATCCAGAAGTAAATATTCTTGCAATTTTTACTAACAAAGGTAAAGAATCCATAATGTTTTCAGGTTTAAGTTTTAAAGTCGAAATGGAAGAAAGTGATGCCAAAGAATCATATGACATAGCACAAAAAGCTCACTCTATGTCAAAAGAACAAATGAAGATGATGCTAGAAAGAGAAAATGGCCCTAGCGATAAATTCAGTTCTTCATTTGGATAAATGGCAAACATCAAACTAGTAGTTTTTGATATGGATGGGACCTTACTACAGCCACGTTCCTGTTGGGCTTACATACATGAACATTTTGGAACAGATAATGCTGAAAGGCTAAAATTATACATCCAAAATAAGATAACGGATCAGGAATTTGTAAAAGCAGATGTAAAACAATGGGAAGATAATAGTGACAAAATTGTTAATGAAGAATACATAAATACAATACTAGATGAAATCAAACCAATAGAGGGGGCTGCAGAATTAGTTTCAGAACTACATAATAATAATATCGAAACCATTTTTTTAACTGGTGGAATAACTTTTCTTGCTGAAAAATGGGCTAAGAAATGGAATATGAAAAAACCTTTAGCTAACAATCTTATTGATGGTGATGATGGACACTTAATGGTAGAAGTAAATGCCAGTGGCCATGCTAAGGGAGCTGTGATGGATAAATTACTAAGTAAATTAAATTTGGAAAAAAAACAAGTAGCAGCCATAGGGGACACTACAGTAGATTTGCCTATGTTTGAAAGGGCTGGATTATCTGTTGCAGTAAATACTGACGATAAACGTGTGATTGAAAAGGCAGATTATCATTTAAAGGGTGAGATAATCGAACTACAAAATTTAATTATAAATTGGTAATAAGTTATAATTATATGTTGTTTATACATATTTATGGTTCTTCGACATAATGCTGCATTTCTGCTTATTATTTTTGTAACTTTTATACTTGTTGGTCAAGTCAAGGCTGACGATGCTGAGATCAGTATTTCCTCTATAAAATATACTAATGACTTAGAAAATGGAGAACTGGTGAATCTAGTATCTAGTGGAAAAGATAATGCTACAAACTACAAATATAAATTTTATGATGATGACGATGATGATTGCGATACTCAATCATGTCTTCCAGTAAATTGGTATGCTTCGGACTATGATGATTCTGACTGGAATATTAACGCCACTCCGTTTGGAAATGAAGAACTCAATGGTTTAGAACCTAATACCATATGGCAAACTGAAGATGGATTAGGAGACTATCTAGTAATTCGCCATTATTTTACATATGAAGAACCTGAAGAGGTTCTAAGTGCAACACTAAATATCGCTCATAATAATTATTACATGGCCTATCTTAATGGTAATTTAATTCGTGATTGTTCTTACTATCAAAACCATGATGGATGCTATGAAGGCGATGCTGAATACTGGAATAATGTACTGACATATGATGGGAGTCAATACTCAGGACCTAATCCTGATTGGCTAATAGAAGGTGAAAATGTTCTTGTTATACTAGGAATTGACATCACTTGGGGAGGAGACACTGAACAGTGGTTAGACGCTGAACTTGCAATTAATGTACCTTCTTGGAAGGATACGCCAATTGTTCTTGGTGACGAATTAGTTTTACGTATTGATTATTTTAACTATGGTGAAAATAATGAAACTAATATAAGTATTAGTTTAGATATTGATGAGGAATTTTTTTCTAATAAGACAATAGATATACTGAATAACCAGACCTATGAATGGTTGATTGATTGGACTCCTGAAAGAATAGGAGACATTAATGTAACTGCTAAAGTTCTTAACGCAACATTCACAAGAACAATCCATATTGGATATTATGCATATAGTTTAAACTTTTCAACAGAACATCGAACATCCAATGTTGATGATACTATCGAATTCGAATTTAACATAACAAACAATGGTGATGTAAATGATAATTTTACATTTTACTTGTATGATATTCCGAATGATTGGAATTACTTATTTTTACCAAATATCGCTTCTTTAACGCCAAATGAATCTATGACTGTAAAGCTTAACATAACTACCAGCGATACTGCTCAAGCTGGAAATTACACCGTATTTCCAATAATAAGATCCCAATATTACTCTCAAACTATTAACACATTAATCCATTCAGGTGCCAGCAGTTCAACTGAGTATCAATATGCAATATGGAATGGTAGTGATTTCCCAGAGGATTTTTATGAAATAGACTATAATGATTCAACATGGGGAGTTGGAGCGGCCCCATTTGGAAATGACGAACTAAGAGGTGTAGAGCCCAATACATTATGGCAAACAGATGATACAAATTATACCTATATTACTGCTAGACATTGGCTAAATTACACTGAAAGTTTAGACTTTAGTGAATTGAAAATAAATATTGCCCATGACGATTACTATAAAGTTTATCTTAATGAAAAATTAATACGAGATTGCTTTAGTGGGTGGGGATGTGGAGGAGATGGACGGTATTGGGAAGATATACTTACTATCAACAGTTCTTGGTTAAATAATGGAAATAATTTAATTGCAATAGCTGCAAGAGACTCAACTCAAGGTTGGGGTGGAAGCGGAGGAGGAGATGGGCGGCAATGGTTGGATATGGAACTTGAAACAACGAATTTAAGATCCAAGTTATGGGATTTTCAAGAGATATACAAAGAATTGACTATATCTGTAAATGAAACCTATAGTATGGAATTATTAATTCCAATCTCAAATAAAGATATTTCTGAGGAACAATATACTTTCACAATTTGGGCAATCAATACCGGAAATGTTAAAGATACATATGATATTACTATTTCTTTAAATGACACTGAAAATTTTACAATAATTAGTTATAATTCAGTATTGGAAATCCCTTATGGTCAGGACAGTGATATTCAATTAAAAATATCATTAAGTAATAGCATAACTAAATTTTCAGTCGGAGCTTTTAACATAAATATAGTATCCCGAAATTCAACTGGAGAACTTTCTAATAATGCGATAATTACTGCTAGAATGTATGTTATTCCTGATACTTTATCTCCAGGGACTTATACTCAATCTCCCGAATTAATTAATAATTCTTCTTTCGAAGTTAATTGGTATGTTCATGATTGGTATAAAACCAATGAAATCATGGGAAATGATACCAAATATTTCCTAATAGAATACATGACTGATAATGGAACTAATGGTGAAATTTGGAGTGATTGGATTCTTTGGAACAACTTTTCTAGTGAAATTGAATCTGCAATATTTTCTTATGGGATTGATGGATACCAATATCGCTTTCGATCCATGGGTGGAGATAATGAAGGCCTTGTAGAAGATAAAGAAGACAAATATGACAGTCAAACATTGGTTGATCTTTTAGCTCCATATGCCGATGTAGCTCTAAGATTATCAACTAATATGACTAATTTAGATTATCTTGAGATTGAATGGGACGTAAACCACCCAAATATTACCAGCTATACTATCGAATATCGTTATGATTATAATCAAACATGGATTATTATAGAAGAAAATACCCTCGCAAAATGGGTAGGTTTCAATATACCTATGGATGGAATGTACCAATTTAGAGTATTAACTTATGATGAAGCTGGTAATGAAGGCATTTCAAATATAACTAATATATTAACTGTAGATACTGTCGCTCCAAATACCAATCTCATAAATCTTCCTGAGTTAGTCAGTTCAAATTCAATTATTATCGATATCGAAAATTTAGAAGATACTGTAAATTTAAGTTTATATTATTCATTATCTAAAGAAGGGGAAGAAATATCTCCATTAGAATGGACCCTATATGGCGAGTATGAAACTAGCGATTTCCCCATCTCAGTTAATACTGTTAATGAAAATCATTACTATTTTAAAATAACTGCTTATGACTTAGTCGGAAATTACATTCTTAACGAAAGTTATGAAGAACTTATTGTAGATCAAAATATACCTAAAAATATTAGAAAATTAGAACTAAAAGACACGGAAGAAATCAACAACGGCACTACTGATATTGCCATTACATTCCAAGCATCTCAATCGCAAGATTTGATAGGATATCGTATTTACCGATCAACGGACCAAAATGAAACTGGAAAAATCATAGGATACTTAGAATCTGGAGATATTTATCTTTCTTATAGAGATTTAGAAGTAAAACTAGGAACCAAATATTATTATTCAGTAGTAGCAGTAGATAGAATGGAGTTTGAATCTGAACCTGAAACTGAATCTATATTTCTTGAAACTGAAAACATCGAAACTATAATTGAAACTAATGATGAAGGTAAAGAATTAATTAAGAAAGGTGCATTGGTTATTGGAATTTTAGGTTTTGCAGCATTTGGTGCTGGATACTATTTATTTAGTAATAGAGTGTTGAATGAAGAAACATTATCATCGGTTGCCGAAGTAATTGTTAATGAAGATATAAGTAATTCAAATTTTACCGAAATAGACGGTGAATTATTGTGTACTGCCTGCGGATCTATGTTTGAAATATCTGGAGAGAAGGTTTGTCCCTCTTGTGGCGTATTTGACGAATAGAAACAAAACTTCAATAAAAGATGCCTGATAGAATAATTATGACTAATGTCTTGATAGAGAGAAGAAAAAACATTGGAATTGTTATGGTTAACCGTCCTGAACAGATGAATAGCCTTAATTCACAAACAAGAAAGGAAATGGCTGAAGCTTTCAATGAACTTGGAAATGATTCGAATATATTAGTTATTATCTTAACTGGAGCCCCTGGAAAGGCATTCATCGCTGGTGCCGACATTAAAGAATTCTTAAATCTTAATTTAAAAACTGAAAAAGAACTTGAAGAAGATTGGATAGTAACGGAAGTAATCGAAAATTTACCAAAACCCGTAATCGCAATGATAGACGGATTTTGTTTGGGAGGTGGATTAGAAATTGCTATGTCTTGTGATTTAAGGATAGCAAGTAATCGGACAAAATTAGGACAACCTGAAATAAATATTGGAATTATACCTGGAGCTGGTGGAACTCAAAGACTTACCAGATTAATTGGTGAAGGGCGGGCGATGGAAATGATTCTAACGGGCCGAATGATAAAATCTGAAGAAGCCCTCCAGTATGGGCTTCTAAATTTTATTTTTAATCCCGATGAATTAGAAAATAAAACAATGGAAATTGCAAAAAAAATTACCGAGAAATCCCCTTATGCAATTGAAAGGGCAAAACTAAGTGTTAAATCAGTCTCAAATATGAATCTCGAAAAAGGCCTGAAATTTGAACGTGAAATGTTCCTCGAATGCTTTACTTCAGATGATGGAAAAGAAGGAATAACTGCATTCATTGAAAAAAGAAAGGCTAATTTTAAAGGGAAATAAATAGGTGAAGTATTGAAGTTAGCAGATAAAATTGAATTTGTGACTTCAACATTAGAAAAATTATATCCTAAACCCGATATTCCTTTAAATCACGAAAATAATTATACTTTCCTCGTAGCAGTCATGCTTAGCGCTCAAAGTACTGATAAAAAAGTAAATGAAATAACACCGAAATTATTTCATATCGCAAACACTGCCAAAAAAATGGATGTTTTGAGTAGTGATGAAATTAAAGATTACATTAAAGAAATTGGACTGGCTCCAACTAAATCGAAAAATATAAAAAAAATGTCTCAGCAGCTATTGTCATTGCATAAAGGTGAAGTTCCCAATAGTTTTAAAGAATTGGAAAATTTGGCTGGAGTAGGCCACAAAACGGCATCAGTAATCATGTCTCAAACTTTCAATCAACCTGCATTTCCAGTAGATACTCATATTCACAGATTAGCCTTTCGTTGGAAGTTATCAAATGGAAAAAATGTAATTACAACTGAAAAAGATTTAAAACGCAAATTTGATAGAAGTTTATGGAATAAACTTCACTTACAAATGATTTTTTATGGAAGAGAATGGTGTCAGGCACGAAAAAAAGAATGTAATTGCCAAATATGCTATAAAATTAGAAAATCATAGATAGCTATATGGGGACCCTTACTGAATAATCATTAATGGCCGATTGGAATGAACGTTTCTTAAACCTTGCAACCCATATTTCAAAATGGAGTAAGGACCCATCCACAAAAGTGGGATGTGTTGTTGTTGGACCAGATAATGAAATTAGAAGCACTGGATTTAATGGATTACCTAGAGGAATTGAAGACAGTGAAGATAGATTGAATAATCGTGAAATAAAATATCCAATGATTTGTCATGCTGAAGAAAACGCAATTATGCATGCTGCTCGAATTGGAATCTCTTTGAAAGAATGCACTGCGTATGTCACCTGGCCCCCTTGTACCCGATGTGCAAGATCATTGATTCAGGCCGGAATTCTAATTGTCATATATCCTGAAAATACTGAGATACCAGATAGATGGGCCTCTGATTTTGAACTATCTAGGGATATGTTCAAAGAAGCAGGTATCGAACTAAAAACAGCCTAATTATTCTTCAACAGATTCTTCTTGCTTACTCAATAAATCTTTAATATTCTTTAGATGTTCAACGCCAGTATCTGATTGTATATTTTCAGTTATCAAATCTCTAACTTTACTAGGTGAAGGGACACCAAAAAGACAATCATGTGGATTATGTCTTATTCTCTTAGATGAACTACGAGAACCTCCTGCTAGACCAATGCTTCCTAATCCCTTTACTTCAGCTCCCGAACCTACAATCATCATTGACTCATCACTCCCCGTTCCAAGGCCAGAACCTGTAAGTGGCAATACAGTACCATAACCAAATATTGTTCCAACTACTCCTTGTTCCATTTTTATATCTTCAATATGATTATAACGCACTTGGCGTTCACTGTTATGCATGAGAAAACTACTCTTAAGAACTATTCGATTATTGGTAAGATAATAAGTGAAAGAACGACGATAAGCATTAACTGAGAGTAATCCTAAAAAACCCACTACTGCCGTCAAACTAGGTATAAATAAAAGACCAAAATCCATTGTATCTTCCATCTTCCAAGCATGATAAGACATTACTAGTATCCCAAAAAGTGCAACGCTCGTATAAAGTCTGAAAATACTTTGACCGCCAGAATCTAAGAAAAAATAGCGTGCCAAAAATCCAACAATAAACAAACCTAAAGACCAAATCATGGCTCCAGCTAAAACTTCATTGGCAAAGGGAATCTTAATGATAAATTCGTAAAGAGGGAAATCCGTAAATTTATCCTGTGCAAAAAAATCATAGATTATGTAAGCCCATACTAGTAATAAAAAGAAAATAATATATAAATAAAAGAATGAAAAGACATGAGGGCGTAATTGCATTTTCAATTCTTCATCTCTCAACAATACTAAATCAGACATATGCTTACAGAAGGTGGGGTGGTTAAAACATTTTCATATAGCTCTAACATTTATTTATCGCGCTGTATTTGAAGAAACGAAGTTAAAATTATGCGAAGAAGGATTGTAAGAAAAAAAAAAGGAAATGAAGCTGGTAAAGCACTTTCAAAAATTAAAGGTGGAAAAGAACTTGAAGTCGCTGCAGTTATTCTTAGAGAGTTAGCCCAGAGAAAACAAAGAAAAAATGATATTGAAAATAAAACCAGTAATTTGAAAGAGATTAAAAATAAAGAGAAAAAAACAAAAATACCATTGAATAAGGAGCTAGATGAAAATCATAAAAGAATAAAGGAGCTTGAAAATCTAAAAAAAATGGGAATTATTAAAGTCGATGAATTTGAAAAATTAAAAAAATATCTTATTAACTAGAACTCTGTTCAGATGACGCTACTGTGTATACTCCGTAAAGGACTATAAGCCCTCCAAACAAAACACCTAAACTTGGTATCTCATCAAATATTAACCATGCTAAAAGACCGGAGCCAATAGGTTCAACGAGTAAAGTTATAGAAATTACATAAGCTGGTAAAAAGGCTAGTGCCCAGTTTTGCATAGTGTGCCCCAATAAAGTTGGTACTAATGCCATTAAGAAAAACAATTGAAACTCAGAATTAGAGACATTTTGATATTCTAATCCTTGCACAAATACGACCACCCACATAGCTAATGCGCTTGATAAATAAACAATAAAGGCATAAGTTGGTAAACTAATTTTCTTACGATGCTTACGCCCTCCCAGATAATACAAACCTGCAAGTATACCCGATATAAAGGCCAAAATATTGCCCTTAAAATTACCTGGATCTTCAACTAAGTCACCCCAGAAAAGAATCACGATTCCCGATAAAGCAAGTAATGTACCAAAAACTCCTTTTTGATTAAGACTTTCTCCAAAAACAAACCAGCCAATGATAGAAACATAAACGATATGACAAGTACCCAAAAGAACTGAAGCTGCAACTGATGTTGCTTTAACAGAAGAAATCCAGAATCCAAAATGCGCACCTAACAGAAGACCAATCACTACTAACTCTATAATTTCATTAAATTTTAACGAAGTTATTTCTTTAAATTTGTCTTTAATTAAAAATGGTAAGAATAGAAAAGTCGCAAAGGTCTGTCTGTAAGAACCAATAACTAATGGCTCACTACTACTCCATCTTACGAGAATTGCAGATGTAGAAATAGCAAATATGCCAATTATCAGAGCAAAATATGCTCTTTTCTTATCATTCTCTTCAATAATCATAATTTAGTAATGCATCAGGGATATAGGAGTAGATAAATGTCTACGTGATGAAGCTGGAGGTTCATACCACTTTAATTCTAAATCGGAACTTACTTCAACTTTTTTAGGCCTATCATATTTATTACTACAAGATTTACAACGATAATATGAATCTTTACCAGAAGAATGTGTTCTTTGGCCGCAGTCGCAAATCGGATTTGCTGGTTTTAAAAATCTAGGAACTAACGCTAAAATTTTCATTTTTTCTAAATTTATTGTTTTATTATTAACGCTTCCACATACTATTAATGAATCTCCAATCTCTAGTTTATCAACAACGTGTCTAAGTTTTTTAGTTGGTTCAAAGGCAGCACAATTAACCGTTTGATTAGATTTATCTTTTACTTCAAAAAAACGATGCCCACCTTTAATGACATTAGACTTTGAAGTTACTGAAACTTCTAAATTAACACTATCTCCGTCTTTAATATCCGAAATTTCTTTATACCTAAGATGATCATCCGTAGCTTGATTTGTTTTGTATAGTAACCATCTAGAAGGTGTTTCAGGACCTAATTTTTCGAAATTTTGAATTAACTTATCATCATCAATACCCCTAAATCCCCAAAGAACAGGACATGGAGAATGTGGAACCATGGCAATCTTGCCATCTAAATCAGTACATGAAAATACAGTTTCAATGTTAGATATTTCTTGAACTGTGGATAACTCTATATTTCTTTTCATTCCCCAATTGTCTTGATTTCTATATCCTATTAACTCCCAAGTATGTGAAATTCCATTAACTTTACTAAAAGTACCCGACCAAGCTAATGAACAAGCCGCCCCAAATATACCTCTAGAGCCTCTTAATCCTGACGATAAAGCTCCTTCTATTGATTCTAAAAGCATTTCCTTACTAACTATACTACTTACTCCTTGCCAGTATAAGCCCTCGGGAAGAAAAGAATCGGAAATTACAATTCCAGGTTCAGAATCAGGCATAGAATGTTTGTGAATTAAATCCAGAATCCTTGCCATAATTTGTTCTTTATCATATTTTATTTCTTTTCCTTTCTCAAAAATAAAAACGGGATTGCCCTCAAAATCGCCTATTATTTTTTTTGACCCTATACCCTTGCCTAATACCAAACCTACCGCACCGTTTCCTCTTGTTTTCCATGGTACATTTGGATTCAAGCGAACGAGACGGGGATGGCCTACCAAATCAAATTCCGATAACTCTTGAATAACTTCTGTAGCTAACCATGTCGTACAACCTCCTTTTACAGAATCTGTATCATCAATACCTATGTGTAACATCTAAATCATTCGAAAATGAATACTCCCTTAGCCCATTGTGGTTGAATTCGAGATTCAGTAAGATATACTAAATTAATATTCAAATTAGCTGCAGTTCCTGCAGGGATATAAGGAAATTCTCCAATTAAACTGTAAATCAAAATATCTGTTTGGCCTCGTTGATGAAGTAAATGAAGTAATTTTACTATATCTATTGAAAAGTCTGAACTTGATGATTGAACTGAATTAGACCAATCAATTCCTATAGTTACATTTTCAGCATAAGCTAAAGCTGCATCTAATTCATTAAATCCTTGTAAATTTCTTAAAGGAAGAATCACTTGCCCTCTATCTAACATCAATAAATCAATAATATCTTCACCCCATGTCAATCCAAAATCCACATATATTTTATTCTCTGGATTTAATTTTAATGAAGATGGATCTGGTCGGTTTCTAAGTATCCCTCCCATATCCCAAATTAATACAGGCTCGATAGTATCTGGAACTGACATATCCTGACTAGATGACATGAAATTAATTGTCTCTAAATCCCAAATTGGCTTTACCCTCTTACCTTGATTATGAGCTATTGCAGTCCAAACCATTTTTAGGCAGGAACATGTATCGATTTACATCTTTCTAAAGATCTAATATTAACTTAATTTTAGAAGGAGGACCTTCTGAAACATGTAACATGTGATACGAAATAGCCTTTATTTCAACACCATATCCATGCTTCTTTTCATCATATATTTCACCATATATTTTACCTTCTAATCTCTTATTTTTATTCATTGAAATCTCAAGATTGGTAGAGCCAACTATAAAATTCTCAGTATCGAAGAGAAAAATTAAATAAGATATATAGCGAATTAATAAATTATCTAAATCAATACCTTCTATATCAACAATATGAAACGATTTAGAAGTTGGTAAGTTGCCTCCAGTAATTATTTCAGTAAAGGCGAGACTAACCTCTTGGAAAGCCTCTGATAAATTCTTATCTTCTACTTCAATACCGGCATCTGCAGTGTGTTCAAATATTTTTCTCAATTTAGGGTTAAAACGCTTTCTTAATAAAAATGGTAGCGGGGGATGGATTTGAACCATCGATCTCCGGGTTATGAGCCCGACGGGATTTCCTAGCTACCCCACCCCGCTATGCTAAACTAGGACAAATCTGGCTCTGGAGTATGCCACTCTAGATGGGCTTGATATAAAATCTTGTTAGAGGTAAGTCATAAATATATTACTACCATAAACTTAGTGTGGAGAATAAATTATCCCTCGAAGAAATTAGAAAACAAATCGAAGGTTTAGATAGTAATCAAGTTATTTTAATAATAGGAATTGCACTAATAATGCTCTATCTTGTTTTAACAAAAACACAGCGAGGTAGACAAGTAAGGCGGAAATTTAGGATTTTACCTAAATTAATTCCATTAGAAGAAGAATATGAAACCTATATTGAAGAACCTGATAATCTCGACGGAAGTAATAGACAACTTAAAGGAGAAATTATTGAAAATGAACATGATATATTAAATAAATTATTAGGAAATGAGGGGGCTGAAGAATTAGAGGGATTTAGTGAAGAAGACGCGTTAATTTTTAAAGATCAAGAAGAAACAATACCGCTGCCTAACCAAAATTTCGGAGATATGAAAGAACATATTAATTCAGCAACTGAAAGTCAAGAATATTGCGCATCATGCAATAAACCAGTGAAACCAGAATGGAAGGCATGTCCTTTCTGTGGTGAATTTCTTGAAATCTATGAAGATTGAATATTACTTTTTACGACCTAAAATGGTAACTGCCATCAGTACAAGTAGTGTTGATAGATAGCCTGGTGCTGGTAATAATGATGAATCTGTATTCTCTCCATTATTATTATTTGTAGTTTGTTCACTTACTGTCAAGCGAATATCAAGAGAATTATCAGATAATGAATAAATTGATTCAGAAACAGCTTGCTCAAAATCTACCTTGACCTTTAAAAGTGTAAAACCTGAAGATGGATTTGACCAAGTTAATATTACTGGTTCATTACCAAAGCCACTGATTCCTTGTTCCAGTTTATATTCATCTACTACTTTCTGACCTGCATACAACTTAATACCAAAAGGTACTGTGCTTTTACCACCATTATTGTAAACTGTTAATCGTATTTCTATTGGTTCAGTTGAACTCAAATCATCTTCAGTTAACAAAGATATTGGTTTACCATTAATAGAAACATCTTCAATATTAACTGCTAAATCTGATATTCTATCAAGAGGAATATCTATTATTAGATCTGAAGACAAAGTTGCTGAGCCATCACCTGGTGAAATGGAGTCTGCCGTTAAAAGAAGACCAATCGAATCTCCTAAACTATTCTCATAATTCAAGGGCCTTAACACTAAATCAATTTTTTGTGTTTGGGATTTATCTATTGTTACTGCAGATATCTCAATTCCATCAATCTCTATGCGTATAGACCAATCGCTACGGGCCGTTGTAGCCTCTAACCTATAGGTATCCTTGTCACTTCCTGTATTTCTCAAATTGATACTAAAATAATAATAACCATCAATATCAAAATCCTCGGGATCAATATTTATTTTGTCAGGAGGTGAAAGAAATACAACGCCATATGTTCTAACTGTAGCATCTAACTTAATACTCTCTGAAACTGCGGAATTACTTGTTGAAGTGACCAATATGTTTACATATTCATTACTTCCTCCTGATGCGGAAACGGGAGCTTCAATTTTAACTTGAACATAATTGTACAAGTCCATGCCAATATCAAGGCTAGACTGTGAAGTTAGAGTTGCTTCCCAATTAGATGGTAATGAAGTATCATCTAATTCGATAGTAAATATATCGCGCGTATTACCTCTATTGTATACTAAAAATTCAAAATCGACTTTACCGCCCTTAGGTAATTGTCCGGAAGGGCTATAATTCTCACTAAACTCAATTTCTAAACCATATTCATCAACCACTAGCTCATAATCTAAAGTTGCAGTCCACATATTCCCATAAGCGTCCTTGATTGAAAACTCAATTTCATAAATTCCAGTCACAATGTTTTGATCTTCTTGATAATACCAAGTTCCTTGGATATATTTTGCATATGTGTGCTTATCTTTAACTATAATTGAATTTTGGAATTTACCGCCATTAGAAATACCTTGAATTTCAATATTAGCACTCTCTGAATCTAAATTAACGGCCCCTAAAGCATTTGAAACATTAACCTTAATAAACAAACTATCTGCACCCATTTCTTCTACACGATCATTACTAAAATACCCTAAATAATCATCTGCAATTTCAACATGTCTAACATTTATCATAAATGATGAATCACATGCTACAGTTCCTGAGTCGTTACCACAGCCTCTGCTTGAGGCTGCTTTAATCCAAGCTGTACGATTATCGGTATCTGGAGCCCACGTAACACTTGTTTCGAGTTTAAAACCAATTGTAGTATAAGCTGGAACACCAGCTGGAAAATCGCTAGTATCTAATGATGAACTTTCCAACTCTAAAGTATAATTTCTACTTAAAAATGTACCAAAACCTGATGTCTTTGTAACTTCATCCACTGAAATATTTGACATACCTTCTGAAGTTGAAATAAACAAAGTAGTCTTGAACCTAATTTCTTGAACATTTGTTGATTCAACCCATATTGTATAACTTAAAGAATCACCTAAATTTATAGGACCTCCAAGATTCATTTCCCATGAAACTAAAGGATAAAAAGAATTTTCTTGACCGGGTTCATCATAAGCTTTCCAATATTTAGGTTTTTCAGAGGTTGGTTCTTCTGTAGTTAGCTCATAGGTATCTCCGAAACCAACTTTATCAAAATAAATTTCAACATCTGCAAATTCTTCTGCTTGTGAAGGTGTGGCCAGAACCAAAAGAGCAAATGCACAAAGCGTGAGTGATTGCCAGAAACGTTGCATTATTGTATAACCTTATTACACATGCTATTAAAGTTTCGTTAAAAAATATATGGATTATCTAAAAAGATTATGACCATTGCTTGTATTGGTAATCTCGCTATCTTCTGCAATTAGTTCTCCTCTTCTATAAACTTGCGAAGGGAATATTGCTGACCAATCTTCAAAAGGCGTCCAGTTTGCATTAGAATGTAATTTATCTACATTTATTGGTTGACTATTTTCCATATCAACAATCATAAAATCTGCAGTTAAACCTTGTGAAATGCGTCCCCTATCTAAGCCAAGGCGTGATGCTGGAGCTTCAGACATTGCATTAACTAAACGAGACATCTCAAGTCGCCCTTCCGAAACTTCATTCAACATTAGCGGTATCATAGTCTCAACACCAGGAAGACCTGAGGGGGGATTGTCTGATCGTTTTTCACTTATCGTATGCGGTGCATGATCACTAGCAAGAATGGGAATTCGACCTTCTCGGAATGCATTATACAGTGTATTGTTATCATTACGAGTTCGTAAAGGAGGATCAACTTTACAGTCTAAGGAATGGCAATTATCTAGATTCAAAAGTAAATGATGTGGACAAACTTCTGAAGTAGCTAAACTAGGCATATTATTCAATCCATCTGTTGTTGATAAATGAGCTACATGTAAATTTGAAGAAGATGGCATTGATGACAAACATTTGGCTTCTGCATTATTGCGATTTTTAGTGTGATCTGCCAATTCTTTAAGTGGCTCATCATGCATATGGTCTGGATGTTCTCCATGTATCACTAAAGGTTTATTGGTTTTTTCCAAGACCTCTCGAGCATTAGAAAAGTACTGTTCAGATGTAATGCCATAAGGATATAATTTCCAAAATGCTGAAGGTATAGTATTAAACCATTTTTTATCAGTTAATCCTTCTTCAACATTGACGCCAATACCGAAATCAACAACGGATTTAGAGGAGGCTATGGATTCTTTTTCATTAAAAGTGGAAACATTTGAAGTAAAGGGATTGGTGTTAGGCATATCAACAACGGCTGTAACACCTCCACATGCTGCAGATTCTGAGCCACTTTTCCAATCTTCTTTATGAGGATATCCTGGATCTCGAAAATGTACATGCATATCTAGTGCACTCGGCAACATAATTCCTTTAAACTTTATTTTTTGTTCGCCTTTAAGATTTTTTTTTACTGCTTTAATTTTACCATTTTCAACACCAACACTAGTTTCAGTCAAACCTTTATTCGAAATCCAAACTTTACCTTCAAAAACATTCATTATAACTTTTCCTCTACAACTAAATCAAAGGTTCTCGTATAAACATGTTCGGTTCTACTTATTGCTCTCAAATCAAACTTGAATATACCTTCAATCGGTTCTTCGATTGGTGTGATTAGTAAAGTTAAATTTACATAAGAATTGGATGTAAGATTTACAGTTAAATTATGACCAGTTGAATCCCACCATACATAATTATCAAAATCTGAAGAAGATGAATTTAAGATACGGTTACTATCATTAATGAATATGTAATCTACTTCAAAAACAATAGTATAATTTACTATTTGATCATGATTTATAGTAAGGTTATCCCAACCTTCAGATCCTCCTATATTCTTTATTGTAAAATTAGTCATATTAGATTCACCAAAAACTGGATTGAATTCAGTTATATCTGATTCAATACTTAAGTCAAATTCTGATTCAACTGTATAAATTGGTGATGGGGTGAAAGTTACTACCAAAATTAAAGCAGTCAAAATCCCAATACCCCATCTAGACTTTCCAAGGTTAGAAAGTTCTTCGGATGGAGGTGGATGTGAAGTACCCAAAAAATAAATTAAAACGGCATAGACTGCCCAACCTGAATATCGAGGACCAAAACCGGGAATATCATAAAAAGCCATAATTACCAAGAGTACGATTACGCCAAATGAAAGTCCATTAGCTTTAGGACCTAACAAAGCTCTTGCAATATGACCACCATCCAATTGACCTGCAGGCATTAAATTAAGAGCTGTAACAAAAAAGCCAGTCCAACCTGCTAAAACTACAGGGTGTGAAATATAATCACCACTAGGCGTATAAAATGTACCAGTTAAAGAATAGAGTAAATCAAAAAATAATGATGTCCCTAAAAAGAGAGAGTCACCTGAATCTACTGGAGCGAGGACTGCATTTTGTTCAGTTAACCAAAAACCAAGAATTGTAACTGGAATAGCAATCAATAAACCTGCAATTGGGCCACTAGCACCCACATCCAATAAAGCTTTTCGATTAGGTATAGGTTCTCGAATTGAGATAAAGGCACCCATTGTCCCAAAAGGGAAAATCATAGGTGGCATTGGAAGAAAAAATGGCAATGAAGCCTCAAGATTATGCTTTTTGGCATAATAATAGTGTCCCATTTCATGAGCACCCAGAATTGTCATTAAGGGTAATGAAAAAGTCAAAAAACCCATAAAAAATACATCGGGAGTTATCAAAAGTCGGAGCCAAAACCAACTCATACCTAATAATTCTGAATCGGAATAGGAAGCCCACCACATAGAGCCTGCCCAGGTAGTTGTGAAAATTGTAGCTATCAATAAATATAGATTCATTCTATTTTTAACATAATCAAAAGAAGGTTGGGGAATTACTACAAGAATTAATTCGTCACCAGCTCTTCTTAACATTGGGAAAGCCCGGTCTGCCCCTAAACTATTAACTTTCTTAAAAGCTAATCTTAATTCTTCAAATTTAGTTTCTAAATCCTCTGGTTCTTTAACATAAAATAAATGTGCACTCCCATCCCAAACATAATTTTCGATATTCCAACCGAATCTTTCTAAAAATTTAGTTATTGTTTTAGTCATTATACCCCAAGAACTGATTTCGATACAGCTACGATTTCGTCTCTCAATTTAGAAGGCCCATAAACTGAACCACGCCAATGATCAAATTGGGCTTCATAAAGACTTGAGACAAGTTTAGACTCGTCGCGGGCAAGAGAGATATCTCCATTATTCTTTAATATTTTAGTTTTCAATCCTGGCATTACTGAAAATGGAGGAATATCTACATATATTTCGGAATTATCTATTTCTAGTTTGGAAGCTATAGAAGCCTCGTAACTTTTTTTCTTAGACTTTTTCAAACCTGATAATTCAGTTTGTTCTTTAGTTATACTAACAGCCCTCTTCACTATTTTCCTATTTTCAAAATTATTGCAAAGCTTACTTGGTAAACCGTCTGCTTTATCCAATTCGGAAAGGAATTTATGATCTGTAAAGTTAACAAAATCATTAATTGAAAAATTACCTGAAGATATTGCTGAATTTGCAGCTCTGGCTAACATTAATTGAGCACCTCTTGCAAAAGAGTGGAAATATACTGTTTGATACATTGTTGACCTTGCTGTGAGAAGGGCCTCAACAGCAGGTAAACCTTTTTCTTTAATTACTAAATTAGAATCATGCATACTCATAGTTGTTATCAAACGACCCATATCTACACCAGTACTCACTCCAGTATAATGGGCATCTCGAACTAAGTAATCTAAACGATCACCATCTAAATCTCCCGAAACTAATGAATCTAATTTGTGATTTCCCATTATTATTTGATTAACTTCATCGGGATTTAACCCTTCATTGGATATAATATCAGATAGCTCTGTATTTGAAATAATATTAGTTGTTCTAATTACATGATCTTCAACGCCATCGATTTCATCACCTAAATGTGAAAATGCAGTATGCCCTAAATCATGTAAAAGACCAGCAACGGAAACTAATTTTTTATCTTCAGAATTCAAACCTATTGAATCTGCTATTTTTCTAACAACATGGCAAGTTCCCATACAATGTTCATGTCTTGTATGGTTTGCACCAGGATAAACCAAATTAATAGGACCTAATTGCTTTATCCAACGTAATCTTTGATAGGCAGGAGTGTCTATTAATTTACCCTCTAAGGAGGTTAAATCAATGTAATCGTGTATTGGATCTCTTATCCGAACCATCTGTTAAACAGCCTGTGTAGGGATGATAAATAACTTGCTCATCCAATCGTGTCCCACCTCTTCTTTATTTGGTTAATTTAAAGGCTGCGGCCCAAAGCTTAT